>Ga0126338_10002840_pt1 | contig 12022 bp, 3 predicted proteins | sample OrbCmetagenome_2_FD_92529 | JGI IMG/M metagenome (GOLD analysis project Ga0126338, IMG submission 92529) | Coral microbial communities from Petempiche,Puerto Morelos, Mexico - Orbicella C C metagenome | ecosystem: Host-associated > Invertebrates > Cnidaria > Coral | place: Petempiche,Puerto... | reverse complement strand
GTTTTTCCACGTATGTTAAAGTTAAGCTGTTAAAGCTATGTTAAAAATTAGCATATCTAGTCTGGCGTGAATGAGTTTCACTGATAAGCTTTAGTAGACTTTGAGGTAACTGGGCACGCGACCTTTCAAGCGCTTGTATACGGTACAATATTTGGCTAGTCTAACATTCTCGAAGAAAGGAGTCCATTGTAATATAACTTACCATACAAAGACTGAATTGTATCGATATCATCCTGTTGCAGGCTGAAGTGTGGTACATATCCAGTTTAGTATGGATACATGACAGCATTCCTGACATTTGAGTGATGGATACCAAGTGAGTGACCAAATTCAAGTGTAGCAACCCACAGAAGGTTTGTGCCACTGGATGTTCCATCGGTTAATCTTTCATCTTCATCAAAGTGCGCGCGGCTTTCTGAGGGGAAGAAGGCGTGTGTTAGTGTTCCGCTTGGTCCGTCGAATGGATAATAACACCTGCTTTCATTGCTTCCAACGTGGCTTCTACTTTCACAGCTGCGTAAAGAAATAGCAATTAATTAACATAATCAATCAATCAATACTGATTTAATGTGAATATACGCTTAGCTATGCGGTGTACTACAATAGTTCACCAGCTAGTTTATAGGTATATCACTAGAAAAAAAAAAATTAAAATAAAATGAATATGGAGTGACAAAAATTGGCTAAAATAAGCTAAAATATATATTAAAAAAAAAAGTTAAAATTTCCTTTACATACGTACTAGCCTAAGATTAATTAATAAATCGATACAATAATTAACTCAGTTACATACACCGCACTATGCATGTCTTGTAAAAAACTGATAGACCTCAGAAAAAACAAATATGATATGAGAGGAAGTGACGTCTTCAAACTGCCTAGGGCCAATACCACTACCTATGGCCTGAAATGATCTCAATTGTGAAGTGACTTGCCTACTCTTCGACAGAATTAATTTCAACCGCATTTAAGAAGTTTTCGTCTTTCGATAGTTTACTTGATGTTATTGCTGGCACGCGCAAAGAAATCTGGTAAAAAAACCATAAGAGGACTTTAATGATTACCTGATTTTAAGGTCAGCAGATCTTGCGTTGGAAGCTCTGGAGAAAGACAGTCCTGATACATCATTCCAGTACTTCAGAGCTCTGGCAAACACCGTGTCTTGAGTGGCTCGTGACAGATCTGCTCCATGCTCTACATAGTACGTCAGGTGTTTTTTACCCCATTTGGTGCCAGTGGCGTACCTCTTTTCCCAGCCGAAGCCGCCGCCGCTTAGTTCAACAACATCCGGCATTCCACAGCGGGGTTTCTTCATTTGTGCGATGGTGCGTTGGTCTAACTGGCCGGTCACAGGCAGACCAGTGAAGTCTTGGAATTGTCTGATGGCTGATCCCACGTTCTGATTCCCTGAACCTGTCGGACATATGTAGTGGTATTTGGTAAGAAATTTCTACCGAGGGAAAAAAGTGCACAGTTAGACTCAACTAGTGGAGAAACTGTCATTGAAAATTGAAAATTTAAGCATTCAGCTTAAAATTGGGCTAATCTGAGGTGAATTGAAAAAATACTTATTTAGAAGGGAGAGGGAAAGCAGACACAAAATGTACTCACCAAAGCCATGGTCTCGTCATCGTCTCGGGCAAAGACGAACGCTTGTGAAGCAAGAACGGCCAACAAGACAGCACACAACATCTTCGAGCTGGTTCAAACCAAAGCGATCCTTGATTTGTTGTGAGTGGGGAATTCCTAAGTCCTATTTCTTTTATAACCGGTCGTTTCCACGCCCACTGTTCTTGAGTTTGTCTCTTTTTCAAAGTTTTGTTTGGAAAGACACTTTTAAAACACCTGACAGCTGAGCTTCGCGCATTCAAAGAATTTTAATTACATGAAAGAGTTACAGTTGGTTATTTTTTTAATTACAAATTTCTGCATTGTCCTTCTATTTCGTTTAACATTGCCGCCGACCTTTTTTAATTCACCTTTATTGCCATTATATTATCAAGATGCATATTACGAGACCTGACTACTGCAAGGATAAAATTACTCCCTAGAAATTCCCTTCCTTCAATAGCCTTAGGTTAGTATCATTGATCGCCTCAACAGATGAAGTTTGTTCATATTAGCGATAAAACTTCCTTATTCACGGCTCCAATACAGAGCTGAAGCTTCTGAATTATTGTTTTATCGTTACTACACATATTTGGTCAGCGGGCAACAGGCTCTGATCAGTTATTAAAAACTCCATTAGAACGTAAGGCCGGCAGTCTGTGTGACCAAACATGTCAATTAGCAATAAAAGGTAATAATATGATTTTCAATAGAAAACTAACAAACTTGAAATCTTAAAGGTACAACCCTTGAAAACGAAATAAGATAACGCAGCTAAGTTCGTAGTATAATAAAACCCATCTTTTTGGTCTTCTAAAGGCAATTGAAAATATGGCTTGGAAAAAGGAGGCGACAGTAAATTTTAGTAGTATAAACGTTTGCGTCTTTTTGGTGTCAATATAGCTAGCAGACAGACAAAATTCTTCTCTCCATCAACAAAATTCGAGAGGAATAACTAGTGAAGCTACTACAATTTCCGAGAATGTGGTGTATATTTTTCCAGGAAAAATTTCGACAAGTTTGAACGGTCACGGACTAATTTTAACTTAGTTAACTTTTTTCGCATTTTTCTCCCTGAAAAAAGTATATATTGAACTTGTATCTGTATAAAAAATATCAACTTAGTCTAGCATTAAGTCAAAGGAACTAGTCTTGAGTGAATTTGTTGTGGAGTAAGTAAACAAGGGCTGAACTTACTACAAACCAATACTAGCAGTGTGCAAGAACTGAGTTAATTTCGACTCTCTAGCAGTGTGGCCTAGTCCCCTCGAGTGTCCTGCAGCTCTGTAGTAGATCTTGCAACCAGTGTTTTTATAAAAGGATATCGGTAAAAACAATTCAACTCTTATATGGTGAAGAGAATCGTCAGGACTCGGAAAGAAATTCCGAGTAGCATTTGTCACTTATGTCATAGAGTTCAACTTGATTAATGTCAGTTCTGGCAAAACTGATCTAGTTGTTATTTTTATCTCGTTTTGGTTTTAATGGAATTTTATGCCCAATTTGAATCCGATGTTCCAATTTAAATGCTTCACGAAGCTGATTTGACTCTCATATATAATTCATTCTCTTTACATCATGTGCGATGAAAGAAATTTAACTTATAAACTGACCAGTGCCAGCCCCCAACATTTTCAGTTACTCCTGGTAAACGAAGGGGATTATTTGTGTGGAATTCTAAATTTTTCCCATGCTTTGGAAGGACTAGTTTTTATTGCATTTTTTGGTGCAAAATCAGAGGGTGAGTGAGACAATTTTACAGTGGTTTATTCTGAAAAAGCCCATAGACTGAATTGCTTCAGAGCCACTAACTTGTATAGCTGTTTGAACAGTGTTGAGTCAATATTTGCTTTCAAATGGAAGGCAATTTCCCTTTTTCTTTAAAAATTTCATTTGAGCTTGCCATCGGTAGATAAACAGCTTTGAAGGAGCATTAAAATATTAAATTAAAATATCACGCGGCTAAGTTCATAAAAAGAAACGTAATCTAAGAAACTCAACTTAATTTGAAACAATATTTTAAGAACTCTTTCGAAAGGGTCTAACAGTTATTCTCCGATATTCACTGCAACAACCTTTTACCTCGTTATTCTTTATTCGTTGTTGTGTTCCCCTCAAGTACCTCGGAGATAGTCAAAGGCAAAATGACGCCAATTTTTGGCTGAGGCAGTTCAAAATGTTAACATGTAATTGAACCGTCCTTTCTCAGCTAAAACGTTTCAGGGAAAAAACTCCATTGCTATAATATTTAACAATTATTCACCGATGTGGAGGTGAATAGTACTTGCTAATCACCTAGGAGTTAACCAATCAGAGCGTGCGAAAAGCACTATTCACTTGTTTGGTATACACTAGAATCAGATATACCATTCATGAATTTGACCCGAAACGTTATTTATATGATGAATAAATCTCGGTGATTACTCAGTTCAGCGTACGAGTGCTTGGGAAATAAATTTAACGATACACATCACCAGCAAATCTGCAATTGAAACATTCTTAGCAAAAATAAAGCCCGAAGAAAAAATTATCAATCCAGTAGCAATGCTAAGACAAATTTGAAACGTTTTTAACCAATTGCACGCTTTCAAGCTCGTTGAGTTAATTCACCCTCTAGATAGCGAGACTATAAAACTGTCGATAGCAATGCTGACATAACTACAAAAATTGAATTACATCGTGAAGCGAACTGCAGATACTGCCAACTAAAAAACGATTCATTATCTTCCATTTTAATCAGCCGGCTGTCATTGTGTTCAGCGTCTTTCCAAGCAAATCTCTGACTCAAATTGTAGAACAGCAAGCGTGCTCAAATGGCCTTCGAGTATTCTATACATGTACTTCTACAATCTAGTAATTCATCATTGATATCAATATTTCCGAGTTTTTCAAGTTTTAAAAACCCTATCACAATAAACCATGGCTTCGACTACCATTTAATAACATTTCTCTTTACAAAAGATCAACTGTAACAGTCTTAAAGTTTCGATTTTCTGGATTTCCTTGGCCTCATGAATTCGATTCCTCTCTTTTTTGTTACCATCATCACGGCACCATTGTTGTTGTCATTTTCAATCAGCTGAATTACTCCACTGGCGATTAATTCAGGACTGGGTAAATAAACAAATAAGCAAATAAATGAACTGAATAACATTTCCTGTAGCAAGGGTTTTACGTTATGAATTTTAAGGTCATTCCGCTGAAATAGAACCTGCACTGAGATTTTTGTGAAACTTTGCCTATCGATTGTTTATATTATAGGAACTTAAATTTTGAATTAAAAATGAGGGGTCCCCATGTTCGTTAAGGAGCAAAAGCACCTTGTTTATACCCATATAGATCCTTATAATAGCACCATGATTGTAGTTACGATTGCTTGCTAAATTCACGTTTCCGACGATTGCTTTTTGTTCTTCACTGAGAATTGGTCCATATTTATTTTACACAGAGAAATTTATTACTCAATTCAAAACAACAGAAAAAAGTGATAGGTCACCATACTCGTTTGCGAGAAAATGACGGTTTACCTCTATGGCGAGAAAAAGCCGCCATTTTTAATGAGCGCGCGCTAATCACGCGTGGAATTATGCGCAGTAGGGATGCGCAATGCAATACTGGGGAATGACCTTAAACATACAACCAAAAAAATTGTCTTTCTGCTCTGGAATGATTATTAAAACATAAAATAATTTTTTGTACTCAGAACGCAACATTTTTTTTTTTAGAAAAAGGGGAACTTCATCAGGCACAATAAAATGTTCATGCCAAGAAGGGTTATATGATGCTCATTAGGGTCTCGAGGGAGATAAAATAATGTCAGATATAGGTGTTAGCTCATTCGAAGCCACCGACTCTACTCAAAGAGGACTTCCGTAACCCAATCTCAGTTGCCTCCCTTATGCGACGCTTGAACGTGTTCCTTTCTGTGGCAAGAACTTTTGTTTTGCTGGAACCTACTGAATGTCCCGTGAGCTGGCAATGTTAATAAATGGCTGACGAATTCCATGAAAGATGTTCCTTTACTCTAGCTTTTAATAAACGAGAAGATTCGCCAAAATGTTCTTTGCCGCATTGTCCACAATGGATGTGATAGACTGTTCCGCAGTTTTTAGGTTTTCTGTTTTGTCCTTAACAAGTACTAATTTCGATCTCAGAAAATTGAAAGGCTTGTGGACGAGTGTGACCTCGTGTGATTTAAATGCTCTTTGTAGGCGTTCCGAAAAGCCAGGTATTGCTTATATGCACGATATCTCTACTGTATAAAACATCATAACATTGGAGAAATCGGCCAAGTGGGGACCCGGTTTCTGATCACTGACATGACCAAGAACGAAGCAAGAACCACGCTCGACCTATGTTTGCGCAGTTAAAAACAAGTGTCCTTCATGTACCTGATCAAGCCTTGTTCCAAAACCAAGTCACGATATTCTAAATTTTTCTCCCCGCTCAATCCATGTCCAAGTAATGGCAATACCAGCTCAGTTTCGGTAAAGCTGGGGCAAATACAATTCACTCTGATTCCTTCTGTATCTTTAAGACCCTATCAAAGATGAAAGATAATATAATTATTATTCTAAACTATAGATTAGACGCAGAGGTATCTCTTTGAGCACAAGTTGCCTGTCTATGACGTTGGACATTAGCATTATAGGTATGTAATGCGGGCAGATTATCAATGCATGCAGGAGGCTATGAAGCAGTGTTTTTCAGTTTGCATGCAACTTAAGCCTTAATGCCAGGTACCTAGCATTATTGCCAGGCATTACTGTCGAACCTTCACAAACGGCCGCCTCTCTACAATGGCCACCTTTTTTGGCCCTGGCGCACAGTCCATGCATTCACTGTTATTTTAACCTCTCTGCAGCAGTTTTAAGGTACACTGTAACCTTTAGAAGAACTAAAATTACTTTGCCACTTGTGACTCAAAGAAGCACCAACTGCTCTCACAAAAAAGGTACAGTAACTGAAACTTTGTGTTTGGTACCAGGATGGTTGCTACAAAACACGTTATATTGAATGTTTTACTAGTAAAATATTACAAATATACCCCTGCACTCTGTGAAAATCCACAAACACCAGCTTTTGTGGCAGTATATACAGCCTGGTCAGGTCCCATAGGAAAAATAGCTGAAAGCGAAACAAACCGTTTAAAAACCCCTTATTCATCCAAGTGCACGTAAAAAATACAAAGGCAAATTTCTTTTTTCGTAATATCTAAATTTGAATAGACCGTTTTCGTATTCCCGGTATTGGACTGGAACTAGCTTGCAACTGAGGCTAATGCAGGGAGTCTTTTCAAATGCTAATGACATTGATCTCTTTTTAATGATATTCCCCTGCATGAGCCTCTTTTGCAAGCTAGTTTCAATCCAATACCGAGAATACAAAAACGGTCTAACTAAAAATAAGGAACTTTTCATTCATTAAGGAGGGGGAAAGGCTAGTGAAAATAGGGGAGAAGAGGGTCACAAATTATTTAAAATAGGGCTTAGAAGAGGGTTTGTAAGCATTGCTGTTAATAAATATCAATAAATAAATCAACCAATCAATAAATAAATAGTCAGACAGGTCTTGACATGTCAACTGTTGCATAGAAAGTAAATTTATTATATCAAAGAAAACATATATCTTCACATTCTTAGACAGTAAAATGGTTCTTTCAGTCAGAACCACCTACAAATATTTTCAAAATATAAAATCAATCATAAGACATTCAGATGCCCCCTGGACCCTTGATCCTCAATAAATTATTACTATTTTTTGTGAGAGCATTGAGATTTTTGATGTAATGCACTAGAAATAAATTATTATTATCATTTTGTTATTATTATTACTATTATTATTATTATTATTATCATTATTATTAATTGAGCATCAAAATATTTAAACAATACTGAGAATTTTTCAATCCTCATTCTCTGTCAAGTTGTCACTATCTTCCCCAGAGGCACCTAAAATTATCTGCGCCCAGTTTTTCGTCACTATCTTCCATAAAAGGAGGAAAGTGAAGATAATGATCATGACCATTCATCTCACATTGCTGCCTGTATAAGACCAGGGAGGATAGCAACATAGCATAGCAATAAACAGAGGATAACAACAGAGGACAGCAACTTTCTGTTATGAACAGTAATTTAGTTGTTTCTATCACGTCTTTTAGCTTGGGTAGGGGGGATCATATCTCTTTTGGATTAAATGAGGGGGGGGGGGGTAACAGTTTTTTTCTGGAGGAAATTGGGGGAGGGTATACAAAACCTGCACCAGCCCTCCCCCAATCTGGTACCATAAACTGCTGCTTAAAAGCCCTTCATAAGGGGTTTTGGATGGGCTTATAAGCAGAGGGGCTTATATCTGGGAGGGGGGAAACTCATCAAAAAATAATATGCTACAGCAGTGTTGATTGTTTTTCATGTCCTGGTTTTTAAGTATGCTTGGTCTTTTTTTTTTTTTTTTTTAAACTGGCAACATAAAGATGTCACGTCATAAGCAGTGACACTGACACACTTTAATTGATGGATGCCCAGGAACAAACATGGGTTGTTTACCATTTACATGGAGAAACCAGTTTGACAATGGCCTATGGAAATGGTAAGCAAAATTCCTGATGGTAAGTTCCATTTGGATTGGCCACTTACCATTTACTCAAAAAACCCAAATTTACCGAAAGAGACCAGAAGGAGTTTAACTTAATCATAATTCCAAGATAGCAGTGAAGAATTGCCAATGGTAAACACATTTTTCACTAGGAAATTTTGGTCGGCAATTTTGGACTACCTTTCAAGACGTTCCACTTATTTCAAAAATTTCCTGGCTGGTCAAAGCAAAATCATCTTATCATTAACATTCTGACTGAAATTAACAGAGTTTTTAGGTAAATGATAAACAACAATGGTTACCGAAGGTAACACGTAGTAGCCCCTCTCTGATTTTCCTTGTCACTTGAGGAGAATGGACAGCTGTCCATAGACTTCATTGTTATCCAAGGCAAAGGAACAAGAAGTCATGCAAAGCTCACACACCTGCCATTGATGCAACATTGATGATAACTCCACCACTTCCACCATGTGACTGACCCATATGGAGAACACCAAGAAATGTACCAAGAATTACACCCTTCTGAAAAGGAACATTAAACGAAGCCACTTAATTAATGATACCCAATGAATCCATTCCAGGTTAATTAAGACATAGCATAGCATTTGAATTTAGTGGCTGGTGAATGGGTAATTTCCTTATAGAAGACGGGAGGGTGGGGAACATCTACAGCTCACTTTGGTTGATGTTTTACTTTGATTCTCCACAGAGTCTACACTATTTTAAACGCATGAAAAATAGAAAGGGAACTTTTAGTGTTGTTTTCAATTGGATATCTCCAGAGGTTGAATTCAAACATATATAGTAGTACATATATAGGAGAGTTAGATGGTATATAACAAGGTCACAGATGTGAAAATATAGTCTAACCCCTCCCCAATGGCCACTTTGAGGACAGAGGAAAGTGGCCATTATAGACAGGTGACTGTTATGTGGAGGTATGTCTGTAAACATGACACCTAATTGAGTTAGCAAACTCAACCAATACTAACAGCTTGCCAAACAGCATACATTATCATATATTAATAATTCTTTAGTATCCACAGAAGAAATTTTTTCTAGAGAAGTGGCTCAGTGTGGGCCAAGGCATGAGTAATGGTTGGTCCCTAGCACAATATATACATGTTACGCAAACCCAAGCAGCAAAGCTTCAACTGGACATAAAACAGTAAGGCCTTATTTACTACATTAGCAGCCTTTTAAGCAGCTCATAAGTCCTGTCATACCTACCAAGTTTACATCAACTACTTTCTCCCAGGCATCTGATTCATTTTGACCAAGAATACCAGCATTGTTGCACACAATGTTTATTTGACCAAATGTCTCCTTTGTTTTCCTGAAGGAATCTAACAGAAAAAATAACGCAAAGAGTACTACAATTTATTCACATACATAGATGTTGTACTTAACAAAACTTGGACTAGATTTTCAAAATATTTCAACAGTTCTCAAGCTTTATAGTTTTTCTCCCAATTATATTAAAAATTGACAGGTTTTAACCCTTACTTAAAGAATTAAACATGCTTTAAACATCTGGACGAGTGGTTATATTGAAACAGTTACACATTATAAAATATGCTCCTTTAATTACCTTTCATTTGAAACTTTGATGTAACATCACAAGTAATAAAAATCACTTTCTCTGAACCATATCGTCTTTTCAATCTCTCTTCAAGTTGACAACCTTTCTCTCTTTGTACATCTAATATCACAACCTTGGTATTAAATTGACAACAATATGTTATAACTAAATATTGAAATTATTGTTAGTGCCTGCCTTCCACTGAGGGTGGCAAAGGGTTATTTGAATATTTGTGAATTTATGATAAAAGCCCTTGTTACAAGTAGCTATAAAGATATGTATGATGCACAAATTTTCCCAAAAGTTATAACTAAATTTGTGCGTGAAATGGGATCACAACCCCCCCCCCCCCTTTGCTACCCTCTCTACTGACATAACACTCAGCACAATAATTCCCCAACTGCCACCGTTCTATTTCCCAAGAGAATTTCAAATGTTCTTTTCATTATTCAAAAGTGGTGTTTGAATATCTTTGAACTCAACTGGCAAATATCTGGGAACAGTCTGCTCAAAATAACCTGTTACACAGGTTAAATTTCTACGCATGAAACCACTTGCACAATATCATTGATAAAGTCTAAATCATGGCCTTAGGCCCCAGTTATATGGTCTCGGGTACCCGAGACAACCCTCTCCCTGAGGCAACTTGATTGAGCATTTATACATGTATGTGAAAATGTTGTCTCTGTAGTCCGAGTCAAAGTTGACTCTGCACAATCATTCAGAACAATTATTTGATTTTTATTTATTTTATTTATTTATTTATTTCTGCTTTAAATCCTAAATCTAGACATTCCGTGACAATCGCCACACTGAGAGTTGTCTCAGTTAGGCGAGCCAAAGTGTTTAGATGAAGAAAAGTTGTCCTGCCCGCCAGGGTTATCCTACCTGCCGTGGCTAGACAACTCGCCCACCTGAGTTGTCCCGCCCCCTGAGACAGGTTCGAGATCCTCTTGTAAATGGTTGGTTGAATTTTCCAAAGAAATAAGTGAAAAGTTACCTCAGCTGGGGTAAGTTGCGGGGAGGATTGTATTGGGTAACTGAGACCATATAAATGAGGCCATTATAACCCTAACACGAGCAAAAGAAATCCAACATCTGCCATTTTAAATGAGCACGAAACCCTTTTTGCGAGTGGAATGGAACGAGACCTTCCGACCGTTTGCCCCCAAGACACTTTCGAACCTCAGCCCGGAAATTTTGGTTGAGTGAATCGCATTTGGCATAATGGAAAGCACCCCAAGAGACCCAAAGATTAGTTGCGTGAAACTAAATTGTTTGATCGCTAATTTGCATCGTACACAGAGCTCGTTACCCAGATATCACCTTCAAATTCAGTTTGCACGTTTTAGTATGGCACATGTCACTTACCTTACAACCTCTATCCAGTAGCGCCGTGCAAATCTTCTCGCCTATACCTTGTGCCCCACCTGTTACAATCGCTACACTTCCCTGGATCTTCATTGTTTTTCACTTTTTAGTAAACAAATGAAGAAATTGCGTTCTTAAAAATTTTACTATTGTTTTGCATCTTGTATGTCCGCCATATTGGCCGAGGGTCACTGAGTCAGACTTTCCCGACCTTGTTCCCAGGGTCCTGCACCGCTTGGTCTACCGCAATCGTCTCTAACCCTTTGAATACCAACTACGTGCTCTTTGTACCACTTGTGACGTCATCAATTTAAATGTCATCAGATATTCTTGATAAGCAGATAGTAGTACCAGGCTAGGCCTTTCCGCACAATGGTCAGGTTTAGATATCGACGACATTCCGACGTCTCAAATCGAAAAACAACGTTAACAGTTTTGGTGCAAAAACGGTGGTAAAATGGTCTACTACGCCTATGATTAATCAAGGTCCATTTCTAGGCTTCGCCCGCAATTAACATCCAACTTTTCACGGCAGCCAGAAAGAACATACAACGCAAAAGGTAGTCAATGTAAAAGGGCCGAGAAAATCAGAAAGGAAAGGGGCAACAAACAAAATTGAGAACGGTTAATGGCAAAAAAAAAAAAGAAAAAAAAAATTGGCTTATGCGCATGCCCAGAATTGAAATTTTGCTCAATTTTGTACCTAATCCTCGCAAAACTTAGGCTTATTTAGCGTCATGGCAGCTAAAAGACCTGACTAAACGGTTAAAAACGGTATTTTTTGGCGAAAGTTTGGTATTCAAAGGGCTAAGGGCCTGTTCACATGGAGGGAGGGTGCCCCGGCTAACCGGGCTACCCGGCTAACCG
>Ga0126338_10002839_pt1 | contig 12023 bp, 8 predicted proteins | sample OrbCmetagenome_2_FD_92529 | JGI IMG/M metagenome (GOLD analysis project Ga0126338, IMG submission 92529) | Coral microbial communities from Petempiche,Puerto Morelos, Mexico - Orbicella C C metagenome | ecosystem: Host-associated > Invertebrates > Cnidaria > Coral | place: Petempiche,Puerto... | reverse complement strand
GGGGGGGGGGGGGGGTGGGGGGGGGGGGGGGGGGGGGGGGGGGGGGGGGGGGGGGGGGGCGAGGTTAGGCAGGTGAAGTTGTATTCACGTCTGGCGTGTGCGCAAAAGCGCCAAAATTAAAGTGCAAATTTGTCCTAAGACTTGTGTCCATGATTCTAGTTACAATAGGTACGGTTCGTGGTCTTTTCTAAAGCCTGAACCGTAGTAATAAAAGATTGGACCGGTTTGGCAACTGTAGATTTACCCGAAAAGGCATTTACAAATTGTTGTCCTTGTCGTTTTCCTATTTACGGAAAGGAAAACGCGTGTAAAAGGGCAATAATTATGATGATGATGAAATGATTTGCCCAGTACTGGCCAGTATGTATTCTCGCCTATCTTCAGAATTACAGTGGAAATGTACCTGCAAGCTTCCAGACTAAACGAGTTAGAATTTACCACTGAAATTCAAAATGAAACAACAAGAGATGAGTATGAAAAATAATCACATAAAAATTAAAAATATATATGTAGAAAAAAACGGTAGCCCGGTTTCCATGATCGGTTTTTAGCATAGTTTAGCTTTTGTGATTATTTGGAAATATCTGCTTCTTTAATTTTATAGGTGAAATACCTGAGAACTAGCCACTTCTAGTTAAGCAAAAAGTACACTGACTACCATAAACATTCAACAATAACAGCAGCAGCAGCAACAACAACAACAACAGCATATTTTATAGTTTTAATATATAAACAAGGAACGTTTGAATAGCTTCTGTACTTACAATTTGCAAACGCCAGGGTCAATATTTCCTGTAGTTCATATTGATCAATTTCTCCATCCTGTAAATTGAAGTGACCAGTCATTTGCCAGTTGGAAAAAGCCAAGAGGCGTTTTATTGTCCAGTGGAAAATTATGTGAAGGCTATTAAAGATTTCAGCTTAACTACCCCAACAGACAGAGCACATAATGAACCATTAGGTTTATTTTGCATGTTTTGGCCGAGCGCCAGAAATGTACCGTGCTCGGGAAGCATCGTTATTTAGCTTCGAAAATGTGCCTGCTACATGAAAGAAAACCAGAGCGGGGGTTATTGCCGGAAGTAACTGCATGTAGAAACCTAAGTCAAAAGCGTTAAGGTGGCTCCAAAATAGGTGGCTCAAAACAGTTTCCAGCATTTTCCGAGACTTAGATTTTGATGGGTAATTATAACCACTCTTTATCACTTGATGCTACAATCATGGTATCAGAAAACTGCCCAATCATTAGCGAATACGTTGTTATCATTTTCGTGACACAATAGGTTACCATAGCAACAGTATGACCTGCAAAAATAACCACCCTTAATTATAGCTTAAAGGACCTATTAACTACAAGTTAAAAGCGGCACGGTGACTCTGAACTCTATGTACACAATTTTTTTAAACTTTGCCAAAAGTTGCGTCTTTTCCTGCTTATCAAAATTTGATAATATAAAAAATTTCACCGCGGCGTTTTTAAATTGTAGGTCCTTAAAGCAATAATTAAGGGTTTTTTCGCAGGTCATGTTGTTGCTATGGCAACCTATTATGTCACGAAAATGATAACAACGTGTAATAATTAGTTATCAAAATCTTAGTCTTGGAAAGTGCTGGAAACTGTTTTGAGCCACCTTAAGTTGGACGGCAAAAGGGCTAGGCATCATCCGCTTCATAACGCCATATTTCCCAATAAAATGTTTTAGGCTATTTTCTGCTATCTCTGGAAAGAAAGACCAAAGCTTTCACCAACCTCTCCTGAAAATTTCTGAAATGTTTTCCAAAACTGCTTGTCGATGTCCACGGCCTCCTCTGACGAAACTGAAGGCTTTAAGGAAGAAATAAAGAAAAGACACAAGTTACAGTCAATTTTAGAGGGAAAGAGACTATCATACAGCAATAGTACAAGAATCACATATTGTTAGCTGCAAGATGGAAAAAAAAGGATTGAACTATAATTTATGAACGTCATTCGATTCTTTACATCTGTGGGGTAAAGCAAGCATTGTGGACCCTGAAAGTGGGTGGTGGAGGGGGGGGGGGGGGGGGGGGGATGTAACCCCTTTTCCCGGCCCAAATTGGGACCAAATCTCCTTTCCCTGGGTTTTTGGATAAAAATTTAACGGAGTACAGGATATTTGGGTGAAAAAATGAATGGGATTAGGGATATCATAAAATCAGGTAGGAAAATCGTTGGTTTTAGGAACTGGAGATAATGGGACGTGGGGTGCTCAGACTCGCCCTAAAGGACCCTTTCCTGAACATTGCCGCACGACATTTCCCTGGATGGCCTTGTTCTTTAAATGCATATGTTTATTAACCCATAACGATTTAAACTCTACAAACCTTCGGTACGGTTACTATTTCTGTTTCCACGTCAATTTCACTGCAAAAGGAAAGGAGGAGAAAATAAAGAAATGTTTACTATGAAATCACGCCCTTTAAACAGCAATGTTACCAGGATTTTGAATCAGTCGAAGACACAAAATGTATCGCACAGGACATGCTTCCTCCCTTTGGCAGCTAGCTCCTTGGTTTCTTGACTTGCAGGGGAGCTATGTCGAAGTACAAGAAACAATTTTGTGCGATCGATGTAGAAAAATGAAAACGGTCTGAGAATGATACGAAAAATGACAAGGGAAATTCATTGCAATCCGCACACAAAAAATATTCAATTGTCTAGAAACCTTTCTGTAGTCACATCTGATCGATAATTTTGGTTCAACTGCCTGGAAATTATTAGTTATTTATTGCATTGAATTATTTATCATGTGGCTAGTGTTTGTAGCTGATATAAAGCGCGCTCTGATTGGCGATTTTTGAGGCGCCAATTAAAAGTCTTTCAAAGTTATGCATGCAACAATTTTCTTCTTGAAATTCTAACTCGTCAGCAAGGGTTATGTCTAACTAAGGTTTTGCAGCTGCTGTCCTTTCATAAAAACTATGGCTTTGATATATGGCTCGCTCTCTTTTCTCAGTGGGGCGTTAACAACCACTCATGATGTCCGTGGGCATTACGGCAAAATCCCTGTCGGATTCTTAGAAAGTCTAGAAACGTCCCTTAAATTTGATTCTCTCAAGTTGGAAAAACAACAGAAAAATTCAGTTTTGATTTTCATCTCGTTCGTAATCAAAATAAAGACATTTTTTTTGACGGAATACGCTCTGGATTATTTCCCTGATAATGTTGACGGGTTGGGAGAGAGATTGAACAAAAATCCGTGGTGGCGAGAAACGTTTAAAAGCGCGTTCATAAGCGGTGATTTAACCACTTCAACCTCAATCATTTTTGGCGAAACAATTGCCATACAATAAATCACTAGCAACCTTCAACGTTCGGTCTTTGCAGGAAAATCTCCAACGTCGATCTTTCTGCATTGACCTTGCACTCTGCCAATACAACAAAACCTTAGTTTGAGGTTTTCCTGCAAAGACCTCACCCTTGGTTAATAAGTACTTGATATCTCACGCTTCTGTCAAATTGCTTTTGTCATGTTTGACAAAAACACGTTACTGAGTTAGCTTATTACAACTATTTCGGGAAAATATTGGAACTCTCAACTAAGATATTATCCCTTAGGAAATTTACGGTAGTTAAACTGAAAAAATTCATGATTACTAACCGTGCCTCATACGGTTTCTCCGAGAATATTCTTAAAAGGAACTCAGCTTCTTGCCGTGGGTGAAACGTGGACGGGACTAAGACGTACTCTCCTGGTGGCAGTGAGTATCTAGAGCTGATCTCTCTTAGTTTAGTAAAGGAGTTTGTCATGGCTGTTGCCTTGGTAGTCTCGAAAAACCGTCTGTCAAAACGCTCCTTGGTGTCACGCAGGTCTTCTGGTATCTAGCATTAAAGAAGAAATTAAACAATTAACTCACAAAAAATCCTTACACTGAAAGATTCATTTTCGTTTTTCAGTCTCAACATTACTCGGGAAGGGGGAGGAGAGGGAAATTGCCGGGCTGGAATATAGTCTGCAAAAACCAATAGACCATCTCATAACCACCAATATCCTTTTGCTTCTTTCTCAAAGGGAGTCTTGGTGCCTATCCTTTCATATGAAAATGAGATTTCATTTGCAAATCACACGCATTTTCACATGAATGGTTGTGCACCAGGCCTTGCTTTGATAGAGAGGCTTAGGGCAACTCAAAAATGGGCTGTTCCCATAAGCCTTCTTCCGTCCCAAGGTTGTGGCTGAATGGAGAAGCTCGTACCAATCTCCCTGTGCCTCAGTGAGTGGTGTGAGGAATGTGACGGGTTCCACTACCTTCGGGGAGTTAGAACTTACCCTTTGTCTCACGCTCACAAGTAACAACCTGAACACAGTTACTTAAATAATAAACTTTAAAGTCCTCTGGAAAATATATAGGAAATGCTCGTTTTACAGAGCACAGTTGCTTTCACTGAGCAACAGTTTTATAGTCACCTTATAGATGGCAAACCCAATAGGAGGTCTTTCGTTAGCTGGGGTTCTCTTTCGATCAATGCGCATGAGTGACACTACAATTGAACAGCGGTCTTCGTCATCGTCCTCGTCAGAGTCTTGTAACTGAACCCTGTTAAACAAAACAAAACTGTATAACTACTAAAGAGTAAATCCACCCAGCAATTTCCTGCTGCGACAGTTTTGAATGATGCTGTTCCACAAAGGCATTGCTTTTTCACAGTGTTCACTTCTTGGTTTTCTCTTCGAGAGTTTTTCGTACGAGGAGGGAATATTGGCAGGAAATTGCTGGTTTGTTAGCTATGTTCACATTGGCTATGGCTACCACGGTTTCCCGTCAAAAGGATACGCTTTTGTATCCACACTAATTTTACTACTGGAAAATCGCGTAGTTGGAGTCGCAGATGTCTGGGGCTTGAAAATTTCTAGAGCTATGACAAGAAATACTGAAGAAAGGCAAACCAACTGGTAATGAGTTTCGCATTATTTAAAGAACCCCATTGATACAGCCACCCCGTTAATTCGGCCAGATTTTTGTGGCCTGTTGGTGACCGCATTAATGAGGTTTCATTGTATTTCTCTCAGTACCTTATTTGAGGATTGATGTGGAAAGTGTCAATAAAGTTCCTACAGCCACCAGCTGTGGCATCAGCCTGCCACCGGCCTTTCTCTCGTCTTATTTTCCATGATTTCTTCTCGTTCTCCTCCAGAACACTATCTGGTGTAAGCATGCATATCTCTATCCGTGTGAAATTCGCCTGAAAGTCTTCCATTGTCATCCTGTAAATAGAAAAGTATTAATATAAAGCAACGATATTGATACCTATTAGACATTAGGAAAAGCTTTTCACGTGTAATAGTTCATTTGTCGATAAGCTCCAAATTGAGAAGGCTCCACCTAAATATCAGGGAGAAAACAGAAAAAAATTGCACTCACCAAAATTCTCCGTCATCGTCAAACACAAGGTTTAGTCTTTTCCTTTCCTCTGTTGATAATTGATACCACTCCTCAGACCTGGGATGTGCACGTTAGAAAAGTTCGAGATAAAACAAGAATGGCTGAAGCCACTTAATGTATTACATTAAAATGCTACCGACCAGCTAGCTAAGGCCAGCTGAATTGAATTTAGCCTTGCTGAATATTCCAAATGAAGGCTAATGGTAGCCGTTTGTAAAAGCATATCAGTTTTCTTCTCAAAAAAACTGGGAAGAGCTACTATGCAAATTTAAAGACTAACAGCCGTCTCTACTCAGACACAGTTGCAGTTTAGCCGTAACAATAACTTTTGTGACACTAAGATTACAACTCAAGCAAGTGCGATTTGTAATTATTGGTAAATCCAAACATAAGCAAAAGCAGAGCACTGCAGGATTGTACGTTCATCGTATTGCCAACAGGTTTCCTTTTGTCACCATGCAGCTTTCAGAGAACAACTTCGGGATTGGTAAATATTAATATTTCGCCCTAAAATGAGTTTCTCTCTCCGGGTTTATATTATAAGCTAAAGGGGAGATTCGATTGCGTTGACCCTTCTTCGTTTGTTCTGACACTTAAAAGTGATTGCCACCTGTCACTCCAAGCTCCCTTCCATTCTGAGCTATTTCCATGAGGATTACGGAGGCGAATTAGCTTTAGTCCGCGCAAAGTAGGTGAATTAACCTGTGAATGGTAAAATACACATGTGAGAGGAAACATAATTGACCGTAAAAAGGAAGGAAGGTAACTAAACATTGCACCTCAGTCCAGTCTAACTGCGACGGTAAGTGTTGTTTTTGTTAGTTTACTCGGCCTACTCGGTCTGTAATCTTCATAGACGTAATTCATAGAGAGGAATGGTTATGTAACTCGACAAAGTTGTTTGTTGTATGTTTTTGTTCTCTTTTTCGGCCTTGACCGTGCACAAAACATAATAGTTGTTTACTACTGACCCAGGAACTAACCAACAGAAATGTCTTGATTACGTAACTCATGTATAATGTATGAAGGCAAAACAAAAGATTGTGCACGGTCGTGGACCTTCCAACATAAATCTTCAGTGGCATCTTTGTTTGCTCTTCTAATGTTTTCCGGGCTTCATAACCATTCCCCTCTATTAACTATGGCGTAGACGATCAGCATGTATCATGATGATAAAAGAGTTAAGAAGCAAGCGGCACTTAAAGAATTACATTAAGGCCCGAAAGAAACGCTTACATGATTGTGAGCAATTATTGCCTTGACGCATTAATAAGCAGTTACCTTGGCAAAGCCTGTAATCGAATAAGCGTGTCCCGTTATAAGTCCATTTGGTAATGTTTTCTGAATGGTCTGTGCACTCGTCTACAGCAAATAGGCAAAAAACGAGAAAATCAAATACAAATCATCATCGATTAACTGTCCACTATTACATTAGTTGGATCTAACTCGAAGCGTAAGGGTGAAAAGTGGATTCCTGATGTGCCGTCCTTAAAATATCATTTGCATGCAGTTAAATTTCCAGTTACGTCGTACCTCTCTGGAAACTGTATTTCTCCCTCCTCTATTTTAACAGCTTTTCAGCTTTTTGTTTTCGCCGGTGGCATTGTTTTGATTTGTTTCCAATTGCTCCGAGAGGCAACGGGGGAAAGGAAGGGGGGAAGGGGGGTGGGGTGGGGGGGGGGGGCTTGGTCATTCCATCTTTTCACGAAGAAACGCTGGTAAAAAAGCCAATTATCTGTCGTTTTTTATTTTAATTCAATGACCCACAAACGTATTAATTTGCACGCCTACATCCTTTGGTTCAAATTCTTTTACCTCTATTGAGGCACCCATTAGCGAGTTTCGCTCGTGCGCCTTTTGTAACACTTTATACACATCTAGTGAGCCTTCAGATGGAGGCGTTTGTAAGTTGATCATCTCGATAACGCCTCCAGTGAAATCTTGTAGAGCTTCACTTATTCGTCCTAAGCCCATGGCTTCGTAAGATCCACAAACTCTGCAATGAAAACAGACTCAGTCTACTTGAACACTCACTCAAGGAAACTCTTACTAGAACTGAAAACGTGATTTGAGGATAAGAGACTTATAAGTCTCCTACTGTATCTACGGTGATCTATGTGTCCATTGGGCTTTTCAATGATCCAAGAAGAGCGTATTGAAAGCTCTGAACGACGCAGAAATAAAACAAAAACTACAAAACAAAACAAAACAGCTACAACAAAACCAAAACAGACCAAAGACTTTGAAGGTTACTCAATAATTAACTTACTTTGCATAAGCCTTCTCTAACAACGCGCTCCAGAATTCCTCCGGGTCACTTGAGTGAGCGTAATACAGCTTACCATTGTGAGTGGGAAGGAAATCATCAATAATAACCTCCACCCATTCACCAAACCGCCAAAAGTTAAATCTGAACATTCCGCAGTACGTGGGTTCATCGAAGCTTTGATCGGCGGGGCACACCGCGTCGAACAACTCCTTAGCGTCTGTCAACGATGCCACCGCAGCCACAAACCAGCAGTTCAGCATTCGTCCTTGAGCGATGTCTGTCCGGCTGACTCCTTTGGTGAAGAACTTGGGCGTTGTTTTGCAGATGTCCTGGAAGTTAAAGGAGGTACGTCACGGTTTGCGAATCTTGAAAAGTAAAAGCTAGATTTTTCAAGTTCGTCGTTTGTAATCCGTGTCAATCTTCTCCATCACTAACCATCCTTGTTCTTTCATGGTTTATTATTATTTATGTCAGTAGACTACTATTTTCAGGTTTCCTTCAACTGAAAAGTACTTTTGTACCTGGCCAAAACAACTCAAAGTCGCTGCGACCGAGCTCCTTTGAGTCACACTTGACCTTTAATTACCGAGGAGTGGAAAATATATAATATCAGGGAACTCTAGTGATCACGACGGCTTCGTGAAAGACAACGCCGATTAAAAACTAGCAAAATTTGACACTAAAGCTGCCACCGCTGTGAAAACCTCTTGAAGTTTAACATTTTGTGCCAGAATTGTTTATTTGTGTCTCAATGTTATTCTTATGTGTAATATTTTTGCGTGAGTGGACTAAACTGATTGTCAAGTATTACCATGCATAATATTCAAAGTAGAAGGGGTAGAACTTTTTTTCATACGCCTGTCAAAAACCCTTAAAATGAAATTAATCTTTTCGTTCGTGATTATGCAGATCTTTTCAGATTAGTAATCAGTGCTAAACTATCCTTCAGGTGAACTGAAAATGTAACAGTAGTATTCATTTCCAAATAGAAACCAAAACAAAAATAGCTAACGTCATTTTTGTAAAGTAAGCAGAATTTCTCTCTTTTTTGCAGAAGATAGGTAAAAACGCTCTTTACTCGCGTTTTTTTTTTTTTTGAAAATTATTTGAAAGGATTTGAACTGGGAGGAGACGCAATGTGATCTAGATACTTTCAGCAAGGAGAAATATAAAGTACTGAATTTAACACTTGTTAACTTAGACGCGTATTACAACAACAACAACAACAACAGCAATCTTTATTTGTACTCTCTACTAATTGCAGAAAATGTAGATAATAAAAATTAGAGTACTGGCTGCCTGGAAAAACCATACGGGCTAGCAGAGCCAGGCAGCCAGTTGACATCAGCGTTAAATGAAAATAAATTACAGGTCAGCGAGATAGCACAAATGCACACAAAAAAGAAAGGAAAAGAATTTGGAAAGTCTGAAATAATTACATTTATATATGAATACAAAATATTAATATCAGAGAAGCACACAATTAATAGCTCAGTAATTCTGGAATAAAAACATACCTTTGGTCTTTTCCATTGCAGGTTTACAGATGGCCTCGTCTTGGTGAAGAGGCTGCGGAAATTTGGCGGGAAATCTCTGTCTTCATATAATTCCCCACTCCTTTGTAGTTGTCTCTGAAGAGATAGGTACTTCTCTCGCGGTAACGCGCGCTTTAGGGACATCGATTATAATGTGCCGTAGCTACTAAGCACCTGATATTGCAAATTTAAAAAGAAAGCAAAATTAGTTTACAATTGTTGACAAAGCGCATTTTATGTCCTAGCTGTTGAGTGAAACTGATTGTACCATACGAGTCGCTAAGGTGACTGAACCAAAGCAAAGATAAAACGTTTAAGCTTCGTAGTTTTCTCTTTGCGCAATAATTTGTTTACAAGTAGGAGAATACCAGGATAAAAAGAAATATTACTACGCGCTGGCAACAGTAGTTTAGACCAGTTTATAAACTTTGAGTAAAACAGACAACAATTTTTGACCACTCACGTGTTTGTCAAGTGGCTTCCGTCCATATTAAGCCGGAGGAAATAAAAAACGCAACAATCCCCGGTTATTTTGGATTTGTGTTTGAGGAAATCTCGTTCAGGAAAACTACATGATTATCGCGACGCCATCATCAACACGAAAATGAAAAGCCGGCGTTTTCAAATTCCTTTGGTTTGATGAGCGTTTTCGAAAAGCTCCGTTTTCGCGACGGATATAGTGTGGACGGTAGACCTTACCGTAGAAATAAAGTTGCGTTTACCTGTATGTTTACCTGCATGAAAAGATCACTCTAAATGCCTGATGACTCAAACGTTAAAAAAACAAACAAAACAAAACAAAACAAAACAAATAAAAATTAAATAGCAGTTGTGGTATTTATGAGGCCTTTTTATGACAGTTCTGCAGTCGTGTTCTATTTGGCGCGTTTGAATTTTTACATTATCGTGTTCCAAAGCTGAAACTGCATGATGGTCCGAATGTGATTGTCGGAATTTCGTCAATTCGTAAAATGAACGACGTTAGTAACTATACATTGAGCAGGAATTTCTCTGGCGGTATTTGACAGCTAAAACTGCTTTATCGATGCAAATTTCTCGACTGACAGAAATGCTCAACTTATTAAAAATTTTTAAATGTCTCGACTGGTGAATATTTTCATCATTTTTTTCATCAATTTTGTTTTCATTGCAATAAGGCCAATCGATAAAAAAAGAAACTACTTGACTAACCTAGGCACACAGAGAAGAATTGGGTTTCCAGTCATTGAGTCATTGATTCATGATTTTAATTTGGCAAAACAAAACTGTTTTAATTTCTCGGAAGATCACAGAAAGACGTAACTAACTTAGGTACACAGAGCAATTTATAGCAAGGGTTTCTATTATTAAGGGAGGTACTGTTTTGTAAATTGGTTATTCGCAACCACTTAAAATTTCTTAATTGACAAAAGGCTGTCAACCTATGAATAATTTCCGGTCGATTACAAGAAAATAATAGTCATATTAGCAATCTTCACAGATCAAAATTTCTCTCGGACGTAAAAAGCGATCTAGACGGGCCATAATATTATTACCCAGGCAGTGAGGCCTGGGTTGAAATTTCGGCTCCGTTTTTTTTTTTTTCCTCGTTCAGTCACAAATCGCCGTCTAGTCTGTAAAGCGCATGCGTCACCTGTGCCTGCGCACAGCACATGGAATTTCCAGAAGTTGCCGTCGTGAAAAGTTAGCATGGATTCCATGATTTCTAGGGCGATGAAATCACATACAAACGAACACACCGTTCGAGGTAGACCAACACTAAAGGACGCTAAGCGTTTTCTGAACGGGTCGGTCTGCAAGCCTTTAGCGAAATCAATTTACGAGCGAACATTTTGAGTGAATTTATCAAGAATCATGTTATACCAAATGAGCCATCAACCGGGGCTATCAACTCTTCAACTTGATAAAAAGCATCTTCAGAAGCGTTATCGTATTTTAGACGTGATCACGAACCAAGTAGAATCCCAGCACGAACTCAAGAACGTTCGAGCAACAAGAGCAGAAAGGTTAGAGAATTTGTATACGAATGTATCTATTCGAGGACACGTAAGTGAAACGCTCTGAGAAACTTAGTAAAGTATACTTAAGATAAAGTCTGGAACTAAACGATATTCTCTCGTTATTTTCTTGTAACACAGAGTTATGTGTCTTTACAAGAGTGAAACCCATGTGGCGAATTATTGTACATTTAAGCTGAAAGAAACTAATGTACGTTGACCATAGCAAAACAATTCTTGGCTTACACTGTCACGCAATCCTGACGCAATAAAAAGATTATCCTAAAACCATTTAGTGGATAAAATCAAGAAATTGTGGTGTTATAGGAGATAAATAAAGATGACACTTTTCTTATTTTTAAGTCTGTGCGTTTTCCCAAACCTCAGATATTCGTCGAAATATTTTGCACAAATTTACAGAGACCAGTATGGAGCCGCCATGTAACGGCGTACCTCCGCGGTACGCCAACATTGCGGCCGGAAAATAGTGCAAACATCCGGAACTTACTTTGGCTATCTAGGCGACTGATTATCTGTACTGAACAAACAAGCATTTACATAAGCACTTTTCCTAATACTTTAACTTCTGAATGGGCTACAAAACACGAGATAAGTATATGTTTTTCGACAAACGCGTTCGTAGGTCTATGTCACGCACCCCCATAACTCTGAAATTCAAAATGTCTCGCTTGCTTAAGAAACGCAAATAACTACGACAAAGGCTAAGGAAAATAGACTGAAACGATTATAGGCTGATATAAAGACGTTGGCTCATTTCACGCCCTAAAGACCTGCAAACTAGTAATTAGCTATTAATCG
>Ga0126338_10002838_pt1 | contig 12025 bp, 8 predicted proteins | sample OrbCmetagenome_2_FD_92529 | JGI IMG/M metagenome (GOLD analysis project Ga0126338, IMG submission 92529) | Coral microbial communities from Petempiche,Puerto Morelos, Mexico - Orbicella C C metagenome | ecosystem: Host-associated > Invertebrates > Cnidaria > Coral | place: Petempiche,Puerto... | reverse complement strand
AGTGAAGCTCTGCAGGAATCGAAGGCGGAGCTTGCTATGGCGCAGTGGAGATATATTGCCCGGAACAGATCTGCCAATCACCTCAGCCAAATATGGTTAGTGGAGTTTGTCATCCTTTTTATGCGCTCGGGTAACCGCCCCGATTCTCGATCGATACGCTTGTGGTGTAAACGTGGTTGGGGTCCTTTTAATTTTGAGTCAAAAATGTATGGACAGTCGGCGATTTCACAACGGGAAAACGAATATCTGAACCTGAGAAGGCAGGTCGATCAACTTAGAAGGGAAAGTAAGCTGTCAAGGAAGAAAATTTCGGTTTGCTCTGAAGAGTAAGTAGAAAATGGTTGTGATTTTGTGCGTGATGCTGCGTGTTCATGAAGGTATTGACTTTAGCTGTCAAAACCCTGTTTATTAATTAATTGCGCTTTATGTTGGCATTGTTTATATTCAAAAGGCTTCTTTTATAATTCGAGAGGATTAAAGTCGTGGCGTTGCTTTGTTCTTCGCAGAGAGCAGCGATTCAGCTGCAGTGTTTAGACAGCCGTTGGCCATGATACTCGCACTATATCTAGCTCATAAGCTTGAAACGTTCCCCAAACTCTTTGACATTAATTCCTAAACGGTTATTTTAATATTGATAAGTTAGTCGTATCAAGGTGAAATTACTGCTTAGTTTTCGTGGCAAATACATTCAGTTCCCGAGAATTAAGCTTAAAATTATCAATTCAGTATTGGAATCGAATCTTATGATTAGCGTGATGTTTGGTTCGAAAGCCATCTTTCAGTTTCATCGATGTCCAGTCGTTCAACAGCGCCACAAAATCGTCCCCTTTACAACTGTTCTGTTACTTCCGTTGTTGATGCCAATGTATATAGTCTGGCAACAGAAAATTTCCCTCAGTCACCAAAAAACAGCTCTTTATTGTATATTGACTGCGAGATGTGGGCATTTAAAGGGCTGCTTATAATTAAACCTCTCTTAATTTGCATTCCTCTTCCTTCACTTGACAAAGGTCGCTTTCCATTTGACCGCAAATTTCCCAAATTTCCCGAATTTGGAGACGGAAATGAATGTTCTGGAAGTTTTCTGTGAAAAGTTTCAAGTTGAATCAACCAAAACAATGTTGCTCCATTTGGCAATGCTGCCAATGCACGAAGTGAGGGGCATTAATATAAGTTCCTGGATCAATCAGGCAACATTTTGAAGGTCAAAACCAGTTGAAGTTTGTCAAATACCAATATTTTTAATTTGCTCATCTCTATTTGTGGGCAACTGTGATCAAACAGTTGTACAGGTGCAAGGAGAGGTTTCCTCCCGTCTCTCACTGAGCTGAAAGAGGAGGGAATCTCTGTGTCGCAGGGCAATAGCAGATTTGCACGTTGTTGTCATTTGACTACAACTACCACAACTCCTTTTGATTTCTCTTTATTCTTTAAATTTGAAACACCAGTGGGGTTTAAATAACAATTGCCTTAATTACCTTAAGAAACAAAACAGATTGAAGGATTCTGGTAGTTGTAGTCAAATGACGCCATCATGCAACTCATCTATTCAATACAGATTCAAGTCCCAGTCAGCTAGCTGTTCAAAAATTGTTTCTAACCGAGTGAGTAAATTATTCTTAATCTTGAAAAGTAGTGACATAGATACTTGTATGTGAATTGCATTATATAATTTTGAAGTACAATTTCTTTGGTAAAAGAACACCCTCAGGAAGCTAACAATCTCAAATGACTCACTGTTGTGTGAACATGGCTGCCATTTCTTATTCCAAGTCTACATGAAGTCCCTTTATAGACTGAAAAGACTGGTTACTTGCCTAGTTTGTTTCTATCGAGTGGCAGGCAATTGCTAATGCGAAAATTTTTACTAAGAAAATTGTAATTCCAGTGAGCTGGGGTCATTGACCTCTTGACTTGATTGTGTAGTTCCAGAAAATATATAATTCATCTTTTTCAAACTTTTTTCAGTAAAAATAGCCAGGTTGGTCAGTGATGGGAAACAGATATTTTAGAGGGATAACCATAAGCTTTTCTTCAATTTCAATTGATGCTGACTTTGTGTTCATTCATTCGTAGCCTAAGTCGATTCTGCCAAGAGAAGCGAGCTGATGATCCCCTACTGGGAAAGATCCCAAATGCAAATAATCCTTACAGAGAGAGAGGAGTGGGCTGCTCTTTGTTATAAACAGTACTCACTTTTACTGAAAGTATCAGAGACTTGGCCTGGCTTTGCTGCAGATCTGAGAATTAAGAGGAATGCTTTTGACAAGGATGACGATTGCTACTCCATCTTCCTGGCTTGAGGGTGTAGTCCAGGCAAGAAGTAAAAGGGTTACGTGGCAAATAAAACTACAGCACGACTCAATTTGGACATGTATCTTGTAAACTAGAAGCTGATGATAAAAAAGTTTGTAATCATGTTGAATCTAAGACATTTTTTTATTGATGGCCAATAGCCTTTAAATAGGTATTTTTCAATTCTGGTCAGTAGTTTCTATTTTGCACGTGTTTGTGCAATACAGCATTCAAAGAAAGTTATGTGCAATAGCCCTTGCAGGCAGCCTAGTGGATGGTCAGTGAAGTTTTTGGATGTAAAATTAAAAAATAAATCAAATTACAGGAGTAATGTGGGACATCAATTTTTATTATTTTATTTTAATTTATAATTAGTTGTGCTGGTTAGAATAACTGTCAGGTTAGTACATCCTTTAATTACAGCTAAAAAAAACTGATTTTCTATGCATCCTGACTTCTTACAGCTGCTCTATTCTAGAATTGAATAAATTTTCTTGATTCATATAGGCTTGTAAACCTCAATGCTCAGTCACTGTATTTCTTTTTAATATTTGTGCTTTGCCTTGACAAATCACAAAATCTCTCTACTGTTACACAAATTAATAGTAATTAAGTGTTCTATTAGAATAAAGAACTATAATACAAAAACAGACATTGTTTTACTAGGCGTCATTGTTAGTTAAGTGACAAACTTAATTTGACCACCTTGCAGAATGATTTTAATTTATACTTTCAGCTCAGCATATTGTTGTGGTTGATTCTTGTTCTAAATATTTTAAAAATATAATATATCAATTCGCAATATTGGTAATTATTTACAGTTACTGTAGGTAGGATCATTTTGTCGCATTTCAGTTTTCTTTGACCATGACCTTTGCAGTATCAGTCTCGCTATTACGATGGTAATATTTTAAATAACGATAATTTACACAGTTTATTTGTCAAGTTGCTTTTACTAAAAACATGCCATCATGTATAGTTGCAGCTAAAAATGTTTTTCCTAAATTTATACTGAAGATATATTATTGTCATTACCTAATTTTTGAATAAATTGCTTTTAAATAGTATGGACATGATCTCATGCTGCTGTATGTTAATAAGGTGGACAATTGGGTTATTTCCTATACTGACTACCTCACGAAAGTGGAACAGGGTTCGTACGGGTCCTGGAAAACCTGGAAAGTCCTAGGATTTTCCTGTGGCATTTTCCAGGACTGGAGAGTCCTGAAAAAGGGCGACTGATCCTGGAAAGTGCTGGAAATCTGTCAAACTCAAGTAAAAAATGTGAAATGTCTGACAGACAGTAAGGAGAATTAAAATTGAGATCTTGGGAGTGAAAGGTTGATGTGAATTTTAGAGTCCTGGAAAAATCAATCTTGAGTCCTGGAAAAGTCCTGGAAATTTGTTTCTGAAAAAGGGTACGAACCCTGTGGAAATTTTACTGTATGTTATGCACAGGCCCATTTTTATGGCCATTTAGGGCTTCTGATTAAAAAGAGGCATTGTGAGAGGAAAGTACCTTGTCCAGCTGAGTCTAACCAGAGCTCTTTATCAGTACAGATGAGCCCATCACACTTGTAATCTAAGAACTGCCTGCCACTTGGCCCCCCAATATGAACAGTACCGGCATTTGCTCTTTCAATTTTAGAATCCTTTTGAAATGAAATTTGCTACTGATATTGCTTTTTTCTGCACTGACTCATACATCAGGCCAGAGTTAACCTTTTATGGGTGCCCTACATAGCTGGGGGGATTTCACAACCTTATTAATGCTTTGTCTTGTCAGTGAAACCACTGATGCTGGGAGTGAGGCCCCAAGAGACTTCTCATGAGTGCTGAAGCCAAAAGGACCTTTAGACTTGACTACTCACCATTCTTGATTTGGCTTCACTGCTTTTGTTAGGGGCCCTGCCACTAAAACAAAGCAGTCGTACATGAAACGGAGACCTCTATTATTTGCATAATGATCAGCGATTTTTAATAGCTGTAACTAACTTATTCATAATTATAATTTTTAGAAATTTGTTCATCTTCCTACAAAATGATTTCTCTTAACCCATTGCCTCCTGTGCCAGCCGTAACCGGTCATGACGAGCCTTGACCTTTCTTCCACTTCTGACGTCATCACCCTTGACCAAAATTGGCATCATCTATGCTCAACGTCTGCAGGGGGAAAAGATCTTTCCAATGATACCCAGATCAGAGTGATCGGCCCAATGGAGCCTGAGATATGCACAAAAATACTCAAAAGGTTGAGTGAAGAACTCGGAGCAAAATTTCCTGCCCCTGCACGTGGCTACTCCATGGCAAAAATTGCCTGTCTTGATGATGCTTTCTCAGAATGCTCTAAACTGGAAGCAAGCCCAGTAGAAGGTCAATCACTGCAGCCAAAAGAAAAGAAAAGGAGAAAAAGGAAAGGCGAAAAAAAAATAAGAAAATCGAAAAGCCTAAAGACGTAGGTCTCAAACTTTTGATTTCTGTGCATGCCTTAGCGAAAAAGTCATAAAATGCGATGCTAGTGGAAAGAAAGGCATGCTGTCATGTTGCAAATGAGTTTTTGAGTAGATTGGAGCTAATTTGGCCCATATCCAGCTGCAAAATCTCCAAAATCTCCAAAAAATGCATTTTTGGCAAAAAGCTCCAGGAGTCAATGGGTTAAAGGAAGAAAATACTGTTCGATCATTTTATGTCTTACAATGTTAAATGTAAATATTTGCAAAAAATTGGGATCAACCAAAATGTTGCAAGTCTCTTCAAATGTGTCAAAATCAGTGATAATCATATTACATAAGAATTAAAAAAATTGATATAATTATTATCCATTAGTCACCTGTAGGCACACCATTTCAAAATAGAAGATCAGGTTTAGATCTCAATCTAAAAACACTTCAGGTACATGTAAGAAATACGCTATGATAACTTGTCATCAAACTCCCTAAAGACAACAAATCATGAAACAGAAATTACCAGGTTCTACCAACAGTCATCAATGAAATTGATTTATAAACAGAAGACATTAAGGGATTTTTACAGTGTTTAATATCATAGGTGACAAATTACTCCTTAATTCTGAGGTAAAAAGTTCAGCATTAATTTATAATTTCACTTGTGAAATTACAAAATTGCCTTGGCAATGCTTGGTGCGAAATTTGCCAATACAATAATCAGTCAAACATCCAGGATTGTAAGTGTAATTTGTCACCCATGATATTAAAAAGTAATCAAACAGTATACTTACGTTTTGTCAAAATTCTGATAATTTCCCTCACCCAAAGGCTTGGAAAATTATTAGAATTTGACAGCAAGCACATGAAATTATTTCTAGTTGCCATTTGATAACCCATAATAATTTTAAATTATTAAACTATAAGCTTATATACATTGTGCTATATAGTGTTATTAATAAATTGTTATAAGTGATGAATTAATTAATTAAATAACCACTTATTAACCAAGAGTGAGGTCTTTACAGGAAAATCTTAAACCGACACCTTGCTGTATTGACCTCGCGTTCAATATGGCTGGGCTGAGGTTTGAGATTTTCTTGTAAAGACCAAATGTTTGAGGTTAACAAGTTGTTTACTATATGGCTTTTTGGCTTTCTTAATCATCACGACAGAGGCAAAAGGCAACTTGGAAATGGCCTACCGTTTAGGTATGTATGTATGTAACTATGTAGTTTTGCAGGCCCGTAATCGGTCCGTGGGCATTATGGGAGAATAATACCCTGCAATTTGCCAATCAGAGCATGCATTATATCAGTGACAAACAAAAGCAATATAATAATTATTTTTAAAGTACATGACTTGAAATGAGCTACCATAATTGATTTCCTAAAAGTAATCTTATTTAGATCAAACCCGATAGTCCCAATGAAGATTGGCAAGCAAAAACTGATAACGACACTTTCCAAAGGGTTAGTTAGAAAGATTACACATTACTTTACTGTCAAGCAGTTCATTCATTTCCTAGGGCTTATCTGATTCAACTGTATGGCAATCATCTGCTGCACACTTCTGTATGCACTGTATTCATCTCGCGTATTGAGTATCAAATAGAACATAAAGCCAGAGAGAATGACAGTTGTAAAAATGCGAACCAGATACAAGATCTTGCCAGCAACGTGGTGCAGTGATAGAGGAGAGTGCTCACCCACTGGAAAAAAGACAGGTGATATGACAAAGAACAACATGGCACAGGCAATAAAGATCTGGAAGTAGTTTTGACTTGATAAATTGTCAATTGCTTTAGAGATGACTTTCTTTGTGTCGGACAGGGCTTCTTGACTCTTCTTTACATTTGGACCTGTTCTGTGAATAGAATCTGTAAACAAGAAAATCTTGTATGACCAAAATAGTCCAACAATTTCTCACAAAATCCAAAATCAATTTAAATTTTACACCTGATAGTTGGAACATAGAAGGGTTGCATTAGATAGTTCCAGTTATTTCTTTATACCTGTCTTGTTTAAAGCTGACTCTTTCACCACAAATGAAGCTGCAACAGCCTCATGGTCTGAAAAGGAGAAGTTCTTTCCTGGAATGAGTCCCATGGTAACTTCACAATCTACACATTCTAAGCTTCCCTGGGTGGAGCGATAGAAAATGTAGTCGATTCTGTGGCCATCATCTGGTCCACCCTTAAGAGTGTTGCTTGCATTTCTGTCTCCTGAAAAGGTGTTGTGGCTGACATCTGATGTGTTTCCACAGCAACCAGGCTAAAAGAAGCAGGAGACACTTATTTTGTTGCAAGGAGATCGGGGATCAAGCCAGTGCATAAAATCCACAGAAGCACATTGACATTTAGCACAATTACAAGTAAGTCTGTCATTATGTACACCAAAGTTTGAGAGGGTAAAGGTATTGTTAACATTCTGCCCCATGTACAGAGAAAACAGCAACAAGCAGAGTTCACTGGCACAGCATTGTGAACACCCATGAAGGGAACATGCCTTTGAAAGGAATATGTCAACAAAATAAGTCACACATTTCTTAGTTACAAGACAGTATGGTATCACCTTCACTTTTCCATGTTTGTCCCAAGCATCGACCAAACCAGTAACATCCTTGATGACTCTGTAACACAGCTGGGATGGCTCACAATTCATGTCCCCGCAAACTATAACAGTATCAGTAGGCTGCGTCAAATGTTGAATGAACTGAGAGAGCTGGTAAGATTGAACTGTCCGATGGGGTAGGTACTGTCTGCTTTCATTGTATTCTGCATGCATCTTGACAAGAAGAGATGGAAACACAATAAGCACTAGATCGATAGTATCATTTGTTACAAGGCAGTTACATGTATCCATACTATTAATCAGCCATTTTCTAATGATCATGAAATAAAGATCCTTAAAATAATATTATGCAATGCATGTGTTACCTTAATGTATTACTAATGGGATAAAATCAAACAGTACTCTACATCATTCTGATGTTGTGAATTCTAGTTTTTAGCAAAATGGAAAGGTAATCCTAACCACTGTATACTGATTAGGATTGGCAAAGGTTAAATAACACCTGCATTATTAATATAAATTAGCTGAGATTAGGCATAATGTGACTTACATGAGTAGAGAAGAAATGAATTGGCTGTTTAGGATGATCTATCAGGCAGTATCCAGCAGCTTTTCCACCAAACCAGTCACCGTGAGTGATGTTGTACATATAGCCATTCAAAGAATAACGATAAGTGAAGGCATCAATAATCGGATAGCGAGAGAAGACACATACTCCGCTACCAATTATGCCACTGAAAAAAAATTAAAAGAATTTAAAATGTGTTTCACTTTTACCATTTAGACAAAAGTATCTTACAAAAAACTGTTAAAAATAATTCATTTTTATTTCTGTACCTATAAAAGTAATGTGAGTATGGAAGGACATCCTCAATCTTTTGACTGATAAATTCAAAATCCCCTCTGCTCCAAATCTGTAAATTAAAGTAATTTTTAACAGGAAATACTATTGTATTACTGACAGTAAACTGAAAATGCAAATTAAAATCATCTTTTATTTGCAAGAAACTTCTTCTTCTGGGAAAAAGGAACACGAAACAAACAAAATAACTGCAATATTAACACATTTATCATGAATGACATCATCATAGGGTGCACCCACCCGCACTCCACTCTTAACTGAGAAAGGTGGTAATGCGCATAGATTTATTACACTAATTAAATTACACCACACAATAGCAAAGACTAATATGCTGTATACAGATAGTGGATGAACTAAATGTATAATAGAGAGTAGAAACCCTGCTACAGTAGAATAATTCCCAGGTAAAATTACAGCCTGGGCAACCCTAAAAGCTGGAGTGACAGAACGGCAGAACGGTGGAATGGCAGAATCACGGAACAGCGGAAAATGACCCCAAATCCTAAAGACGGAATTGTGGAATGGTGGAACGGTGGAAAATGACCCCAAATCCTAAAAGACGTAATTGCAGAATGGCAGAACAGTGGAAAATCCCCCGAAATCATAAAAGACAGAACGACGGAAAATCACCTGAATTCCTAAAAGATGGAATGATGGAAAATCACCCATTCGGCAATATCCACAAACCCAGCGTTCGACTAGTGAGTACAGAGAGAAAATTGCAACACCACCAAAACCAACTCTAGGTCTACAGATGTTACAGATGTTACAGATGTCAGCAAAACATCCGTCCCAAACCCCAGAAAGGCAAAGCGGAAGTAGTTCCTCCACCACCGTGGGACTTGATTCTTGATCGACTGGAACTCAGGCCAATCATTAATCGTGATGGGGAGTTAAGGATGTCTATCAAGCTGGAGCCAGTGCATTATCACCCAAAGTTGTCTTGCATTTCGTAAAGCCCACAGCAAAAAGTATTCATCAGTAGAAGTAACGGAAGCTGACAAGGAGGTGATGATGGATGATATCCATCTTCAGCAGTTACGTTGCGAGTTCAGTTTATAAAGATCTATACGGTAGTCTGTTCATTACGTGCATCATGGCCACGGGCCATAATTACGTTTAATGCCCAAACTCAGCTCAGTTTGATTTAAAGTGGTTAAAAAGTAATCTTACTAGTAATGCATTAGTGGGCTTTTTAAGGTAAGCAACTTTCGCAAAGTTTTTCACTGAAAGTCATTTATTGTTGAGGTTTGACAACGAAACGTCAACCTTTGTGAACATGGTTTATATTGACAGTTCCTGATAATGTTAGTTATTGTCGAGATTATTTCCAATAAATTTTAACTCGACATTACTTTCACTTTAAAGTAAGCAGCTGTAGCATATTTTCCCAAACATTTCCACATTGATTTGAGGGTCAGACGACAAAACCTGCATCAACATGGTTGATATTGACAGTTCCCGTTAATTAAATGTTAGTTTCATTTGATATTAATTTTAGCTGATTTATACTTACGAATAATTACTGCAGTTTCATGCAGATTATGCAGTCAAAATTCAGTTGAAAAGCATGCAGATGTACACAAGTTTTAAAAGAGACAATTAAGTATGCATTTTGGTTGACTGTTAAAGCAATAAATGAGAAATAACTCCAGTCCTTTCGAGTTACATTAACTCTAACAACATGATGTTATATATGATGTTATACATAACAAGCGAAGATAATTTCCGCGGAACTTGAATTCATGCGGAAAAAAACAAAACACAAAAAGGGGATAGGTGGGCTTAATGTCACTTACTTTGTTTTTTCAATTATCATTTAACCCTTTGTTAGGGGGGGGGTGGGGGAGGTGAGGAGAGAAGCAGTTTTTTGCAGATCTTGGCTCTTAGCATTAGCCTTTTAGAGTGGCTTTGCTTTACAGTATTTACAGTTCCCTCTTTTGGGATATTGCGTGATTTTCCATCATTCTATCTTTTAGGATTTCAGGTGATTTTCCGTCATTCTGTCTTTTAAGAATTCGGGTGATTTTCCATCATTCCGTCTTGTAGGATTTCGGGGGATTTTCCACCATTCCGCCATTCCATGATTCCATCTTTTAGGATTTGGGGTCATTTTCTGCTGTTCCGTGATTCTGCCATTCCGCCATTCTGCCATTCTACCATTCCACCATTCTGTCATTCAGTCTTTTAAGGTCGCCCTTACAGCCTACATATAGAATAGCTATGTAGCCTGAAGTTTCAAAATAAGCCCTACTGATTAAATATGTTGTGTCCAAAAAATTACATCCAGGCACATACCTTGGTTCATAATTCAGAACTGCAGCAGTCTGTCTACTGATGCATCTCTAAAGAGGCTTTTCAAAGAAAAACCTCGAGAGTCACTACAACATTTTGTCAAAGTTCTTCAAGGATCTTAAAATATCTTGCCAAAGATTTTGAAGAATGGTCAAGGATGTTGCAAGTTGCAGCTGCAAGTATCCTTGCTAAAATCTAAGACTAAACCTAAGAAGGTTTAGCCTTTTATAGTTTTCTCCAGCCAGTATACATTTCTTAAGCAGGGCTGGTCTATAAAACTTTGGTAGACTGAGGCGATTTCTGTAAACACTGCTGCTGTAAATTTCTGATGCCTTTCAGACCCTTTCATTATACAGTTTCAGTTTCTCAGGTTTGTAGATCTCCCCTTCAAAGATTTCTGTGTAGTGAGGATGTAGTTTTTCTTAATTAAAATATTAACCCAGTAGCAAATAAACATTGGTTTGGCTCAATTCTAGGTTAAATACAGTTCATCGATACTAGTAAGTTAACGTTTGTCGTTATAGTACATTTGAAGTCTGACGTTAATCTTACTAAAAAAAAACATTACATTAGCCACAGCGAAAAAAACATACCTCTTGAAGTGACACAATATCATAACGACCCTTGGCAAGTTCCTCAGCAATCAGGACTTTACGCTCTGCCCACATCTTGGACACATAAGGAATACCCCTGGTGAATTTTGGATACAAATTAAAACAAATTTAACAAGAACTTCGAAGAATCCACAAAAATCTTTAAAATGTCTATGGAAGTCTTCTTAACGAAATTTACAAAAATGAACTCAATGTATTAATTTAACAGTGATTAAAAGATCAATACAGTTATGAAGACTAAATTCAAACCAGAGTACCAGCAATTCAGTGTCAAGACGTGCAAATTCGACTCGTCCGCCATGTTAAGAAATGAGTCCGCTAAAGAGCAGCCGCATTACTAAAAGCGCTATCTATGTCATGTAAATCTCACGAACTCAAAAGATTTTCAAAGGCTTCTGTGAGCATCTCATCAGAGGGCTCACAAGAGATCTGGGAGCGCTATTAGGCCCGTTCCAAACGCCGCTCTATTCATGCGCCGAACCTAACTCATGAGTTAAGTACGACAGAAGAGCGGCGTTTGAATCAGTTTGGTTCAGCATGTTAGGTTTGGTGCGGCAAACAATATTAAATTCGGCAAGGTCTGTCGCACTATGCGCGCGACGTTGGAGCGGCAGCTGATTCATACGGCGTTCTCCTCATGGGTCGAACCTAATGCATGAATTACTGTAATGTATTTTTCATATAACGGGACTCGTGATTGGCTCAAAATTGAGTGGCGTGACCAATCATGCATGAAGCTGGAAGTCGTCACTAAAAATAAACACAACGAAATTAAATATGCCTTCGATTTAAGAGAAACGGGACTGTACAAGCGAGTTTCTCTCGCGCAAATTCATTTTTTGCTTTTTCTTCGTGATAATAGCTCAGGTTATGCGATTCCCCTTTAACAAGTCGAATTAACCGGGAGAAAACCTGTCTAAATACAAACACTGAACCTTGAGT
>Ga0126338_10002837_pt1 | contig 12025 bp, 4 predicted proteins | sample OrbCmetagenome_2_FD_92529 | JGI IMG/M metagenome (GOLD analysis project Ga0126338, IMG submission 92529) | Coral microbial communities from Petempiche,Puerto Morelos, Mexico - Orbicella C C metagenome | ecosystem: Host-associated > Invertebrates > Cnidaria > Coral | place: Petempiche,Puerto... | reverse complement strand
CCATCTTTCGACATGCTATGAAAGACCGTTAAACTGTGAAACTGGTAGTTTTTCCGGTTATTAGCAGAGGAAATGACAAGTAAATGATAATTACCTACCTCAAATGGCTGAAGAAGATTTTGGACTTTGCATGCTTCCCTATTTACGGAATGATTCAAGCGATTTAGTGTAATCGATCCGTTCTCAATAGTAACTTCCGGTAGAATTGGGTCGCTGCCGCTTTTGATATTCGCAACGTGTAAACATTCAAAACAGTCGACTTATTTCTGCCAGAATGACTTCTTGATACTCCTAACCTTAATTTAATGTCAAATAAATCAATCTTTCATCATTACAATTCGAGTTCGACCGTAAAGAGGTCCGTTGTGCTTACATTTTTGAGTAGGCCAGGTTACATAGCAGGTCGAAAGATGGCATGTCGAAAGATGTCGCCTATGCACGTAACACTGAAAGCGGGTGTAATGTAATAGCAGTCTATCTAAACGAATTGTATCTTAGTGAGAAAAACTTGATATATTTTAATAGAAGCCAGGCCTTGTTTTGGAACCCGTTTGTCTCCTTGTTATGGTCATCCTCACCTAACGGTTTCCTGTTATTTGTCGACCGTCGGTCAAAAAATCAACTCAGAAGTGCAGTTGTACTCAGTTTACGCATCTCGAAGTCGTGCACAAAATAAAAACATGTTCGCGTAGCAAGTTCATCATAATTTCATACTGGTGGAATAAGACGAAAAGAAGTGTGTACCTTTTAACTCTACAGCGTCCTTCCTCTGGCGGGGAGGGAAATAAGTGCTTGAAATACTTCTCTACAGACTCCTCAGTCAGTGCAGCGCGTATAAAGGGAACATAAGATGGGTGGCGAGCAATGACACCTGTGGCGAAGGTACATAAAGTTAAACATTCAGTGTGATGTAAGGCAAAGTTTTGTCTTTACATAGGAAAAAGTGATGAACACCTTTGGCGCTTATAAAGATCTATAAAGCGACTGACAGTATGACTGGTCCTCCCGGATGAGATGCTAATCTAAAATGACTGGTTCAACGATTTCGTTTGTAATTGCCCTGGCTGTGATTGGTTCTTGTCAGCTACATCTGTCACAATGAGAAGAGAAAAAGCCAGCCGGGATAATGGTCGCACAGAGAGGTTAGGCGACCCGCCTAGGATTGTAGTGCGGTGATTTTTCTCGCTCAATCTTTTCTCTTACCTTCTGGTTTAATTTAACTTGCTCTGTTTCAAAGGCTTAAAAAGAGCATATTCAGATATTGAACAGTGTAGTACCTATATTCACATTATTTCCTTTGTCACCACTCCTTGTAAGTGCCAATGAACTTAGCGGAAATGTACAGCGGCCTTTTGGCATTCCTTAAGGAAATCAACACAAACATGAGCATTGCCAGTGAAGAATTACAGATAATCATGTCTATATAATTTATTTATGGAAGATTCATAGCTCGTACTTATCCTGGGCGTGGCTTCATGTGTTCTCATCTCTCTGTCTCTCTCGGCGTGTGGCTCATCTGGTACTGAGGGCGACATCGTCTCGACGTATTCACCATTTATGTGAATATCAACCTGTTGGCAAGAAAGACCAGACTTAAAAGGAAACCATCTCTCCTTACCGACCTGTAGTTTACAATTTGTTCACCAGATATTTATTACCCTGCCTTATTTTTCCACCAGGGGAGAGAGAAATAACTGTAACTAACAACTAGATAATTAAGGCGATTGATATCTAGATAATTTATGCATAAATAATCTCTTATCTATTAAGTAATATTTTTTTGTGTCTTAGATAATTTATGCATAGAAAACTTGGAAGGAAAAACTTTCCTCAATCTATCTCGGGCAAAAATAAATAAATAAACCTTGCCAATCAAAAACGTTTCAAGATCAAGTTAACTAAGTTTTCATTGATTTGTTCATACACTGTTTTGAACCACCAATTTAATAATCAATTTCTTCACATTTTTTGGTTATTTTTGTACTCTTCTTTAACCAGGCTTGGTTTTTACCGGAAAATGTTAAATTATATCTATACCTTGACTTTCTCCTTAGGATACAAGAAAGAATACAGCCTCAGCAGTGGTGATCTAGCCAAGATGGAAAAAAACATCGTTTAATTTAAAACAAAACAACAAAGTGAATTATTCAAAGGAAAATGGTAACATGAGATTTTTATTCTTACACTCTAGGTCTGCCTCCTACAATAGCAGTCAATCCAGGAGCTGCAAAGGAAAGACTATATTCTTTAAATAAATCAAATATCTCCTGAAGTAGAAGAAGGGTGTGTCTTAGCAGGAGGGGGAGGGGGAAAAATGAAATGAAACACAAGATTGGTTTTCTCAGTTGTGTAATCAGCCTGGCTCTAAATTTATTTTCCCATAATAATATAGGTAATTTGCTCTATCACTTCTGTTAAGGCTCAGTCTGTATTGTGTGCAGTGTTTTGCTCAGTCCATGTATTAAAAAATTAACACCAGCCAGATTGAAACCTGGAAAGATTAGTTTTCTGTTTTACCAAAAACCTGGGTGCATGCCATCCTTCTTTGCCAAACAGCACGCCAGATTTCTAACATGCTTTTGTGAAAAAAGTGCAAAAATTGGATGTTTATAATCATAGTGTAATAGAAATTAAACACCAAAGTTTTTGTTTGGTACATACCCATGCTAGTTCCTGCAGAAGCAATCTCCATTGCAAACAGTTCCAGCGCTTTTCTCTGTTGGTGATGAACTGCCAGCCATAACACTGCTTCTCTTGGATTCTTCAATGGACGGGAAAAAGTGTCACAAAAAAACTATGTAATAATTATTTTATTTACAATTCCATCAGTTACTAAAGCAAGTTTGCATGCATTTTCTACATCTTTTGTACTTTTATTACTTACGGCTGTCAAAACCCCTGGAAAGGCATGTTTTCCATAAGTCTGCTCAGATCCTAATACCTAAAAAGTTGTAATAAATATGTTATTATTGCATTGTTCTTGTGAAGTGTAAATCAGAGAATTTAAGAGAAACCATCTTGACCAATTATGAAGCAGCTTTATAAACAAAGACTCAACAAAAGCCATGCTCCAATTGGATTTAAACATGTGACCTTTTGAATTTTCAAACTCTCAGTGGCAGTGTCATAGAGTGTGCAGTGCACAGAGCCAGACATACTAATCAATGAAATCAGTGAGTAATCTGTAGGTAATCAATGAATTATCAATATGACCTTAGAATATTTAAGGTACACTAGGTGACAATAAAGCACTCTTGCTAAAACAGCTTAAAGGTTGCTAGATACCAAATCATAGTACTATAAATAGGGGTGACAATTTTAACAATGGTAACAATAAAGAACTCTTGCTAAAACAGCTTAAAGGTTGCTAAATACCAAATCATAGTGCTATAAATAGGGGTGACAATTTTAACAATGGTAACAACAAAAAACTCTTGCTAAAACAGCTTGAAGGTTGCTAAATACCAAATCATAGTACTATAAATAGGGGTGACAATTTTAACAATGGTAACAATAAAGAACTCTTACTAAAACAGCTTAAAGGTTGCTAAATACCAAATCATAGAACTATAAATAGGGGTGACACTGTTACCTGGACATGAGTTCTTGTGTAATCATCCAACTTCAGTTCTTCAAACATTCTTCTTGTCCTTTGAAATTGTATGACATAATATTAAGTGGGCAAAGGTCAGGGTTCAATACAGAGATGAATACCACTTATAATAAGTCCTTGTGCAAGACTGTAGCCATGCACCCAGGCTCAAGCTCAAACTTCTCATTCACTTAATACCAATAAGTGAAAACTAATCTAAAGGCCTGGCAGCATATCTGAAAACTTTAGTGACTGCCATCATATGAAACATGCTTAAAAAACCCTAGGGGAGAAGAAACTGTGAATTATGTTCTGGACTCTGAAACCTCTGGGCACCACATACCAGACTAATTAAGTGCAGTTACATTTTGCAATGTTCACTATTCTAGACTACACACCAAAACATCTTAGGTAACTTATTATAGATTAAAGACTGGTGAATGATAAATGTGAGACTTTGTGAGAAGGCGAGACTAGTGTTTTTCTTTGTGAGCCCAAGACATGTTGACTTCTTCAATTACAAAACAGACTGAGACCTCAAAGTGTTTTAAATGTTAACTCAAGATATTCAGATATTCTGGGATGTTGAGAAGTCATTTCTAAACAAGACGTGTGCGCTACTGACCTCAACTCCAACTTCCAAGTATTAATTCCTAATTTAGACAAAGTTCTTTAAACCTCTGATCAGTCTCCCAGTAATTGATCACACACTATCCTAGACCAGATATTTCCAATTTCTATACCTTATTCAAGGCTATGTGTTAACTGTTTGTAAATAATATTCTACTCTATAGTTTACATTTTGGTGCACCCCTCTCCTCACTAACAATACTAAATGTACATGTAATTCCAAGGGGCACATCATTACCTTTTCAAGAGGGCTTCACCAGTTTTCTTTGCTTTCAGTGATGCAAATGGCCCCCCAACAGGACACACTGCAGTGGCACGGAAACCATCAGCATATGTAGCACACACCTGAATGTACCCCAAGAACACATTATCAGCATTGGTTCACATGTGACTGACATCCAGTATTTCTGATTCCTTTGGGACTAAGCAGTGCAACTTTGTGAAAGAACATGCTATTTGTTGTCAAACTTGCAATATAGTTGGTCATTTTCATTGACAAACTATCTTACTCTCATATATGACTTTTCTTGTGTTCACCGATGAAGCATGCAAAATAAGTCCAATCTAAACTATTTTGCACTTTATCAGGTATCCAACAAATTTGTGCTCAGTTGGAAACACATCAGAACTTTTTATACATACATGTACTGTAAACAAGGTTTACACAAAAGGTAGAAGCATGACTTGAAGAAGTTCACACCATGACCGTCCATAATACGCACTTTCTTGAAAAGATTTAAGAGGTGAGCCATCAGTAACCGGTTGAAAGCATGCCAGGTATTTGTTGGCCGACAATTGGCCAACAGCTGACTGATTCCACACATTGAATGCTTAATCATACAATTCTACATTTTAGTCATAACGTCATCTACATCACAAACTGTACTCTTTAGAAAGCGATTAACACCATTTAACATCATTATCACCATGTTGTAAGTGAAAAGCTACCCCAGTTTGATCTGTAACAGTTAGTAACAAGAGATACCTTATACGAATCTGTGGCTGGCTCTCCAGTTGCTCCTTGCACAAGAACTGCTCCACCATCATATCCTAACCAAGGAATACAAAGTGCTCTCTTGGTCATTAAATACTAACAGTGTATTTTAGCATTATATCTAATGGGACATGACTGCTTTCTGTTGATAGCACTGTACATAACAATGACCAATGACCAATCATTGTCATCACCTAACAAATATTCTTTTTGATGAGCTGTACTACAATAACTACACATAACACTAAAATTTAGAAAAGTACAGCAATCAGTATAAAGAATTCGTTAAGTAAATAATACTATTTGTCCTGTGACTGTTATCACTCACCAATGAGTCCTTGAAGCCTAACTTGTGTAAAGTCACAGGTAACATCTGGAAGAATGTACTGAGCTGGATCTCCTAGTTCATAAACAAGCTACCAAAGACACACAAAATAAAATATTTAATAGGAAGTAAGTAAAATTGTTGTCTAGAAGAACAGTGCATTTAACCCCCAGAAGTGGACACCCTTAGGACCAAACAAAGTGACCACTTAGTCTTAGGAGAGGTGTCCATCTCTGAGAAGTTGAAAATTCAGTGTTTCTACATAGCCAGGACCATGAACATGTGGCATGTCCACCAAGGAGATGCTGCACCCCGTGTCCATTAGCAGAGGTTCAATTGTGAAGTAAAAGTATACAATACACATGTGTAAGCATGTCCCACATGCTTTAGGACTTTTCCCATGATCCTCTATGTGAGCTTCCATGTTGGCCTGTGAATAAAGTCTCGTTAGAATCTACGGAGCTTTTCAACTTATTACATGGTGTCAGAAGCATTGTAACCTGCTCTTTTGTTTGCTGTCCCGACTCGCCACTCCTGGACAAGATTACAAGGTCGCAGTCTTGCTCTCAACTCACGTGGCTCGAGTGTTCTTCTCGATCATTTGTCTTCTCTCCAAGTTTCTCTCTTCTCACTCACAGATCAGACTCTGTTGCACCATGGGCAAAGATCGACCAATCTTCGATGCCAGCTCATCGGATTGCCGCTGTGCTTTCAAATTTTCTGTGGCGAACTTCTGAGACTTCTGCATTATGGAAGATTCATAAATCCGGCTAAACCCATCGACAGTGAGGACTACTGGATAACAGCCAAACGTCCAAAAGCTATGGCCGCTCTCCGCCGTGCGTTTCCCCAAGTGCAATGGGACATTTTAGCTACCACCATCGACGTTCAAATATCAGAAGACGAAAAACAAAATCCTGCTCAGTGGCTCACCAAGCTTTCACAACATTATCTTGGTGGGGAACCAATAATTCAGGGCACACACAATTTTCTTCGAAAGCTGAAACAAGAGCCAGGTATGTCCATTCAAGCGTGGCACACTCTCGTGCGTTTAGAGTACCAGAAGTGTAATTTTCCACCTGCAGTGGATGACAGATTACAAAGGGACATTTTGTCATTGGCTTAAATGATTCATTTCGACATTTTCGCAGTGACATAATTTTTCATGAAGACTTAACATCCCTCACTTTTGCTCAAGTCATCTCCAAAGCTCGTGATTTTGAAGCCAGCATTCAAACCGACTCTGCTATCACTCAGCAACATCTTGAAGAAGCAGCTAACAAAGTCACACCCACTGAAGACAGACCAAATGGGCCATCTTGTCCTCCTTGTCGTCCAATCACTCCTGCCATTGGACAAACTAACTCCAAAACTTGTATTTGGTGTGGACGTATGCCCCATACTACTCGTCGTGCCTGCCCTGCTTCGAATGACACATGTCATGCCTGTGGAAAATGCGGACATTGGCAACAGGTGTGCAGGGCTTCTTCTGCAAAAGTTGTATCTGATGTGGAACAGGTTACCCACACCGACCCTCATCAACCCGCTTATTTCATCATGCATGATGTCTGTCAGGTCTCATCTGCACCGAAAGGCATCTTTGTTGACCTTGACCTCAGTCCTTCTGCATCTACATCATCATCCATCAAGTGACTCAGATTTCAGGTTGACTCAGGCTGCTCCTGCAACACCATACATGTCACAGACCTCAACAAGCTTCCTCCAGCGCCAGTGAACCCATCTTCCATTCGCCTCCTTGACTACTCAAAAGCAGTCATCCCAACCACTGGGCAAACTACACTGCAGTGCACTCGCCGTGGAAAATCCAAATCATCACTGCGGAACACTACTATGCTCCTCTCTTGGGTCTGGCTGACAGCACCCGCATGGGCATTATCAACTATGATGTGGACACTGTCAATCAATTGGAGGCTACCCCATCATCCCCACCACCTCTTGGTGAGTTAACTTAAGATTACATTAAACTTACGAATCCAGAACTGTTTGAAGGTTTAGGCAAACTGAGTGAACCTTTCTCACTCACCATTAATCCTGAAGTGAAGCCTGTCCAAGCGGCCCCTCACTGCTATGCTGCACCCAAGCTACCTGTCATCAAGGAAGCACTAGATAAGCTCATCCAAACTGGTCAGCTGGTTCGAGTAAATGAACCCACACACTGGATCTCTAACATGGTGGTTCGGGAGCGTCCAGCAACTGCTACTAAACCTGCTGAAGTCCGTATTTGTTTGGACCCCTCACAAACTATCAACAAGGCAATCATCAGACCTGTTCACCCCATACCTACCCTAAAGGAAAACATTCACCACTTCAACCAAGCAAAGATTTTCTCAGTATTCTACATCAAGGATGCCTTCCAAACAATTGGGTTGACAAAGGAGTCGTCCATGCTGACCACCATGCACACTCCATGGGGCCGGCACCGCTGGACGCAACTTCCATTTGGCGTCAGTGCAGCTCCAGAGGAATTTCAATGCCGCCTTCATGATGTCCTCTGCAGAATAGATGGTGTTGTGAACATTGCCGATGACATTATTGTCATAGGTCGCGGTGAATCCCTGACTGATGCCACTGTCTTAACCTTGCTGAGTTGTATCTCTCAGCATAACCTCAAACTCAACCCGGACAAGATCAAGTTCAAAACGTCAACTGCACCGTTCATGGGTCACATCCTTACTCCAGAGGGACTCAAACCTAGCACAGAGGTAGTTACTGCTGTTCTGGACATGCCGCAACCTCAAGATAAGGCAGCCACCCGTCGCTTTCTGGGGATAATCACTTACCTGTCCAAATTTTGCCCAAATCTTAGTGAAGTAGTCCACCCTCTTCATGACCTCACCCACATCAAGCAAGATTTCCTCTGGTCTGAACAACATAGCAAAGCTCTCATACAGGCCAAGGAGCTAGTTTCCAAAGCACCTTGTCTTCGCTACTTTGATGTTAAGGCTCCTGTCATGCTCCAAGTGGATGCTTCTGAATATGGTCTGGGCACTGCACTGCTCCAACCTGCCACAAACGCCATCGACTCTTCCAACATACAGTGGCAACCAGTGGCCTACTGCTCCAGTTCTCTTTCACCAACTGTACAGCGCTATGCTCAAATTGAGAAAGAAACCCTTGCTATCGTTCACGCCTTCCACAAATTTGATCAACTTCTTTTTGGAAAGTCAGATGTGACTGTTCACAGTGATCATCAACCCCTGGAGACTATTTTCAAACATCCCCTAGCTTCAGCTCCACGTCGTCTACAGAGCATGATGCTGGCTCTCCAGCGATACACGTTCCATGTTGAATATCACAAAGGTTCTTCTCTTCACATTGCTGACACTCTATCTCAAGCTCCTCTTCCCATCACCTCTCATAAGCAACTTCATGATCATCTGGTGTACCGAGTCGAGTTTGAATCCAATAATCCTGATCTCTCTGGCTTCCAAGATAACACCCTCCGAGACATCAGAACGGCAGCTAGAACAGATCCTGAGCAGATCATTCTCCAGTCTCTTATCAGCAGAGGATGGCCCAACGACAAAGCTGCTGTTTCAGAGTTGGCACGACCGTACTGGCCTGTATGTCATGAAATCACTGCTCATGATGGATTGCTCTTCAAGCAGGATCCTTTCTTGTCACAGGATCAGAATACCCACTGTTGTAGCTTAGGACTGGATGGATCGAGAATGAGACTGGACTGGAAGAGAACACTGACATTATAAGTTTATTTTTTTTATCTGTTATGTATTAGCCTTTTACATTGTTTCTTTTGAGTTCCTGTTTGAAGAAGAAAGCGTGTAGGTATGTCCCATCATGCTTTAGGACTTTTCCCATGATCCTCTGATTTGTCTCTCGCCATGTGAGCGGCCATGTTGGCCTGTGAATAAAGTCTTGTTAGAATCTATGGAGCTTGTCAACTTATTACACATGGACAACAATAAAGATCAAGAAATAGCTAAGTTTGAACTGTTTTACTCTAACCTGTTCAGCTACAGTAGATGGAGACACCAGGCCACCAGTATTAGGAGGCTTTGAAAGAATAAATTTTCCATCTGCAGCACACTCTGCTATTGGGTAACCAATATTATCCCTGTTAAAACAACAACAAAGAAATACTATGATCTCAAAATACATCAAATAAATATTATTAATAAAATAAACAACTTCACTTTCCTACTGGACAATTATTGTCAACATGCACTTATAAAATAATTTATGTCAAACATAAAACTCTAAAAAGTGAAGAGCACAGTTCCCAAAAGATATTGTCAGTTGTCTGTTGGCCTATTGTCAGCTGAATATTAGTGGTTTGGTTTGTTGACTGTTAGTTGGCCGACTGTTAGCTGATTGTCAGCTGTCTGTGGGCCAACTGTTGGCCATCTTTCAGCTAATTGTTGGCTGTTTACTGGCCATTGGCGGCTGACTGTAGGCTGTTCAGTTGGCCAACTTGTTACTATGAAAGTCACTGTTCACAATTGCCAAACTATCACTTACCAGTCTTGGACTGTCTGCCAGTCAGTGAAGATGCCGCCAGTACATTGAGCCCCACATTCAATCAAATGACCAACCAAACTACAAGCAAAACAAAAAGATACCATTTTATAGATGTAACTTTGCAATCCCATAAAACAGACCATGACAAGCTGACATGTGTCAGGGTAGGCAGGTTGAACGGTTGATTTCAGTCAGTCAAGAAAAAGCTGTCTGGAAATCATTAATAATTCACCAAGTTTACGCATTGTCAGTGTGTCAGTGTCTGGATATCTGATCTTAATAAGCATACTTAAATTTTTACAATTTTCTCCATTTTCCTGTAAGAGTTAGTTTCAGTTTATAAGCTTTAACAAACACTCAAGGCAGTAATTTACCACATCTGTTCCCAAACACCTTGCAGTTTGTCAGAAATACTCTGTTGTATATCGTGTTTTCAACTCTCTTCCTATTGTTAGGGAATGCAGATAAACACGACCTCTAATGTTTGTTATATTACACCAGTGTCTATTTTAAAAACAAATTTTTAATCAAGAAGATAAGGCAGACAGCCAGGTGGGAAAAATATTCAGATCATGTTTACTGAGCCTGTGTACCAAGACCGCAAGCTAACTAGTTATTATCCGTTCTGGTGTTCCTCTTAGTCAATAATAAGTTAATTTTGGTTGGTCAATATTCTCCCTAGAGAATAGAGTCTGCATACGAGCCAAGTGGCCCACCAGGCCAGAGCTTATCCCGGTTTCTGTAGCATGAAGCGACTAGGAGTATTTCTACTCCCCCCTGGATGGGATGCTAGTTCATCGCAGGGTTACACCCAGCATTAAGTTTGCCGGTACCCATTTATACACCTAGGTGGAGAGAGGCACTGTGAGAGTAAAGTGCCTTGCCCAAGAGCACAACAGAATGCTCGAACCCGGACCGCTCACTCTGGAGATGAGCACACTAACCATGAGGCCACCATGTCTCCTCCCCAGAGAATAGTTTGACATTAAGACCGAGTTTACCAGAGCACCAGGCAGGGGTGATACATGCCATCTCTCCTTTTTGGATGAAACTTTGCCAGATCGAAGGTACTACCCAACAACTCTAAAAGACAAAGTGGGCCGGCTTTGTGATTTTTCCCTAAGGATCACTAAAATAAGCATCAAATTTAAACACCGCTCCTGCTTACAGAATACATTGAATTTTATAGGTATTTCACGCAAATAAAGATTAGACCTATCTTAGTTCACACCAGGAATTTCAATTCATTTGAAGTGACAGGTGCCAATCAAGGAATGTCATTTCCTACCCATGTCACGCAACATTTAGCTATAAGGCAAATTAACTCAAATTCTGACTCCAATATTGCTTAAATCCAACTTTCTAAATCAAAACTAATTTCATCACAGTTTAGAGTCACCCTTGGCCTGATGAAATCAAGAATAAATTTTTTGGCATCTGTTATTTTTTGGTAATAAAAGCTGTTCAAACAACATGACAAGAGGCTAGTTTTAACAAAGAGACAAGGGCGAAATCTAAAAATATTAGATATTATAGAATCAGTTCATCAAAGTTATTTCTATGTTAATGTCATTAACAAAGTCTTTGAATATTAGTTAGGGCAGTGGAAGCTCAATGAATGCAAAACTCTTTGCAATATCCCATAACCTTCGGATGTACAAGGGGGGGTGGGGGATGGATGTCATCCCCCCAATAAGGTATTTTCAAAATTTTGAGAAGGCGATTTACTCTAAGGGGCTGAAACTCCATTAGCTATTCATTCATCCTTCGCGGATATTTTGATATGTTAATTGTGTGTCCACCATTTTTTATGTTTTCATAGCAACCACTAGTTTCATGTAGGTTTGGTCAAAAATCAACTTTTTTTGACATAATTCTGTATTTTTTCCAGTTTTCTTCATCAAATTCCAGAAATTCACCAATTTGTACATTTCATAAGCATTCTGGCTTGATTTTGTATCAATTTCCATTATTTCTTGACTTT
>Ga0126338_10002836_pt1 | contig 12026 bp, 5 predicted proteins | sample OrbCmetagenome_2_FD_92529 | JGI IMG/M metagenome (GOLD analysis project Ga0126338, IMG submission 92529) | Coral microbial communities from Petempiche,Puerto Morelos, Mexico - Orbicella C C metagenome | ecosystem: Host-associated > Invertebrates > Cnidaria > Coral | place: Petempiche,Puerto... | reverse complement strand
CCATTTTTTTCCCAGGTCCCCCCGCCCCCCCCCCCCCGTTCCGTTTGTAACATGCGCTGAATATCTGGCGGGATTCGTGAGCGATTTGACTTTGGCGGCCCCGCATTATTCGGCAAATCGACTCTTGACCAATCCTCTCGCGGCTTCGCCACTCGCGTTTGACTGCTGAAAGATATAAAAGCAATCCCGCCAGCTACCTGGGCTAGTTCCTTTGATGCACCATGATCCGAGTGATCCTGTTTAGTAGAGAAACGCGAAATCCGTTTTGGAATCGTCGATTTTCCCGAACACAACCTAAGAAAAGTACAAGTACATACACAAAATGTGAAAAAGGTGTTCTTTACACATGAGTGCTTTCTTTCTTTTGAGTAGCTTACTTCCGAAAACAAAGAGAAACAATTAAGTCTGCCAAAATTAAGCTGCCCTTATTGTTCTCGTGTAAACCGACCGCATGATGGAGTTCAATCATTCTCAGTTGAAAACAAAGCAAATTTGCATATTGCGAGAAAAATAATGCAGTTGTAGTCAGAACAAAGTCTAACCACCTTAATATTTACGAAGAACTCTTTTACTTCAACAGGTACGCGGGGTAATATTGTCAGGTCAACTCGATAGCCTAAATACAAATAAGCCCACCGCGCTAGCTCAGCCGCAAGCTGTAGAGACGTGTGGAGACGTGCAGAGCCGGCAGCTGATCGGACTTAATCGTGTTTCTACAAATTTATGTATCGAAAGCAATTATATTCGCTGTCTTCCTTCAGCCAACAGCTTTCGAAAAGATCTTTTTAGTCTTAAATTGGCATTAAAATACTGCTCTGCTTACGAACTGAAGTCTCGTGTTTGTTTCCAGTGTTCGCAGTTTTGACCATAAACCATCCCATCAGATCTATAAACTGTCACACAGTTGGCGATAGCTGTAGCTATAACTCCTCACAGACCTAACTACGAAGAGTCACGGATAAATGAGTCACACATGTCACCAGAAATCCATGTGAACGTTGCTGGTCTATACATAAACACAAACATGGCTGTACTTTTACAGATGCTGATCGTCACGTAAGTATACGTCACGGGCTCGTGACTGGGCCATCGTGGAAACACGTCACGTGTTTAGCTAAGTTTGACCGTGACGAGTTTACCAACGTCTAATGTGTAGCAAAGATATCAATGATTTCATCTATTGTTATTGAAATGCCAACCAAACATCTTTTGGCTGGTGAAACAAAGAGCTCTTTTGTTTAACTTTCTGTACAGTTAAATAACAAAAGAAAAATTCTCGAGACAAACTGGATTAGGATTGCGTTACACTAACGTGAACGCTATGAGTTCTCACAACTGTCTTGGGTATCGTTCAACTATAAAAATGAACTCTTATACGGACGAAATCAATGAACTTAGTTTAACATCTGAAACTCGATCGTTCAGCTTTCGCCCACATCCAGCTGCACTTCGCTCAAAGCATTAACAATTCATACGTGGGAAGATGTCAATACAGTCACTGACGTCACTGGTTCAACTTGATCTAGTTTATTTGGTCCGCGCGATAATCCTTGATTGAGAACTGCGAATTTTATTTCATATTTAATCGAATTCAATGATTATCGTGTTCCATACTTGTGGAAACTATTTCGACCGCAGCAATGAAAATGCTGGCATAACATTTGATTTGATAAAGGCTGGTTTTCACAATCGCCACGACCCACGGTCGCTCCAGAAAAATGTTGAGCGATCCTTATCACTACAAGTTTTCATACGATCGCCATTATCACTACAGAATAAAAATACCCGTGAAGACCTGGGTCAAAGAAAGACGCTCTACATACAGCCTCCGGAGAGTTCTTTCAATATGACCGCTACGATCGTTGGCTAGACTGACTGAATTAGTATGTTACTACGTATCTTAATAGCTATCGTCGCCACAAATATCGCTGTATGATCACAACGACCGCTGGAATTTTTTTTGCAGCGATCTCAGCGATTGTAGCACATCATTGGAAGCGATCGGCGTTGATAAATTTCCCGCCTTTGTTCGTTACAGTCATGAAATGCAAATCAAGGCAAGCCGCCCACGCATCAGTGCATGAAAGAGTATGTTATTTATTGTTTACACAGTAAAATTGATCATCACAAATTTCCGAACGGCTTGGCCTACAATTGAAATCGGAAGAGTGGATCAGTACGCCGAGACATTGCCAGAGGCGAGAAATGCCGAGAAAATTAGAAATATAAAAATGAATAAAAAGTTAGCATAATACTGAGAGCTTTAAGCTCACGAGACTGTCGTCGTAGATAATTGTAATACTAAAGTAAACATGTCATAGCACGAGAAACAGTTCAACCGAAGGTCGGTGGAATAATTCAAATTAAAAACGTTTCCTGTGATCAAGTGAAATTATTTACCCCATGAAATAGACGCCTGACTTTGCATTGAAATTTTCGCTGTTAGGGTTAACCCTCTGTTTAATTTCTCTTTTCTACGTTTGAAGCAAATAGATTTTAATCCTTCTAACTCTAAAAACATGGTGTATGGTGTGAACAGAAAATAATTTTGCTGGTAAAAAATTCACCGTAAAAGCTTCCAGTAATAGTACGGGCGAAAATGGTCTTCCGGTCTGATCTTACTCCTCGAAAGTAAAATTACACACAAACAAGACAACAACGTATTTCGGCCCATTCCTGCTCTGCCAAAGCCGTGGTTGTCACCTGCGCCGAAGCGAGCCACCTGTCATGTCTATATCAGTTTCGAATATATTAATAAATTACCTGCATAAAAGCGCGCTAAAAGAAGCGAGGACCGGTAGTCATATCAAAGACACGTTACTGTCGAAAACGAACCGGCGAACTAAAAATGGATACGAGCAGTGCTGGCAGTGAACAAGAGGATGCGGCTAATAGATGTCGCTGGTTTCGCGTTAACTGGAAATGGTGCAAAATGGGAAGTTCCAATCTTGGAATCAACATTCGTCTAAATCCAGTTGTGTCCTTCGTCTCAGCTTTGATTATCTGGGGCTTTGTCGTGTGGTGTATGACCGAGCCAGAAGCAGCGAATAAAAAAATGGGAGAGTGGAAAACCTGGATCACCCAAACCTTTACCTGGATGTACATTGGCATCCAAGACGCCTGGGCCGTGTTTATTATCGTCCTGTACTTCTCCAAATACGGCAACATGAAACTGGGAAAACCGGATGAAAAACCTGAATTCAAAGACGCGTCGTACTTCACCATGCTGTTTGCCGCTGGCATAGGGATCGGCCTATTCTACTTCGGAGTTGGTATGTTGAACTATACAGTCATTCCTATCCATTCAGACAGAAAATAAGTCCTCTAGTATTTTACCAGCCAAAATCAAATCGGGCGAAACCGGTGGGTGAATAATTACATACTATAATTTCTTCGCCACTAAACGCGAGAACGGCCGAAAAAAATTCTCACCAATAGTTTTGAAAAAAAATTGGGAATATAAAAAGTATTCAACAAGTTAAATAATGTTTTTGACTTTTTTTGAAGATTTATAGATATTTTTTAATATAAAATTTCGTTTTTTGCCAGACACATGCCCAGTAAAACTACTAGCAAGTAAAAGTACTTTCTCCCGGTGATACTTAACCTCCCACATGCTAAAGTGAAATTACTATGACTGGCGTCACGCATAACTGCCCGCCCCTCAAGCGTCATATTTGCACCATTCATGATATTTATTGTGAATAGACGTCAGTGGAAACCGCGCTTTTTATGCAAATATACAGCTGAATAAAAAGCGTTCAGTGATTTTACTATCAACCACGTGGAAATACTTATTTCATTTTCTGTGGGGATTAAAATATAATGGAATTAGGCAAAATACTAAAATAAGTTTTAATGTTACCTTCAGAACAGCATCTTGCACTTTCATAAATTGCTTAACTGTCGAATTCTTATCAAAAGACGAATTCGCCAAAGAGAGAATTTCGCCTCTCAAAGTGGACTTTGATCACATCATATTGAATGCATTGTTGAAAAGAAGTACTTCTTGAAATTTCAGTTTTGAATTTCCTCTCCTCCACGACAAAAACGCCGACAGCATAGCATTTTTTCAGTGGTTCACGAGTGGTGTAAAATTTTAAACGAGCGCAGAGTCCTCGTGGGAACCATGTGATATAGTATAAATAATAAATAATTTGGCCGTCGAACTTGTTACCAAGCGGATGGCCTCGCTTGATCACAGAGTCAGAAACCAGACCAACTGTCAGATGCAAGGGAACTTTAGTTTTGTTTCGCCACAGGCTTCCCAAGCTGATCGCGTGACAGTGAGTACACGACGTTGCCAAACAGCGTTAAAACTCATGTAAAAAAGCTTCTATGGAAATGCGCCTAGAATAACCCCTAGAATAACGGAAGGGAAAACCCTTCCTTCCTTAGGGTATTGGTTGCGTTGCTTTGGGACGTTATGCCGTTTTCGGAATACTTCAGCGAGTTATAGTTATATTTATAATTTTTTCTAAACATATCCTTACATTTCATCGTTTGGCTAAATACAATCCCTTCGAGCACTGGGTTGACAAGTAATTTGAGCCGGACGAACGATCTTACATTCCCTTACAACATTCCCATACAAACTCTTGTACATGTATTTTTTTGCTATCACGCTGTAGGGGTGATCAAGCAAGGAGCTTGAAAGACCTGTGCTTTCAGTCGTTGCCACGTGTGTTTCACTTTCGACTGACTTCGCAGTAATATCAAAGTGCAAAGTCCTCAATATTCAAGATTGAGTGCTAATTTTACTTTCAAATGAAAACAAAAAAAAAAAAACAGAATAATTTGGGAGAGGCTAATGGTGGCTTAAAAAATTCCCAGAATTTGTAATCAACTTGATTACGGTCAAACGGTCAATATCACTTTCTAGCTCGTAATTGCCAGATATGTGATCGCGCAAGCAGATAAGAAACATGTCGCCAGGCGACGAGGAGAAAATAAGCCTAACGTTCAGTCGATACAAAAGAGTTTTAAAAAATTGGGATTAAATATTTACTTATTCTGTCACCTTGTATGAAAGCCCACTTTTCTGAACTCTGCATAATACCTCTCACGGTAACTGCATTTTTGCGCGCTTGTGTAAAATAGCATTCATTTATCTAATATTCGAAAAGAACTAGTATTCATCATCTACTGAAAATCACTTTCAATATTTCAAAAATGTTCGAATACCACTTATTCACTTTCTCTCCGGCGACGCTTTTAATATTTTTAATGAAACAGTCTTCAGGATATCAGGCGTTCCATCGCACAACTGAGTGATATTTCATTTACTCTCTTACAATATTTACCAAGAGAATTTAGATTTACACATTAATGGCGCCTATTCTGACACTCAAGCGCAACATTTCAATTCTCCTTTCATATCTTCTAGATACCATTTAGAAGACTTAAAAATTACTCAAAAATCGCGAAATTTAAGCGAGAAAAAGGGCAATTTTCCCGCACACGTTTGCCTCGTTACCAAAACGAGTGTTCGTGCGAAAACGTGTTTTACCCGCGGGTTAATTTTCATGCAAACTAACATTTCCACGTGAAAAGTTTTCCGTGAAACTCGTTTTGAAACAGAGGCTATATACAGCGGTATGGTCCCAGTTAGCGCGGAGCGGGTAGCGATATAAATACAACTCTTTTCAATCATTGATCAGAGTGCGGCTAACGGCTCGATACCAATTTTTTAAAGCATAGTCAATCTCTTAAGGTAGATATTGTTTTGTGAAAATTCCCAATATTTAATGTTTGCTTTATTTTACTAACCAAGTGTGTTTCTTGTATTTTGCAGCTGAACCGGTCTGGCATTACGCGCCTGGTCATTATGGAAACCGTTATTATGACAGGTAAGTTGAGTTTATCCACGTAGAGTACATTGTTTTATGAATGTCATAGTGGCGGCATTATTTTATGTCTTTAAAGAAAGAAAGAGTGGAAGAATAAATGAATGAATGAATGAATGAATGAATGAATGACATTATTTCGTGAGTTACCGGATAATCATCAGTGAATGTTTCATTAGCGTCATTCAAGTGGGATCGACAATAGATGTATGAAAGTGTTAATTAAAAGAAGTTTCCTGGTACTCAACTCTTGCGCATACTCTCCTGTCTACAGGTACAATGACAATCAACGGGCCCAGGACTCCATGAACCTAACTTTGTTTCACTGGGGTATTCACGGATGGATCGTGTATGTTGTGGTGGGTCTTCTGTTGGCCTTTGTAGGTTACAGGCAAGGACTTCCCATGACAATGCGCTCCTGTATGTATCCCCTCATCGGCGACAAGATTTATGGATGGATGGGAGATGCTATCGACATCCTTTCCGTTGTGTGCACCATGTTTGGCGTTTGCACGAGCTTAGGACTGGGCGTAATGCAACTAAACGCTGGTGTTCATCGCTTAAGAAGCTCCATTGAGGTCAGCACCTTAAACCAGATCATCATCATCTGGTGCGTCACGGCCTGCGCTACAGCCTCCGTTATCAGCGGACTGAAGATGGGCATCCGACGGTTGAGCGAAATCTGTTTCATCTTGGGCGTATTTGTCATGATGCTGGTGTTCTTCCTTGATGAACCCTGGTTCACTCTGAACTTGCTTGTCCAGAGCACCGGTTATTACATGCAGACAATAATTCAGCTTGGCTTCCACACGGACGCTTTTGCTCAGCTAGGAAATGCCCCGGACGGAAAGGAGGCCGCGCAATGGATGGATGGTTGGACCATATTTTACTGGGGCTGGTGGATCGCCTGGTCGCCTTTCGTCGGCATGTTCATTGCCAAGATATCTAGAGGCAGAACCATCAGACAGTTCATCAACGCCACACTCACAGCACCGGTCGCTTTTTCAATCTTCTGGTTCAGTGTCTTCGGAGGCGCAGGCCTAAAGATGGAACGAAATGCAGCACTTGCAAACATAACTTGCACTTCACCGATCGGCGGAAAAACTGCAACCGAGTCTCTTAATGGTTTGTTTCGTTTATCCTGTCGTGGCAAGAACGATATGTGGTTCGACGTGATGCAACAATATGGAGACATAGGAACTTTCCTTTCAATCCTTTCCCTGATCGGAATCGTCCTTTACTTTGTCACCAGTTCTGACAGTGGTTCCCTTGTGATAGACTGTCTTTCGGCCAATGGCGACCCCAAACCTCCCGTCCTCCAGCGTATCTTCTGGGCTCTGACTGAAGGTGCAACAGCAACTGCTCTTCTTTATGTTGGAGGTGATAAAGCACTTAATGCCCTGCAAACAGTTTCCATTGCGTCTGGGGTTCCCTACACCATCCTGCTCTGTTTCATGTGCGTGGCGTTGTGGAGGGCGGTAAAGGTAGAAGCTGGAGACCTTGATCCCACTGGTCCACAGTTCACCACTGGCCTTTTGGATGTTCTCAGTACTCCAACTACCGAGAGCGTGATCAAAGTTTTCCTGAACATCTTTGCACCCTGGTACTCCATGTCAGTTGCAGCTGCGGAAATGGAAAGGCCGAAAGGTAGAAAGTGGACGAAGATGCTGATCCTTGCGATACCGTTCTACACTTGGATCGCACTTCTGGCTTTGGAATTCTTTGACATCGCTTCCGGGATATGTTACGTCGGATGGACGGTGCTGTTTGGATTCTTCGCCTATGGTGCGGGGATACGCATCTCGATACGAGAGAAATACGACATCCACGGAAACATGATAGAAGATTTCTTTGCAGTGATGATCCTCTACCCATTTGCTGCCTACCAGATGGAACACCACATGAAAAACTATCGAGGACGAGACAACGAAGACCATCTTGTCCAGAATGGACACTGTGGATCATACGATAAATCGGAGTCGTGTTGTGTTCCTCTTGAGGAGATAGAAAAGTTAGTTGATCCAGACCAGAGACACACAAACGTTTAACGCCTTGAGCAAACATTATTTATGAGACTGAAAGTTAAAAATTAGTGAGAACTGTAATCTTTTTAATTTGATTATTTTTCATAAAGAATATTTGCGTTTCTAAGGATTAATATAAAGAAACGGTAAAGGTACTGCCGGAGAAGCATTGCAAAGCAATTGTTAGTTCACGGTATAATTTTGTTAGCAGCTTCTCGAATTAGGTGTAAATATTTTAATTCTTTCAAAGTTACTTTTTTAAGGCTAAAAAAACCTGTTAGTTTGATAGGTATGTATAGCAGATGTGTTAAGATGTAAAATGTAAAAAGAGACTCTCAAGGGAGGCTATTTATGACAAAGATGGCTGTTGATCCATTTAAGTAACTAGGTAACTAAATTAATTAACTAAAAATTAAACATTTTATTGTAAAGCAAGAGTGTTGATGATTTCAATTGTCCTGTTACAAAAACATAATAGAAGTACCTGTCATGTTTGGAACTTCAGCATCTTTTTAAGAAGTCTACCGGCTCTATTGTATCACGTGAAAAATAAAGAAGGCCTCTGGGGCTCATATAGCATTAATTAGACTAGTTCGCTCATCTTCTATTAAGATATCTGGCGCCAAATTATATCCAATTTGCAACAAAAAATATATCTATTTGGATATTTGCCCATATACATCAGGGATGAACAGTTTTACGAAAGCGAAGATTTTGGATTGGAGTGTGAACTTTCAGGAACAGGGTATAGTGTCCAAGAATATTATCCTTGCATAAAAAAGTGAAATAGAGATTATTGTGCAGTCTTCAAATATCTTCGAATTCACACAACGCCTCAATGTTTGAAATCTTTGTTTATCTTTGAGATTTTGAAATAGTTTAGTTGGCGTATAACGGTATTCGATGGTATATTTGTATGGAATACACTCCTGGCAACATTACTTGTTCCGTGAAGCTCAAACCTTTTCAGCAAATATCAATTAGCACATTGTTTACGCCCTCTGACGTATACGGGATATAGTTTCTTTCGCATTCTCCGTAGCGCCCCACGCAGACGTTCTTAGGCTTGTCACGCGTGACAAGCCTAAGAACGTCTGCGTGGGAGGGTCTCATTCTCCGCTCCCTTCCTTGAATGCTCCCTCCCTTGATTGATACTACTGAGCACATGATGGAATTTAAAGGGATAGTTTCTCGGTTCGGCGCATGTGCAAGCTATGGTGTAGTCTACCCAATGGACCTTTTCGGCGATACGGTGGCCATATCCATATCCACGCTATCCGCTGGATAGCAAAGATATCAGTAATGTCACCTATATTGTTATTAATATGCCGACCAGAAAGTTATTGGCTGGTGAAACAAAGAATTCTTTCGTTTAACGTTTTGAACATTTAAATAACAAAAACAGTGTTTGTAAACAAATGTCTCAGTTCCCTATAGTAATTTATCCGGTTGATAGCATCCGCCCTTTAAACAACCTGGCCTGGGTTGTTCGAAAGATGGATAACGCTATCCACTGCAGAAATCACTATCCAGCGTGGTTTGTATGTACAGCCTGTATAGCGTGGTTTGTTTTGTTACCACTTATCCGCTGGATAGCGATTTATCCGGTGGATAGCGTTATCCAGCCTTCGAACAACTGGGGCCTGGCCAATAATGAATCTGTTGACATCTTCCGTCAATTTTGGGCATCAGTCATTCTGCTAGCCTTTGTGTAGCCGTATGGCTGTACAAAGCTACAAAGGCTATCATTCTGCTTTCACGAAATTATAGTCTGTGATTACCGAAATACATGGTGGTTGAGAAGAAAACGAAAATGTATATAATGCACGGACTCGGAACCTACTAAAGGAATGCTAATGAGAAGCACACCTATATCGCCACGTTTTCGCCACTGACCGATAAATTTGCAAAGGCAAATTTCCCGCAAGAGTTATCAGCACGCCTCTGATTGTTTTATAAATAATGGAATTAAATCATTAACGTAGTAGTTTGCACACGCGCCGAGCCGTGAAACCCATCCTTTAACACTGCAGGTTACTGTTCCACTGCCTCTAGCTTGGGCAAAATTGTAACACCACAGGAGTGCAGCAATAGGCGAAACGCATACAAAAGCCAACAGTTTAAATTCTATTTTCAAAAGATTTGCTAGGTCATTGTTGACAGGCAAAAATATCAAACTGCGATATGTCGGTTTCAAGCAAGATTTGAACGCTACTCAAAAAAAAAAAATGTAGAAATGAGACGGAATTTTGACTGAATCTTACTGCACCTTCCAGGCTCACAGAATTAGTAAGAGGCCTTGTATACAGAAAATTTGCGTTAACTAGACCGAGTATCAATCTCCAAATCAGTGCCTTATGACAGTATGATTTCATGTCGATTTAACGCTTTTTATCACTTCAAAGACACTGAAACTTCAAATAAAATGTGAGGGAAAAAAAAAAAAAAAAAAACCAGAAAATTTCAGCCCAGTAACCACAAGGCAGATCGAGAGCTGTCTTATGGAGATCTAAAAATTTGAAATTAATTCTACTGTGCAAGGATTTGAAGGAAAAGACGAAATCGTATATCGGAAAGCCGGAATCCTTCCTAATTTCAAACATTAATGATTCCCCATTTTCAGATACCAGCCTAAAAGTACGTGCTGTACACTCTTTACTCCCGATAGGTTTATTGCTTTCATGTCGAAGAGAAGTTGGTCATGTGACCAGTTGATACAAAAGGGACATTCAATATTTCAATACTATAGGGTAAATTTTAATTATTCTATTTATTATATTATACTTTATTAGTTAATTGTAGGCCCATATCAGCCCCTTTGGCTGTCAACTTTGTAACCTGCACTACTAAATGAAACGATGATGATAATGATGGTAATGATGATGATGATGATGTTGATGATGATGATGATGATGATGACGATGAGATACTACGCGCGCTCTGACGAGTCAAAAACGTATCGTTTATTGTACCGGCAAACACATGATTTCCGATACGTTGCTAGCGAAAACATAAGCTTTATATATATATTTTGGAATTTCACCGGCTGAGATATCAGTAACACGAATAACCTTTAATTCAGCATATCCATAGAAAATTTGTAATAAAATAGGCCCGGACTTTGAGCGCGATATAATGCTTGATCTTTTTTAATTTCCATGGCCAAAATTGTACGCCGATTCCGTTTACTCTTGAGTTTAGAAGAAAGTTTTAAGCGCTTTCAGTGCTTTCCACGATCTGTGGAGGACGCAGTTCTGACTACAGCTGGACTTAAATTTGCACAGCTACGATACTTAAAAGGGTCAAAAATCTAAACATAAAGACTTTAGTAGCGTTCTCTTTAAAGACTACTTTTCTCTTAAGTGCCAACAATACAGAAACAAATACTCTAATTGATTGCATTATTTTTCTAATGCGTACGTTTGTCGTCAACAAGCGAAGTCCAATATGCAGGATGAATGCACAATCTAAGCCCGTTAGCAAAACAGCACATTCAGGCCTTCAACTGAGTTAATGGTGACTTTACCCTCCTATTTTAGCTTCCGAGATACTTTATGCAAAAAAAGAAGTCATTCTCTGAAGAATTCAATAGGATCATCCATTTTACACCACCCACCCACGCCCCCCATACCCAAACAAAAAAACTCATCTATGCGTTGTTTTTTTTTTTTTGAATGTGAACGAGGGTCCCCTGAATCCCTCCATCTAAGCATAAATGTGACACAGCCGATGATCCGGCTTAAGTAATCACAAACACCAATTATTTGAGTTTGCAAATCGGACACGCATTAACCTACTCAGGGCCGGAAACTTCCCACAGAAAAGGGCAAGGTTTAATTAAAGGAGGAAACAGTCTAAAACGATTACTCTTTGTGATGTTCATACAAGTATTTCACACACTTTTGCCTTTCTTTCGTCTTTCAAAGCTTAATGTAAATACTTATATTAAAATAAAACACTTGGACATAGAAATAATGTTCTTGTTGTCTTTATTAGTCTACCTGGCAGGTCTACATTTGTTTCTCTTTCACATCTGCGTCACTAATCTACTTTTTCTTTAGTTGCTGTTCATCTTATCCTCGACCCAGCTTTTCATGTCGCGCACCTTAGCATAGACGCCATAATAATTTGGTGCAGCGCAACCGTACCCCCAGCT
>Ga0126338_10002835_pt1 | contig 12027 bp, 12 predicted proteins | sample OrbCmetagenome_2_FD_92529 | JGI IMG/M metagenome (GOLD analysis project Ga0126338, IMG submission 92529) | Coral microbial communities from Petempiche,Puerto Morelos, Mexico - Orbicella C C metagenome | ecosystem: Host-associated > Invertebrates > Cnidaria > Coral | place: Petempiche,Puerto... | reverse complement strand
CTGTATTTTCTATTGCATGGTATATATCTGGTATTTTTCATTTAGAGGAATGCTTTCTTCAGCATGGTAATTTTCAAGTCGTTATTTGCAGGCACTGTTGGTGATGTGATATTTGTTACTGACGCCTATCACGACGAAGTATATTTCTCACAACTGTCGGAAAACATTCTCCTTCCCCTGTCATTTTCAAATATCGAAAGTCCAACTGGCATAGCCTTTGATCCATTTGAAGATCGCGTTTATTGGACTGATTCCAAACTTGGTATTGTTTACCGGTCCACAATTGATGGCAAGAACCAGGAGATCATTCGTTCCAATGTTACAGAACCCATGGGCCTCGATTTAGATCTTGTGGCAGGAAATGTATACTGGATAAACAGTGGAGATAGGACCATTGAAGTGTCAAAGTTGAACGGCGATTATTGGAAAGTAGTAGTTTCTGATTTGGCTTCATCTCCAGTGGACATTACTTTGGATACAACTAAAGGGTAGGAGTGAAGTCACTTTCGCATAACCTAAGCTTTTTTTATTTTTAAGTACGGATTCGTTCTTACCAATAGTTCCATGCAAAAGCACCAATAAACGAGTACATTTTTTCCAAGGCTATGCTTAATGTCACGTTGTTGTTTCTCCGTTAGTATGTTATTCTATGTGAAATAACATAGTGTAGAAGACATCGTGCAAAATAATGCTATAGAAGGCACCCTCTTTTGAACTACATGTAGCAGGTGGATCGTGGACCAACGCTAGGGTGAAACGTCCAACTTCACATTAAAAAGAAGTAGTGAAATTACAAGAAACCTATTTATTTTTAATTCGAACAGTTGACCTTGACATCACAAAAGCATAAGACTGAATTCTTGATGACCATAATGCCAGACTTTTCTTGTAACTGTTGGTTTACTTAAAAACAACTAACAATGGATCAACATTATATTTCTCCACTTGCTTGGCCAGTGCAGTAGAAGTTTGCAAACGTTTTCCACCAATACTGACGTACCTGGATAAGTTTAACACGAAACATTACACACTCGCTTCATTCGTCTGCTATCTGTTTCTCCTTCAGGTTCATGTATTGGTCAGCTGCAGGAGTTATCGAACGAGCGGAACTGGATGGGTCAAATCGACGTGTAATTGCTGAACTGGGAGTGACTTGGTACGGGGCCACTGTTGATGCCAAAGGCCTAACGCTGGATGTCGACACCAATCGACTCTACTTCGTGAGCTACTATTTGTATTCTCTTCTTTACATTGATCTGAGTTCGACTCAACTCAATCTACGCCGAGTCGAGACCCTAATTCAGCAGTTCTGGTATTTCTATGGCCCATTTGGAATTGCTGTGGATGACCAGTATATTTACTGGACTGAATATATAGTTTTTGGATATGTCTTTCGGACAAGTAAAACCGTACATGATGATAATGTGGAGGTTGTAGTTCACGGAACTTACCATCCCCAAGGAATTGCAGTTAAAAAAGGCAACTTTACGCAAGACAGTAAGTATTTCCGTTGTAAATATTGATTTGAGTTTCTGATATACACTCTCCCATTCAGGACACTTAAAAAACAATGCCAAAAGCACATGGAAAGACAGTATTAAGTAATATCTACAGGCCTACACTTTAGGTATAGTTTTTTTTTTTTTGTGTACAGATAATTGAAGATTCAATTTGTGGAGGTTACCGGTAGATCAACAAAAGAGAATTTTTTATGTGTGTATGTACATGTAGAAAGTTATTGATAAATAGATTGGGATTGAGCATTGTTGAGGATTTAGTTTTGTTTTGTATTGTTACTTACGTCTAATAGTTACTATAAAATTTAATTCTTTATCCAATATCTGTAAATCGTGTATGTGTTATTCCTCTTTTGTTACATTTAGATCACTCATGTGCAGACAGTTGCAGTCACCTTTGTCTCTTAAAACCTGGTGGTTACAAGTGTGTGTGCTCAGTGAACGAGTCTGCCATACCATGCAATGAGAGCACTCATGTTGCCAGTAAGTTGCACAGCTTTGAGGGATTGTGCATCAGGGCCATAGCCAGAGAAAAATTATGACTGGGGGAAGTTCTTCGGTTTTCCTTTCCCTAGCTATGGCCCTGCACATCCTACCCTTTTCAATTTCATCAGTCTTAATCTGTCTCAGTCTCCCAGTGTCAACAACAATACTTATAGATCTCCTTTTGAATCAATGTTATCTGTCCGTTTTTTATAACCTAATTGGCTCCTTAATTGGTCTACATTTTGTTGCATTACAGATTACAGTGAGGACTGCTTCTCATTAAATAAGAGAACTGTTCTTTTTTTGTAACCTCTCTTTAACGTAATAGGGTTGTTGTATAATCTTACAAAATGAATAACTGCACCAGTATTTCCCCAATAAAGATCTCACCCTACTTAAACAATGTCAAGAATGTAATTGGAAATTACAATTTGCCTCTTCAGATGTATTTGGTTGTACGGAAGATCCCAGTCTTTATTTTATTGACGAACATTACATCAAATGCATTGACCTAACAGCCTCTAACCAAACTTACGTCAGTGTACAGACCGTGAAGTCAGGTCTTGTCCAGGGTGGTGCAGTCGATATACACCATCAAGGAAGGATGATATATTGGAGTGACAACGCCCTGTGGACTATAAATAGAATGAGTTTAGTTACTGGTGAAAGTGAGGTACATATTTATCTGTGAACTTATAAAGCGATAACAGTCTGAGAAGAGTGAAAAACGTCTTGCATAGGTTTCCGAGGGGTGGTAATCAGGGTTCCATATGAGTTTTCAAGGTTGGGTGTCAACCAAAAAATTCGAAGTAGTCAATTCCCACTGCTCCCACCAAATCATTACAAATTTTCTATTAATTTGTCAGGTCATGTAGGCTTTTTGACCTAAGACCCCACTGGGTACTTACTGGGTATTCCCAGAAGAATTGGGTGGGGTGGGGGTGTGCAGCCCACTCCCTAAAATCCTTAAGACCAAAATCTGTGATTTTCCCTACCGGCCTACTTATGACCTGACTTTATTTAAGACCTGACCCTTAAATCAATACCCTGGTTCAGACCCGCCCGATGATTAGTTCCCTTCAGACCAATGTGAAAGCATTGTGAAAGGCTTTTGTTGATGGTCTTATCAATAATGATGAAAATGTAGTTCTCTCTAAAAAAACAAACATACCCATTTCAATACTAGAGTGCAAAGACCATACCCTATATGAGACCAAAATGGCCAAAATCGATACCTTATTTCTGACCACAACCACTAAAAAATTAAACCATACCCTTTGGGGCTGCACATACTGTACCTATGTAGCCCATATAGGGTAGTGCCCACCTGGGCATTGGTTTAGTTTATACCATTTTAATGTCAAGTGTAATTTTCCTTTTCAACGAGATACGATCATTGTTTGAAGTTCGATTTCAAGTGCTTTAGATTTGTTTTGCTGTTTTCCATTGTGAAAATCTTTGTTGTTGTTTTGGCTTCCACTGCTGTGTTGTTTACTTCAATGTGGAATAAGTTAAAGTAACCTGAACTCGTTATCCGTGGAATTTCTCTGCGATAAAAATGTCATTTTTATTTTTAGTTAATCAGTCTTTTAATCCATTGATAAAGGTGATCATAAGAGACGACCTGGGGGAAATTTATGGACTGGCCGTTGAATGGGAAAGTGAGAAGATTTACTTCGCTGATTTCATCTTTGAGAGAATTGAAGTGGCAAACCTTGATGGCACACTCAGAAAGACATTGATTACAAAAGATTTGTACAGCCCCCGTGGGATCGCTGTTGATTCAAAGAGCGGGTAAGTTTTAGGATTGCAAGTTGTATGCATATTTTTCGTTCATATTTACTTTCGTCAGTCGTTAGAATAGTGTATTAGTAGCAGCAGTAGTATTGTATCTGTTAGTTGTATTATTATTAGTTTTGTCCTTATTAGTAATATCGTTGTTGTTAAAAGTTAACTCCTGTTTAAATAGGTTGTTATATTGTTAGTGTTGTAAGCAATGTTGATTGGTTTTGTAATTTGTAATTTGTAAGTTGTGATAGTGATGTAAGTAACTTTAGGAGCTGTAAAATTTTGCATTAAGTGTAGTATCGCAATTAAAAAAAAAGTTATAGGCATCCATTTCATTGTAATGCAGTGTTGTACATGTTACCTGAACTGAAATGGTTAAAATACCTTAACGTAATTAGCGAATAAAGACCACCGTTTCTTTGTCTTTGTACTCTGATAAAGACCATAGCAAGCCTTCTTCTTCCCGAGTTGGCGTAGAGATAATCCGAGCCACAGTCCAAGGCTCTATCAGCCATTCCACATGCTATGATCTTTCAGATTATAGGGACAAAAACAGTGTTTTAAATGTTGTATCAAACTGCTATGTACACTGTAACAGGGTGAATGCTTTGGATTGCATTGTTTTACCTGTTTATTAAATTCACTGTGTTGCCTTGTACATGCAGTGCATTGCAATGCAGTGTATTGCGGGGTGTTGCATTGGGTTGCATTACATTTTATTGTATCTTGTTTTGTTCAAGGTACATGTTCTGGACAGACATTGGCTTTGATTCTCCAAGAATAGAGCGAGCAGATTTAACTGGTGAAAATCGCAGGAGCTTAGTTTCCTTTGGAGTTGACTGGTATTACGCATGGTTCCCCATGAGTGTGGTCGTTGACTATAATCATGATCCTGATCGCATTATCTGGATGGATAGATACGACAATTACATTGATTACGCAGACTTAGATGGAACTAACAAGGACAGTTTGGCTCATATTACACAAAATATGCGTCCAGTTGATCTAGCTTTGTATGGTGATGTTTTATACTGGGCAGACAGGAACAGTCGCAGTATTCAGTGGTTTAACACGACACAGCCCACAGGCCTACATTTTAACTATGGTCATCTTACAGATGGTCAACTTGCGGGTGTTGTGGTATCTGATGAATCGAGACAACCAGTTGGTAAGTAGATTTCATATGATGCCATTGTACTTCTCTTTTGTTAGCTTATTATGATCACTAAGAAGTTGCAAAAAAACTATGAAGAAGCCAGCCTAAAATTCTGCTTTGAGAAATTGTTTCCGTGATGCCCAATAGTTCACATGCAATTTTCTAAGAAATTTTTAAGTAACACTGGTAGTATAAATCCTAATTGAAGTCGCATTCATGAGTACAATTACCTATACTAGTTAGTGGGCATTTTAGATTTAGATTTCCTAAGAACCTCAAAACCCTTAAGGAACCAGGAACACTGATATCACTTATATATGCTCACTGTGCATCAGTATCCAAGGCAACTGATTGTCCAAATGTAGTTTCTGATTTCTGTAAATGCATTACTAGCTCAAGTCTTTTCTCTTAAGCTTCACCGCTGAACAGACCTCTTTGTCGTATAAACAACGGTGGGTGCAGCCATCTCTGCTTATTGGCTCCTGGTGGAGGAAGCAAGTGCGCATGTCCAAATGGAGTTGAATTATTGCCTGGAAATAAGACTTGCAGTAACGGTAATAAATGACATATATATTAGTTTGTTGAAGAGTTTTAAATGCTTGATAGGTAGTCCTTCCAATTGATGCTGTATATACATGCATGCCAACTGTATTTTGACAAACTGAAGGGCAGAAGGACAACTTACAAATGCTATATATTTACCTTGCGACGAATAGGCCATTTTACAGTTGTGTGCTCAGTTACCTGGCCTATGAATGCACACGAGGCTATAGGTGACCTTTCTTTGGTACAAACCTCTTTAGCTTCAGGACAACTGATTTACACAACAAAAGCAGTGAGGTCTGTATCAAAACAAGGAAACCTCCAGCCTCACTGCCATTCAAAGATCAGGTCACTGAGCAGACAACTGTAAAATGATCTATTAACGCCACAACCTGCTCACATCTGGCCTTGTGATTCAGTTGGCAGAGAAAGCGTTATCTTATCCGTTTAACCCACCGAGGTCTTTGAAGTTTTCTTTACCTTGCATAGTCTTATGTTTCCTTGGTTGATTTTCAACATTCCAAACTACTTGAAGGTTTTGTTTTTCTGCTTGCCAGCTTCTAATATCAGTGCTACCTGGCACAACATTGCTTTCAATCTTTTTTACTGTTACAATCAGTGGGATACTAACCTTTGTTTCACTATATGCACTGAAAACATGAAAGCTAGCAATTTGGTTAACCAAGGTTTGCTCATCAACCCTGCATATGCAGACTTGTATTCTCTTACCACGACTTGACGGTTTACAAGTACATAAAATTACTACATGACGTGTGCACAAAGGATTTCTAGATAGCCTGCAAAAAGCCAGAAAACGATAACCTTCAACAACAGTTTTCAAATTTAAATTTCTTGTGTTGCTTTCACATGTGATATTGACTGTTATTTCTCTTTTTCAGTGACCAAGCCACAACCGCCACCAACACCTGTACCAGGTGAACTGTTTTTTATTTATTTTGATATTTTTATTCTTAGGCAATTTAAGGACGTTCACACCCATTGTTACTGCACATCCTTTCTGCGCACGAAATTCATGTCGCGACTTCAGGCCATGCCATACATCAAGCACGCGCTAAGGAGGAAATATAAGCAAGTGTGGGGCTTGGTACAGGTTGCGCTAACTTTGCCAACAATTTACTCTCTTGGATGCTCGGTGACCCCTATATTTTTTTCTGTAGATTAATTCCCTTATCTATTTTTAATTTGTCCATTTTAACAAAAGCCTGGAAAAATCTGTCTTTTTCTGCTCTCGTGCGAGTGAAATTTTCTTCCAATGTGGACAGGCAAGTTAAGAGTAATTATTTATTCTTTTCTAGGCCTATTCTACCTCAGGGAACAACATCAGCTCAAAAAGTTTACTTAATATAATTAGTTGTGTTAAACTGAGTTTGTTTACCTGATCTAAATTTCACTAACATAGCTTTTTTTATAAGCTAACATCATCTCAAAATAACAAAAACCTCTAAAAACGGATGGCCTTGAATGCACCTTATCTTGAAAATGAGCGCGGTGACTCTCATTTTTGGGGGCTTTTTGGTAAAAGCCTTCTTCATGGTAAAGTTTAAAAAAAAATCTGTCCCTGGGAACATTTTGGGTGCAAACGTCCTTAAAATAAGTGGAGAGGAATGATACTAGTTTAATCAGGGCTATGGCCATAACACAGAAGTGGATGGACAACCATAAAATGGCCAGAGCGTTAAACTTCAGTGAGATGAGAGTGTTCAAAGACCTGACAAACTATTAGATCACAGTACACGCACTATTTGATCAAAGTAAAATTAATATATTACTGAGCACAAGACAATAGACCATATTTGTATTCCTGGTATTGGACTGGAACTAGCTTGCAATGGAGGCTCATGCGGGGAATATCATTAAAAAAGAGATTAGTGTCATTTGCATTTGAAAAGACTCCCTGCATTAGCCTCAGTCGCAAAGTAGTTCAAGTCCAATACTGAGAATATTATATGGAATTAAAAAAAAAGAGATTAAGGTGATTTCCGCAGAACATTCGAGCAATAATGGCAGAAATAAAGTTACCAAAAAAGCCTCATAGCATGGTAATATTTTGAATGAAGGTAAGAAGATCTTATCGAGACTTAAGCTCTCAAGCTGACCCCGCGAGAGAAAATTGAACTTGAAGTTATCCATATTTCAATAAAACGGACGTTTCACGTCAGTTGAAAACACAAGAACACGCGCATTAAGCATTCTTACGAGGTTTGACATTAAATTTCTCGAGAACGCTTTAGGATTTAATCGCTGGGTCACCTAGAAAAATGAATTACAGTGAGATGTTTTAAATAGTACTCAAAAGGTTACCGTGCTGTGAATAGATTTTTAGTCATAATAGTTGCACTTATTGCTCGAACTTTGATTGGAATCCGTCCTAATTAGGTTGATATATATATTTTTGGCAGATCTTGAAGTACGTCTTACTGGGTCAAGCTTCTCGCATGAGGGTCTTGTTGAAGTATATTATAACAACAAATGGGGAACAGTCTGTCTTGATCACTGGGGCTTGAAGGAGGCTGACGTTGTTTGTAAGATGCTTAACTTTTCTGGAGCCTTCGATGTGGGTTACTTTGGTGCAGGAAACGAATCCTTTCCCATTTGGATGGATAATGTCAAGTGTCGCGGTGATGAGCAAAGCATTGCTGCTTGTCGTCACAGAGGCTGGGGAAAACATGACTGTGACCATGATCTTGACGCAGGAGTTGTGTGCAGAAATGACTCTATTCCACCAACTGCAGGTAAACGAAAATGATTTTTGAGCAGAAAGTTGCAGATCAGTAGTAGTAGTAGTAAGTAAGTTGAACCCCGTCTTTCTTGAAAACAAAGGAGTGTCGTGTGATCGATTTAAGTTAAGCCCTCCCTTGTTTAAGTAGGAGTTCGAGATATTTTCAGCTCCTTGGGCCTTATTTTCATTAGTACTTTTGGGTCCCTCTCATAGGTCCTTATATATATCTATATACATTGCAACCTGGGAGACGTGCACTTTTTTCTATATATAAAGCACCAATATTACAAGTTGCGTAGCCAAGTAAAATCTACAGAAGATCTTAATAACTAAAACTCAGCCAGGCTGTTTCAATTACTGCACCTTCAATGTTCTTATAGAAAGGTTCTTAGAATAGAAAGATTTGCTTTTTTGCCCACGAGTTCACTATCGTAAAACGATTTGGGTTCGTTTGTTTATGTACGGTTAATAAGAAAGCGATGATTATATTCCTGAACTGTGTTCTGAGATGTCCACTGCAACAGGATCTGTACAGAAACTTTAACACTGACTTTTTTCCTGTGTTTGCAATTATAATGTACTTGGTTGATAGCTGAAATATGGCAGGTGGGCTGAAAATTGAGTGTCTATTATTGGGAATGTTTTGTTTTCTAAAATACCGATCACACTAAAACTCGTGCAACATTTTGCTGTTGGAATTAACAGCTGGAACAACCAAGCACGTACATGTAGCTATTTGCTATGATAGGATTTAATTTATTTAGCCTGGTCCCTTTTCTTTGTCCCTTGACATGGCTTAGCATGATTTCATTATTTTTTTAAGGCCCAACTCTGGCACCAGGACCCCACCCAGGTGAGTTGATGTTGATGTTCTAGTTCTTCTGTTGTTGTTGTTGCTGCTGCTGTTTTTTGCTTGGTTTGACTCAATTGGGATTTTGTTTACCTGAAATTACCGGCATCTGACTTCTATTTGTAAAAAACAATGTCTAGAGCTGATGCAAATGTTTTACGAATGATGATAATTTTTGTCTTTGCGTATTCTTCATCCAGAGTTAAAGGTTCGTTTACAGTCTGGAATGACGTCGAATCAGGGAAGAGTAGAGCTACTTCTTAATGGCACATGGGGAACGATTTGTGACGACAACTGGGGCATCGAGGAAGCAAATGTGATTTGTCGCATGCTGGGGTATTCAGAGGGAGCTTGGAGTACGCATTGCTGTGGCTGGTATGAGGGATTCACTGCACCACAGCAAATTTGGCTGGATAATGTCCATTGTGTCGGTGATGAAACAAGTATCGCAGAGTGTAGTCATGGAGGGTGGGGAAGTCACAACTGCAGGCACAGCGAAGATGTGGGAGTGGTTTGTAAGTTTACACCGGAAACAACTTCAGGTAGAATATTTCAAACTTGTTCTGAAAGTTAAAGAAAACAGCCGTTTACGTAGAATTAGCTCAACAGTTTTCAATGTAAAATGCACAAGCTCTTAAAAATGAATATTTATTTTATCACACAATCAAGCCGGCAACCAAAAAGGAAGGATTAAACATATTGGTAAAGCCTCTTAAGCCTGGTGCGTAGCGCTCTGTGCTCAACTCGGGTTTGTGTAGTACGGTGCAACTAGGAAACAAAGACACATGATACATAACTGAAGGAAAGAAAAATTGGAAAACATTTAAAACACATTTGCATGATCCAAGGAAAGTTAGCTGTATAAGACGTGACCCAGTGTCGCTATTGTGTAATATATTCAACCAAGAGAGGATGAAGGGTTCAAGAGAGTTATTCCTGCACATAGGTCTTATTCTCAAGGTAGTTAATCCCTCTCAAAATATATTTAAATTACTCCGTGCTTCAGAAATCGCAGGAGGGTCTTGAAATAGCCGATCCTGTGACAGAGATGCTACTCATCGATATTCTACACAACTTGTGTGATAAAATTCACCAGAAGAAGAATAGATACCATGTCTAAAAATAACTTGAGAGGTATAACCTTGCAAATAAGGTCTATATGGGGATTAACTCTGTTACCGTTCATTCTCACTGGATCAAATCTTTGGAAAGTAGACAACATAGAAAAGTTTGACATGACTTGATCATCCAACTCTGTCATTGATGGTGTCCTCTCTAAGATTAAGTTCATTTGCCGTTAGGGACAAGGGGATTTCTTACAGGGGAATCATGATATAATTATTGCTGGTATTGTAGCATTTACTGCAAGTAATCTTTCTCAGGTCAAAAATTGAGACTGGCTGATGGAGTAAGAAAAGGTGAAGGAAGAGTAGAGATATTTCATGATGGCTACTGGGGTACTGTTTGTGACGATTATTGGGATATCAAGGATGCGCAAGTGGTATGTAGGGAACTCGGGTATCCTGAAGCCATTGCTGCTCCTAAGGAAGCACTTTTTGGTGAAGGAAATGGTCACATATGGCTAAGTGATGTTCACTGCCTTGGTAACGAAAGTTCGATTGAAGATTGTGAGCATGCAGACTGGAATGCTAACAGCTACTGTTATCACTTTGAAGATGCATCGGTCATCTGCTCCAATTACACGGGAAGTTTTGGTAAGATTACGCTCTTGAGCCAGCTACTTTGTTTCTGTCCGTTTTAATAGACTTAAACATTCTTTAAGAGACTGTACATGTTGTGTAGCTATTCAAAAAAGCTTATCGGTAGTTGTTTTATTTACGCGGTTTCAAATTTGTCATCTGGCTGATTTTTTTTGCTTGGAGCAAATGAAACATATTTCATTTTTTGTAATTTGCTCACGTTATTTTAATTCGAAAACGTTTGGCACCTGATAGCTGAGGTTTGTGACACCAATACATGATTAAACAGACGAAGAGGCAATGAATTCAGATGGAAAATAGGTGATAAAAAATGCACAGAAACAAATTGGAGAACCCAACAGATCGATTGAGATCTTCTCTTTGCTTAAAAAAAATTGAGCGAACAAATTCCACGTGAATTTTAATTTGTTGAATGTGAAAAGTTCTGTATCACAATTAAAGTCTTTTATTTAACTTCTGCTAGAGTAACAATTATATACTGGGTTCATTGGTGACAATTTGTTATTATTTATGTATCAGTCAATTCAAAACTTTAACTTACTCCTGGGCAACCCCCCTGCTATACAAATGCGAGACATTTTGAATTTATAGTTGGAGAAATTCCTATCCCAGGAGGCAAAAATGCAGTTCAAATGACCCACCTTAGAGTCAGTTTTTGCCATCAAAAACCCCACCCCTCCCCCCTCCACCGGGACACTTAGGCGAAAAACAAGTTGTTAAAACAATCACCCTTGAATAACCACTTTGATCTACAACATGTACAAAGAACGGTGTTGTCTCTTGATGCCTTCTGCGATGCTTCATCATGATCTCGAGGTAACTTGTTCAAACCCTACCCAACCCCTTCCATATGGTACCAAATTCCCCACCTAAATATCAACCACTGATGTCAAATTTCACCTCCTGGGTTACAACGACTGGTCAAATGATCAATGCATTGTGCTATACAACCTGAATTCTTGAAAAATATCAACATCGATCCTGAAAACATTTGAAACAATCTGTTCTGTACACCTGGTTCGCTACCTTCAAAGTACTATAAAAAGACAACTGGAACTAATTTAAATCATTATTTACATGTTATTGCAGATGCTGACAATTTTGTGATATTTTGTGAATCTGGTCGAACACTGTGCCACTTCATCCCTCTCCCCCATGATTCTCCAGCAAAGGTAATCCCACTGAAGGTTGCATTTGAGTATGCTCCAGCAGCGATATCCTACGAT
>Ga0126338_10002834_pt1 | contig 12028 bp, 4 predicted proteins | sample OrbCmetagenome_2_FD_92529 | JGI IMG/M metagenome (GOLD analysis project Ga0126338, IMG submission 92529) | Coral microbial communities from Petempiche,Puerto Morelos, Mexico - Orbicella C C metagenome | ecosystem: Host-associated > Invertebrates > Cnidaria > Coral | place: Petempiche,Puerto... | reverse complement strand
TCAACTTGCTTTGTAATCATTCATTCAACTGAAGATGACAGAAGCTCTGTCGAAACATGTCTTGCAAACTTAAAAAATTGGTCGTTTTCCTTAAAATCTTTACATGTCTGCTGCTATCTAGATCTTACTATATTTGTTTTATAGCTTGAACAAATGGATGTTAAAAGTTATATACCTGTAAAAGACCGTAAGAAAGAAGTGATTTTTACCAGTCGCATGTTCTCTGCTAATCGGCACGTGCGTCTCAATTCTTTGTATCTGACAACACGTGATTTAAATGTGGTTTACATCTAAGTAGTCAAATCTCTTGACCGTTTATCGCGCGTTTGGTTTTCGGGCCCGAAAAGCCATTTGTGAACCTACCAACCGCTTGTTCAGGAAAGCCGATCTTTTAACATGTTTTGAAAATAACAAAAAGCAAACTGACCGTAAAGTTTGACGACTGAAATCCCCTCCGTTCTTGAGATACAGAGGGAATCGTGACACCCGAAAATAGCCCGTAAAGTTTCGGGACTTTCGAGAAACGGGGCCCCTGGACGTATACATCAAATCAAATTGAAACAAACATCTATCTTGCAATAAATACGTTGCAATTTATACGTAGCACTGATGTTAACGTATATTTTGAATCCGAGAACAACTAGAGCAGCTCGCGGGGATCATTAGATTTAGTTTTATAATTCTGAATACGTCACAGGAAAGCCGTAGATGTTACTAAAATGAGAGTGTGCTCTTGCCGAAATTATCAGCGATTAGGTTATTTCGAATGATCCTATGGTTCTATTTTTATCCCGATCTCAGTTAGGCTTTTTCTGACATGTTTATCGTAATTAAGTAAAATGTAATTTCCGTAATGCATTCCACAGACTTACTCTCATTGTTTAGTTTTTGTTTTAAATGCACCTAAAGTTTAGTGGTTCTTATTTTTCCCAGTAACTCGATGCATTTCTATATAAATCGTTTTTGATGGGGTTTATTTTCTTATTTCAACTGTTAACTGCGATTTAAGACATTACGCAATGATTACGATCACTTTTACATGTCGGGACGAAATTATGAATCTACTTGGATAAAGCGAACGGCAAATGATGGATGTGGTGACTACGTTAATCGAGGATAGCTGAAACATGCAAAATAACAAAGGTAGCTAAAGCTGGTGTGCATTCCAGCTAGCTGCCTGGTAGTCCAAAGATTAAATATCGTATTGGAATAAAACAACTGTATTCAAGAGCTAATAATACGAAAAACTTACATGAAAAATAATCGTTCACCTGACTTTTCTATAGTGTTTCACGTACTTTGTACGTCTGGTTACGGTACAAGTTATCTAGCGCTAGTTCACTTTTAGTGCATAATCTTTGTTTACGCTATTGCTTTTTTCCTTCACAACTTCACTCTTAGCAGTAAGGATATTCAAGCCACGCGCTTTGGATTCCTGTTCCCATGAACTTTATATCACAATCAATTTGTGTATTTGCTTCGCTGTCCCGTCTGTGTGCATAAGAAACAGAATTGCTCTCCCCTCGCTTGTTTTGCGTTCACTCCAGGAAGTTGTGGAAGCAAACAAACCCGCGATGGTGATTCTTCGAAAACAAGCCTTGTAAAAATACCTTCTTTTTATATAATAATAATTGCTTTGACTACAAATAAAAGCTTTGTTCGTCGACTTGTACAAGATAGAACGACAACAGTTAAATTATCTTTGAACGCGAGGCCCCGTCCACACAACGGAGGAGAAATTTAAAAATGCAGCTTTATTTCTACGGTAAGACGTACCGTCCACACTAATCCGTCACGAAAACGGAGCTTTTTGAAAACGTTCTTTACACCGGAGGAATTTGATAAACCCCGGGTATGCGTCTTCCTCCAACAGGAATTATAAAACGGACCAGTAATTCCCGTGTTCTGTGGACAGAAAATTTTTAATGCGTTTTAAAATGTTCGACAATTTAATTTTAAAATTACCAGAACTTTCTCGACACGTTTTGAAGATAATTAATATTGTTAAGAATATTCAACGCCGATCAAATTATCGATCACTGTCTTGTAATTATCAATAAAAACGTTTCTCATTTGACTAAGGGGCATCTCTTTATTCCTTGCGAAATCTTTGTTACACTTTGCGGCTTTTAGAAGAAGGATCAAATATATAAGAAAATACTTGGAATAGGAAACCGGGGATTTTATAACGTCTTATCTGTTAAGAGATGTAACTTAAAATATGCTTTTGGCCTGAGGGAGATAAGAAAATATTAGCGCACCAGACATTAAATGGTTTGGTAGTCAGTGAAACCATGTTAACGCACAGGAATGTTTATAGCGTGCATTGTCATTGATAATACAAAAGACGCTGGCCTCACGGAAATCCATGAAATACACGTGACCTACTGGGAATAAATAAGAGCACCAGCCTGCAGTCTTCGTCAGTACATGAAGAAAGTACTACATATCTCGCCAGGATCCGTCCTCACAAGTTCTAAGTTCCAAGGAAAGGTAGGACATCAAACAGTGCTTTTGGATTCCAAGTTACAAGATACCACGTGGGGTTGAGTCCTCATGGACTAAATCGCAAGTATTTTGCTCATTTTCTTTTTTCCCCCTCTCCTAAGTCTCCAAAGTTTCTCTCTTAGTAAAGCAAGCTATGGAAGCAAGCTTTGTTTGTGCCTGAGGTTGTTAATTTGGGGCACTCTTACCGTACAAGGACAAATTCCAAACAAATTCAAGAAGAACATTTTGGAAGTTGCTGCCAGGCAAATTCCTGCAGGTGAGTGTTCCTTTCATCCATTGCTTGACGACTGTTTGTTCTTATCATTTATTTCTTTAACTGAGTCGTTGGACATGGCAATTCAACAAACTGAAATTCTTAGTTTTTGAGTGGGATCGACACTTTGATGGCTGACAAACAAACATTGTTTTCTTGGTTACAGCCCTCGAAGATGCGCATGCGAAGTCTTCTGAGCGCGCTGCGAAACTGCCGTCCCCCTTGAATATAGGTATGAGTTTAGGGAATATATCCTCGTAGCATTCATGTCGATGGAATTATATATAAATCCTCAGTAACATTTCCCTATCTTCTTTAGAATGTACGGGTAAGGAATGGGGACGCAAAAGTACTCTCACGCATAGACCCTTTTCAAAAATGGCTGCCAATTTAACGTTCTTTTGCTTGCATTTAAGGTATCGTGGTAGGTGGATTGACAGTGTTTGGAAATCGCGCTCTTACGCTGGCGCTTTGAAAGAAAACCCCATCAACCTATACATTTTCTGAAAGCTTAATAGTTATAGAATACAAAGATATCTTTGAAATTTTCTAAAAAGTTATTGTCGCAGTGATATTAAAAGAAATACCCAGAAACACTGCTTCGCTTAAACTGGTTCGCTTCCGCGCGTGAATTATCGGAGTGGCGCGATTTACATCGGAAATGTTCTCTCACACATCACCCTCAAAAATCGTGTCTGCGATTTTCCAGATGTGGTTTGATTTTTTTCTACACCCTCCTAAACTTTGATATTTTTAATGCAGACGTTTCCTTCTACAAAAGAGGCCATAACTTTTAAACGGAAGCGAAATTGAAGAAAGCCCGACACAGTTTTTTGAAGGAGGTATCCTAGAACATACCTGCCGATTTTCAGCCAATTCCATCGGAAGACGCGCGTAAACGAACTAAACATGTTCATCCTTATATGCAGTTTTATTTTATCGAGAAAAACACTAAAAACCTTTTATGAGATTTGTATGAATTGGTGTTAATCTCCTCCTCGCATGGGTCAGTTTACCACAACAATGGGTTATGACAACTTGAAATAAACAGACGACTAATATTCTGGGGCGGAAACCCGCATCGCAGTGAAGTCGTCCGAGAAGGGACAAACTACAAGTTAAACTGCCGTGATCTTTACTTAAAAGATTTCGTCGGCGGCATTGGTATTATATTGCTTAAGTTTAGACTCCTCCGTTCCCCAGACATTTTTTGAAACCATGCCTCGTGAAGCCAAAAAGCATGAAAAAGAGGAAATCTCGAGGTCTACATTGTCGTCATCTACATCTGCGCTTGACTCTCTAGTTGTGGAAGATTCGGAATCGCGTCCGTTCTACAACAATTTCGTGCGACTAGCACTTGTTGTGTTTTGTCCTTTAACTTCATTGGCGGGACTAGTGTCCTCGAGTTCCTTCAACCATTCTTCTTGGTTACGTGCGACCCACGGTCACTCAGAGCCAAAGATCTTGTTCGACGCTGAACCTGTGGGTTCTACCAGATTTTCGCCTCTTCGGCCTCTTCGAAGACGAAAATGAGCAAGAATTTTTCGTCCTGACATACAGAAAATTTGATAAGAACGAAAGCCAACTTACGATGAAACAATCAGATCAAGAACAGTTCGCGTGCACAAATGAAATATCACACCGCAATTCGCGTTACTTGTGACACTGGCTGGCGGTGAATTTTAATTAGAGGTATCAACGCGCTGTAACGGGTCAATAATATTCAAAAATAGTTTTTTTGCTTTAACTTAAAAAGTAAAAAAGCCCTTTCCCCCACTCTTTTTGCAAAATATTTATCTCAGTCTTCTCAATTTGAACAGCCAAAAAAAGATTTTTCGCATATTTGGTAAAAATCCACCTACCATGATATCTTAAATTAGCCTCACTAAACTCGTTTGGGAGTAAAAATTCTTTCGAATTATCAACTCAAAAACGAGGTTAGTCAGGCTAATTTTAATACTTACAAAAGAATTTATAATTAGCAGCCATTTATGAAAAGGGTCTATACTTGACTATGTTCTTTGCTCTCACAATGAAATTAAACATATTGTAAAACTACAACAGTGGCACGATACAAGGCTTACTACTTTGCTACTCATAGTATACTGTAGGAAAAAAGACGCATTTGAATTTAAGAAAAGAAAATCGATTAATCAATATGATTAACAAGAAACTGTTTAAAATTCGGTGATCTACACCGCTTACTAATTTACATACAATTTTTTTTAAATTTTGTATCGATTTTTATCGATTGTTATCGATTATCGTTTTTATCGATTTAACACACCGGGCGTACTGATGTAAGGCTGCAATGATTCTCAACGCTAAGCATCCTCGTGAAAGAAGGAGGTTTTGCCTTTAAACATGATTGCACACCCGTACCGTGTACTGGTTGGCGTGAAAAACGTATTCAACTGGGTATACAAATGACGTAAGTGGTAGCTTATATTTTATAAGCTACCACTTTATATTTTAAGACAAAGGTCGAATTTTAAATAGCCTTGTGCTCATGTTGCCACATAAAATTGCTTGTTATGTTTATCAAGAAGCCTACGAAATCCCGCATGCATAATCAGTATGATATCAGTACGACGGGGATCCTCAACAGAGTCGATTACATCACACTGGAGTCTAACCCTGGATAATTGCAAGTTCTCTTTTTTTTCTTCTAGCGAATGATGACGGCAATGATGTCTCAAAATGATTAGTTGGCACAATAAGTACTGAATAAGTAACTGAATAAAGCGGGTAATGGGTGCGGATATTGAATGTAACAATGGAATAAATAAAGGCTGAATCATTCAGAAACATTTTTTCCTGCCTCCATCATGTATGAAAACAGCAAGTAATAAAGTAAATCAAAGGGACCCCATGGGAATTTTGGAATGCCACGTTATTGAATTCTTTCCGAAAAAGAATAAACAAGTTTGATTGCATTAGGACATTATATGAAAGTTGAAAAAATTAATTTAGACTTAGGAAATGTTTGGCTCTTTTCAAGTACTAGTTCAAGTCAGAAAGAAAAAAAAACAGAAAAACAGAAGGTTTGAGAAGGAAGAAACCTTTCTTAAATTCGCACAAGGCAGACGCTATAATAGGGGACATAAAATGCGACAAAGAAGCATTTTTATGGACGAGATAGTTCCCCTGATATAAAGTTTGCTATGTTTAAACCAAATCGCGTCATCGTGTGTGGCACGCGTGCGTATTGCTGCAAGGGCGCCGCATGGATATGAATCGAGACAGAACATCGCTTTAGTGAATCTGACACTGATGTTTTTTTATGAGAAGTTTTCATTCCAAATTTAAATCGAACTCTCGTTGATTACGTATATACAGCTGTTTCGAGAAAGATTGTAGGAAGAAAGCGTAAACGTGCACGTGACAACCCCGAGAGTTAGTATGAATAGAAGTACGTAGTTGCTACACGCACAGTCACGTTCCGAGAGCCTGCGTGACCCTTGCCCAGCAGAACGGGAAACGAAGGACTCTGGGGTAGAGTGTTTTCAATCACATGGTTCTCCTTCCTCCGGCTAAATTACGCAGGCGTGAACGTGTAGTTCAGGATGGCATCTGACTCCTCGGCTGACTCGGAGACTTTCCACAAAGCTATCAAGTTTTCCTTAGAGAAACTATGTAAACCCGAACGAGAATTGAAGAGAGGACAGTATGATGCCACAAGGGACAATCAGGGATGGACTATTGGTAGCAAGGGCAGTCATTCAATTAAATGACTCATATGACATCTCAAAAGTCTGCAAAAATATGACTGACGTAATGTCCAATCCAATCCAATGCAAGCAAAAAAATATTTTGGATTATTTTGACCTTGATGTTCCCTTTAATCAACTCCCTGATGAGATATGCTAAGGCTTTCAATGGGTAATAATAATGGTGTAATAATTCTTTAATTAGAGTGACAAACTCTACTTAGCTAAAACGCTTCGTCGCAGGAAGCCCACTATTAAAATAACATAAATATACATTGATTAATAAACAAGTAAACAAAAAAAAAATACAAACTAGTTAAAATGTAAGTGCATAAAATGAAACAAAAGATACAAAATTTAACATTCTCAATAATGTGAGTAAATTCACAAATCCAAGAGTATGATGATTTAAACAGTTATATAAAAAAAATGTGTAATTAAATTTAAATTGAAAACCTCACTTGACGAATCCTTAAACGTTCCGGCCATGGCGCGTGTTATTTCTGACAGAGAGTTCCATATATTTTTGCCGCAAAGCAACGGGAATACTTCAGGCCATGCTTGGTGCTGCCCACCCTTGGTAAATAGAGCATATTTGTGCATATTTTTTTCCATTAAGACTAGTTAACTCTAGGGATAGGTACTCTTTTCTAAAAGCATCTAATTACTGTGATTAACATATCCTGGACGCGGCGATCTCCTAAAGTACCATGTAAACCAATTCAGTGGATCAGTTTTTTTCCGAGTACTACTTCAGTTTTAGGTTTTCTGCGGGATGCCTGAGGGCGTTCCGCATGATCAGGTTGTTCCATTCTCTCGAATTCTCTGTGAACCGTGTCTTAGAATGCACGCGACGCATAATCTCTTTCCCATAGATTCTCCGGCATTTAGTCATCCAGTTTTGTCGTCCATCGAGTGAACAATTTACACCTGGAGCCGATTACGGTACTGCATATGGTCATTTCATCTGCTCACAAGGTAAACTTTTAGCAGACAGTTGTACTTTTTTCTGACTTTCTTCGCGTTTATAGCATGTTAGGTGAAGTAAATCAACTGATCAATCATTGTCCACTGTCTACAGTCTGCTTTCGTTGTTTGCGTTCTTTGTCACCTTGCTGTATACGTAAGTTATCGAATTCTCGGTGTTTATCATATCTAGTTTAATACTCTGATCAAGTCTAGTTACAATAAACTTGAAAACGACTGGTAAACTGCTCATAATCAACCAATTATTATATATATTCCACATACAAACGGTGATAATAACATGGCGTTCGCATTTTAAAGTTCCATTTTTGTTCGCCATGATATGTCTTAAAAAAGTTCAAAACAATCCCGTGCTACATTTATTTATCGGCTTAATGTTCATAATTTCTTGTGTTGTCGAATTTGGAAACGACAGCTTGCGGTCTTACTGAGAGCCTGTCTAAGTTTTATTCAGGCTGCTCCAAGGCGTTACGCCCGATCAGTTTGTTCCATTCTCAGTACACGCTACTTGTAATGCCCTCCGACGTATAGATTCCCATCAAGTCAACCAGCTTCATCGTCAATCTAGTCCACAATTTTCACCGGGAGCCGATAAAGGTAGTGTTTGTTGCTTAGTTGATTTCTCTTTAAAAATTAGCGGGAAATTGTCCTTTTTTTGCCGGTTTCTTTACGTTTATACATGTTTGAGGAGTTAATCAACTGATTAGTCAATACTTACTGTTTATAGTCTGTTTTCGATGTTGTGGCTCTTGCAGAATCATTCCTTTGTCAATCTTGTTGTAAATGTATGTTATCGAATTCTCTGTAGTTAACGTATGTAGTTTCATCAAGATTAGTGTCAAATAATTTGAAAAAGACTCAGTGCTAGCTTCACATTTACCAAACGCTGTGGAATGCATGTTTTCACTAATGATATTATGCCGTTGAGACTTCGCTGGTTTCTCCATCAGTTGTGTTGAAGCAAAATTCGAATTAACAAAGTCGCTAAACGTGAACTAAGCAACAGTTTAGTTTAACAAGATAAACTATGGAAAATTTTCTATCCATTTTATCAAGCAGTTAGTAAGGTTTTCGCTTACCAAAACACTTCCACGTTTAATTTTACATAATTGTATTATATTGTTATACTAGAAGCGCCCTCTGAGGTTCAGAGATTTGTATCGAGCCTGGCTGGTGGAAAAGGGCACAGCTCTTGGTACAGATCTTTTATTTCAGACTATTATAATACTGGTATGGCCAGTTAGAAAATGTGTATAAATTTAAGAACAGTGAAAATCGGGACAAGAAATGCATGCTCATTTATTACCTTGAACAGAGAAGAAATTTAATGTTCAGTAATGAATGTCATCTATTTCTCGTGATAATATTTTACATTTTCTCCAAGAGAGACCTTACGCACTTTGTGGTAATCTACAGAAAGTCAAGAAAGTGGAGTAAGACCGCCAATTACGAGACTTCAGAAATTACTCAAAAATTTGACAACTTTCTCTGACTCACATATTGAGTTGGGTCGACTTTTTTCTGTAGGTGTATTTAGAAGACCGTCTGTTGAACACTAAAATATACGAATATCCAGTTCTGAGGTAGCTTCCGAGTGCTTTTATAGTAACGTGGGGAATTGAATCGAATTCGAATCTAGATCACTTGAACCGCAATTCTCAGTTGTCTTGTGTCACACCGCTACAATTATCTCGCCATGTTTGTGGGAGGCCCATTGTTTCGATGGACACAACTGCTGGAGAGTATACTGTGATGAACAAAAATCAACTCCAGACGGAATAGCAATGCTTTCAGCTGCTTAATGCTACGGAAACTGTGATTAGTACTGGCAATGTGGACCAGTTTGGTCCAAGTGCGGCTTCAGTTTTAGGTTTTAAGCAGGATGCCTCGTAATCAGTTTCTTCCATTCTTTCGAATTCTCTTTGAACCGTTTCCTAGAATGCACGCGACGCATAATCTGCTTCCCATAGATTCCCCGATATTAAGTCATCCAGTTTTATCGTCCATCGAGTGAACAATTTACACCTGGAGCAGATCAAGGTACTTCATTCGCTCAGTTGATGTCTCATCGAGGTAAATTAGCAGACAATTGTGCTTTTTCCAGGTTTCTTTAGCTTTTTCGAGTTTTTATTTCTTTTAGAAAAGTCAGCAACGAAAAAAATAAAACAAGTTTTTTACTTTGATCATCAAAATTTAAATTTTATAGATAGCCATAGTTTTTACTTTTTCAAACTCCAAAGAGAAAACCCGTGTTTTAATTAAGCGAAAGGGCGTAACTCTTTCTACCAGGAGTAAAGGAAAATTTGAAGGTAGTATTACACTGTATACTGCTCTCCTCTCGCTCTTTGCGCATTTTATAATAAAATGACCTGGGACCATTCATGATCAGCTGACAGGGCAGTTATTAAAAATAAAAAAACCCGCAAATCCATAAAACACAAGAAAAAATACAAGCATAGTCCCAACCTTATAAACTACATGCAACTGTATAATTCAAAGTTGCGTTAAATATTTAAGATGTCGTAAAAAAGGTTGTATGTGTTTATCATGGTGAATATACAGATTGTATATAGATCATACTCTTGACCTCGTGCAATTCCTTTAAAAGCTACACCACTAGATTTACATGCATTTATTCGCAACTCCCTTCACTGCTATGTATTAGCACGTTTATCAGCATGACAGAAAGAAATTTGTATCTGGAAAAGTCGTTGACATTCGCACACATTGCGTGCCTATGCTTGCTTGCTAAAATATTCGTAATCAGTTCCATGTTGACGAATTTGCAGACGACGTCTTACTGGGAGCCTAAATATGTTTTATGCGGGATACCAGAAGGCGTTACGCGTCATCAGTTTGTTCCATTCTCTGTGCACCGTTTCGTAGAATACGCAACGGCGCAAAATCTACTTCCCATAGATATCAGTTTTATCAGTCGTCGAAGAGCACAATTTTCACCTGGAGCCGATTAAGGTAGAATATCTCGCTTAGTTGATGTCTCATAAAGTTAAATTAGTAGTCGATTTCCCGGGCCTTTTCCCGGGTTTTTAGCGCTTGCAAATTTAAGAGATTCGGAGTAAATCAACTGAGCAATCAATATTTAGTGTTTGCAGTCTGATCTTTATGGCGTTCTTACTAATCAGTCTTGTTGTAAATGTATGGTGTGAATTCTCCGTAGTTTTCCTATCTAGTCTAAAACTTTCATCAAGCTTACTGACAAACTGATAACTTCATAATCAACAAATACTGTGGAATGCGGGTTTAGGAATGCTCTCCATTGCTAATATTTTCCAATGATATTTCGCAGGTTTTTAAATCCGCCTCGAAGAGTAGATTTGGAATTCATAAATCTGGCAAACGTGATTGAGCAAAGGTTTAATTCAAGAATATAAACTGAGGAAAGCTCCCATCTGTTTCTCTTACCTTAGACGCTTTCACTTTTGATTTTACATAATTAAAATACATTTTTGCAAGAATTGCGCTGTGGGATCGGCGATTTGTGTCCAGCCTGGCTGGTTCAACAGCGAATAATTTAAGCGCACGTCCAATTTCAATGTAGAATCTAGATAACTTGAACAAGGCTAAGTTGTCTAGCGTCAGGCCATTGCGCTATTCTTCTAGCCATGTTTGTGGGAGGCACACTGTTTCGCTGGACATAACTGCTTCAGGTTATACTGTGATGAACAAAAATGCCTTCCAGAGGGAATAGCAATGCTTTCAGTTGATGAATGATACGGAAACTGCATAAGTACTGGCAATGTGGATCAGTTTGGTCCGAGTGCGACTTAAGTTTTAGGTTTTATGCAGTATGCCTGAAGGCGTTACATGTAATCAGTTTGTTCCATTCTCTAGAATTCTGTTGAAGCAACCTTTGGGGAAATTAGCTGATCACTCCAACACTCTTTGTTAGGTTGCTTCTCTTTTTATTCCCACTATTGATTACTTCGGTACAATACTCACAACGTCCTCTTCTGGTACTCTTGACTGGTTACAGCAAGTACTACAACTACAAGGAGCTAACTCGTCACGTTCCTTTTAAAGGGACAACCACGTCCTCCATCAAATCAATGTCGAACTGTCAATTAGGCTAACGTAATGTCATGCGCAGTTCGAATAAGGTTCTATTGCGACTGCGCACCAAGCTACTTAGCATATTTTCCTTCGAGGTTTGTTACGGTTTTGTATTTAGTTTTCCTTTCATTCCCGGTGTTTCCTCTGTTTTTCTTTTATTTATCTATTTCGCCGCGCTATGACTCTTGGGACATGTCACGTTCTTGCTTAGTTGTCGGACTTCTGTTAGAGGATCGTCGGTGTTATGTTGTTGTAGGAATCATCGTCGAATTTTATGGACCTTTATAAGCCAGCTAGAGGCATTACTGCGCGGAAAAGATATGTAAGTGTTTCATTGTTTTGTTTATTTTAGTTATATTCCATTAGGTTCGCTTTCCATCGATTATTAAGCTTTTAGTAAGTTTCTCGAGGGACCACGTGTTTAGGTTAGGAGCATTCCAGCGTGGCAAATGCTAGGATTTCGTGCATTTATTTCAAGTGTATTGGTCCCTAGCTGTTA
>Ga0126338_10002833_pt1 | contig 12030 bp, 10 predicted proteins | sample OrbCmetagenome_2_FD_92529 | JGI IMG/M metagenome (GOLD analysis project Ga0126338, IMG submission 92529) | Coral microbial communities from Petempiche,Puerto Morelos, Mexico - Orbicella C C metagenome | ecosystem: Host-associated > Invertebrates > Cnidaria > Coral | place: Petempiche,Puerto... | reverse complement strand
GCAAGTTGTAGTCTTATTTTCGAAAATAGTTCACCAAAGGGTTTCTCCTGGCAAAATATGAAAAAATCCCGCGATTTCAGTTTTGAAAATCAGTTCTCGATATTTACAGTCCCCTGGTCTTAAGCTTACTTTTAGTTGCCAGAGGATTCATTCGATATAAACATACCTTAAGATAAACATACCTTATAAGATCAGCTTTTTACAACTCTACTGGTTTCCTTCCTGCAATACTAGCTTCAGTAATATCACTTTGCTTTAGTAAAACTGGAGCTACAGACGTCTCCACTTCACTTACCACCATACTGGAGTTAAAGATTTTATCCTCATGCGCCTCGTTTTCATGTTCTTGATCGTGCCTAGGATTACCCGAGCGGTCCGCCATTTATGAATTCGTTGTATGGCGTTTCCCTTTTTGCAATATCTTCTTTCGTTTTAGAGAAATTTTTTGTATTATGCAAATGAAGAAAGTGATGACGTCAAAAATTGTTCCACTAAAACAGCAAATTACTGAATCAAGAACATCTTTAGAAATATTAGAGCAGTGTTCTTTAAACTTGGCACCAGATATGTACATCACAACAGAAACAAAATGATACCTATTGTGCCGATGCCATTACATCAGCTTTGCCGCCGGCCTTGTGTTAATTAAGACAAATTACAAAGTGAAGTTTTCCATTTATGCAGGCATGGTGTTGTGGTTCTTTTAACCCGCACTCGGTTCCGCTACCACATCTGCCGACGAGAATGCAGCCATTCATCTAATAGCTACAACAACACTGGTTTTCCATCGAATAATTTCCTTTAATAAATTCTCAACCTCGGATAATGCAATTCTAGCTTTCTGATTGGTTCACTGGATCTCGGTTACCAGCCATTATACCTGCGTTTGACCTTATATGGAAATGAATGCGGTAAATGTCGCTCGACTTAAACCTTTTTGCGGGAAGCCAAGTTTCCTCGACAAAAAAATGGATGAAAAAAGGCAGACTCGGTGAGCTATCTACAGAAGAAATACAGGAAATTATGGACAATGCCGTCCCAGTAAGAGCAAAAAAAGCCACAAAGTTCGAGATTAGATTATTTAACGGTACGTATACGTTAAGTTTCTTTTAAAAAATGCAAAATTAAAATATGGCCGTCGAGATTTTACGCATTCATGAAGGATTATGTAACAAAATCAATGTTTACCTTAACAGAATGGCTTGCTAGTCCTGGTGGCGCCAAATTTCGAAACCGATATAAGAAATGTCAAAGAAAGAACTGAATGTTTGTTTGAAGTGTTTTTACACGTCTGCGAGGAGGAAAAATGGCACGTATTGCGAAATACATTAGAGCCGCCATTGATCATTTCCTTCGCACGCCGCCGCAAAACAAACCGTTTTCCATCATCTCTGACCAGGCAAATAAATTATTAGAGCATTTGTAAAAGGCCTCAGGAAAACAGGCATCATTGCCGGCGTAGTCCATAAGAAACCAATTTCCACTGAGCAGATGAGGAGACCTGTTCGACTTAAGCGAGCTTGGACCGGCCGAGAGCAAAAATTCCGCACAGCTACAGAGGACGAGCCGAGTTTTATCTCGGTCTCTTTTTTGGCCAACGAGGACAGGAGAATGAACGACAGCTAGCGCCAACAATTCTGTCCTTGCGAAAAACACCTCAAGGAGTTGAGTGTTATGAGCTGAACCGAAGTAAGCCCGGTTCTTTACCAGCCACGAAAAACCATCAGGGTGGCCTCGGAGATTCTGAAGCTCGAAGATGAATCTGATGCTAAGATATTTGCTGTCCCTGACTCTGAATCTGGTCAACAACATATAGTTCGAAATGCCAAGGCTTTCAAAGCAAGGGAATCCTGAAAGCGGTCTTGTTGAGAATAATTTTGGCACAACGTCTATATAACATGGCGATCAAAGTTTTCCGCAGCGTCATTACAACGGCAATGTGCAAGTGCACAACTATTCGGCTCTTCTCCATGATTCGAACTTGATCGCTTTTCAAACTTTCTGACCAAGGTTAGATCTCCTTGATTTGATAGACGTTCCTTGAATTCTACTTGATTGTAATTTCACTGAGCAAATTCGCTTGCTTCGCTTTCAAATTTTTCATTCAACTAATTTTACAAACGGCGCGCATGTCATGTGATTTCCCACTTGTTGTCGTTTTTGCCATATCGACTTCCGGTCGCTTTGTTAAATTAAAATCCAATGAAATTAAGCTATAATTTCCTAGTATACAAACGCACCGAATAAAACAAAACAATTATTCCATTCGCGCTTGTTGGATATGAGATTGGTTATAGCCAACTCAACCCTACGGGCCTCGTTGGCTATTTACCATCTCATATCCAACGCGCACTCATGGAATAATTGTTAAGTATACCTGTACAAAGTTCTTGTGGTAAGCACGTGCTGTTGCAACGCGCTCAACCCTGTCAAACCTCATGGCGGTTTCATTACCAAATTTTGCATCGTTCGACGTCCATGCCGACGACAATGTGGGTCCCCGATGGGAAAGATGGCTTGCAAGATTAGAGCGAATGTTCATTGGAATGAACATTACAATTCCGAAACGAAAACGAGCCCTGTTTCTCCATTATGCTGGTCTAGACGTAGATGAAATATTCGACACTTTATCTTACACCGGAGAAGACAACGATTATGCCACCGCAGTCGCGAAACTAAACGAATATTTCTCTCCACAAGTCAATAGTACTTACGAAGTGTACAATTTTCGACAAGCAGAACAGAAAGAGGGTGAATTGCTAGACAGTTATCACACCAGACTTCGCCAACTTGCGAAAACCTGCGCGCGAATTCAGCGACAATGGCAAAGAGATCAAAAGAGCACATTATTTTGACATGCACTTCAAGCTCTCCACGACGCCGAGCGTTTCGTGAAAACCCTACGCTAGAAGCCCTGTTAAAGCTAGGAATAGGGTTAGAACTTAGCGCCAAACAAGCAAAAGACGTGTAAGATACCGGAAACGATTCTGTCAACAAAATCAACACAAAAGAAGATGATCGACAAAGCCGCCTCCGCAACCGAACCGTAGATTCTTTTCAGTCACGGCGCAAACGCTCACAGTCACGCAATCGTCATTATGGAGACAAACAAGGGAAATCTTTACGAAAATGTGGCAATTGCGGTGGATATGCTCCTCACAAAAATCTGTGACCAGCGCGAGGAAAAACCTGCAACGCTTACGGAAAAGTTGGCCATTTTGCTCGTGTTTGTAGATCAAATCCTCGCACGGTGGCCTCTGTGGAAACTGATGAAATCTCCGATGAAGAATACGAGTACGTTTAAACGGTCAACCATCAAGAAAACAGGAAGTCACCAATATGCCACCTACAAATTAATGGAAAATCCAAGGAGATGATGATCGACTCAGGTGCATCTGTTAACCTTCTGGATAAATTACTTTTGCAAGAATCAACAGTCACGGCAACGAAAGTTTAAGGCCAACTCATACCACAATTTACTCCTATGGATCTGAAACCCCTCGTCCTCTGCTAGGAACTCTCACTGCAACTGGGAAATCCAGTGATGCCAGCACTCCTACTCAATTGCTCGTTATCAAAGGACAAAATGGAAGCCTTCTCAGTTACCATACTGCAAGGAAGTTTGGTTTGATTGCAGTGTCTGTGAACACTGCCACCATCGCTGACAGCAATAAGAACACCCCAGAGTCGCTAAAAGAAGAGTTTAAGGTGATTCCTTAGTATTGCATTGCTCATCCCTACCGCGTACGATTTTCGCGTAATTAGTGCGCGCACATGAGCGCGTGCGCGTACAAAACGTAGGAGATTTCCCTCAAATTAAGCTCGATAGCGAAATAAATGCTCCTTTTCTCTTAAACGAACACAGTGACCCCCACTTTTTATTTCATAATTTCAATGAGAACATCATCTTCAATAACTGCGAAAAAAATTAGCAGAAATCTATGGCTACTTTTTTGGCAAATGAAGTAAATACTACATGCAGAGGGAGACATAACGGGCCTAACAGTGCATGTCGGAATGATGTTTCCTTTAAAGGATGAAAAAATGCAGGGTATTTAAAGATATTTTTTCTGGAACGTCGATGAATAAACAGTCAAAGAAAGTCAAACTCTGTGTAATAGAACACGCTCCATTGAAAAATAATCGAGCTTATTTGTTGCGCACGGAGATTACTTAAAGTCACATTGTGGCGTGAAAACAAGCCCGAAAACAAGTACGGTGACCCCCTCTTTTTACTACGATCCTAATATTTCCTTGTCCTGTAACAACAGCATACCAAGTTTCATCGGAAATCTATGGCGGGTTCTTTTACTAGGGAATCACCTTAAGTCTTTGTTTGGAGGCATAGGAAAAGTGCAGAACAAAGAAGATAAACTACACATTGACCCTGATGTGACACCCTGACAACAGCCCCATCGACGAATTCCTTTCCATGTTCGGGAAGATGTAGAAAAATAGCTCGAGAGACTTGAGAAATTAGACATCATTGAAAAGGTCGAAGGGCCAACACCCTGGGTTAGTCCTATTGTCGTCGTCCCGAAGAAATCTGGAGAAGGTAGAATCTGTGTTGACATGCGAGAGGCAAACAAAGCAATCAAGAGAGAAAAACATCTCATGCCGACCATTGATGACCTCATCGCTGATTTGAATGGTGCTACCCATTTCAGCACATTAGATCGGTCTTAGAGATACCATCAGCTCGAGTTAGCACCCGAAAGCCGTCACGTCACAACCTTCATTACACATGTTGGTCTAAGAAGATACAAACGTCTGCCATTTGGAATCAACGCAGCATCGGACATTTTTTCAAGAAGCAATCAGAGAACTCCTTACTGGTCTACCAGGATGCAAAAACATCTCAGATGATATCATAGTATTAGGAAAAGGCCAAGAAGAGCATAACAAGAACCTCCGTGGCGTTCTTCAGAGGCTCTATGAAAACAACCCTCGCCTGAACAAAGACAAGTGTGAATTTTCCGAGACCGAAGTCAAGTTCTATGGTCACATTTTCAGCTCTAGTGGTCTGAAACCCGATCCAACGGCAGTTGAAGTCATCCACAAGGTAAGACCTCCTCAGAGGTGAAGTGAAGTCTCTGCTTGGTATGGCAAAGTATGTATCTCGATTCATACCAAATTATGTCACCATCACAACCCCATTGCGCCTGTTGACACGACAGTACACGCCTTGGAAATGGGAACAAGAAGAACAAAGACCATTGAATGAGCTGAAAGAAGCCCTTGTTGAAGATCAAGTTACGTCTCATTTTGATCCAAGAAAGAAGACCGAAATCATCGGCGACGCCAGTCCATTTGGTCTTGGTGGTCTTCTGATACAAGAGAAATGAGTCCTCAGAGGGAGAATCAGAAGGTGAACTAGAACCTCCTGACACAAATAAAAAATATCTTGTTTTAGTAATTTTTTAGATCATTTGCTTAAACGTTGCCCTAGATGTGGTGTAGCAGTGACAGGCCAAAAAAAACCAACTGGAAGTACGCTATCTGTAGAAATAATTTAACTTGATGGCCATATCTCCCACTGGGACTCCCAATCAATCATTAAAAGAAAACCAGTGGAAAATCTAATCTTGGCAGCTTCAATTTTGTTTACAGGTAACACCTTTGCAGGTGTTAATCGGCTAGCATCATGCCTGAACTTGCAATTTATCAATGAAAGTGTTTTCTATGACACTAAGCACCGGTTTCTTTTCCCAGTTTTAAATCAGGCATGGGAAAACGAGCAACGAATTGTAAGGCAGGATTTGGCTAACCCGAGTGCCATTAATTTAAATGTGATGGACGTTGTGACAGCCCTGGGTACAATGCCAAGTATGGTACATACACGTTAATGGGCGATGACACTGGTAAAGTGGTGGCATTCAGTGTCGTCCAGGTTTCTGAGATCACTTCCGCTAATGCCACGGAGAAGGTAGGTTTCAAACGCTGCATTGAAAGCCTACAGGGTGATAGGATTGGAGTCGACCGGATAAGTACTGACAGACAGCAGCTACATGAACAAAGAACGTCCTGAAATAAATCAGCAATATGACACCTTTCGAAGAGGGTGGTGAAAAACTCAACGAGTAAGGCACAGCAAAAGGGCTACGAGGAATTGATTCCATGGATACAATCGATTTCTAATCATCTTTGGTGGTGTGTAGTAACCTGTAATGGCAGTGTGGTCCTTTTGAGAGAGAAGTGGAAGTCTGTGTTACATGATATAGTAAACAAGCGCAAGTGGACGGACAACACCTTATTTCATCAATGTGGTCACAAGTGCATCCCATCATCAGAAGCAAAGAGCATCTGTTGGCTTAAGCCAGGTTCACCCGCTCACTTAGCTTTGGAAGAAGTTGTTCTCAACACAAAGCTTCTCAAAGAGCTAGATGAACTAACAGTCGTTTGCGACACTGATGAAATAGAGGTGTACCACTCCATCATGCTGAAATACTGTTCAAAACAGGGACATTTTTCGTACAAAGGTATGGTTGCCAGAACACAACTTGCGGCCTTAGACTAAAATGCCAATGCTGAAAGACCACAAGCTTTGGTGCAGTCAGGCGAACATGCTGGCTAACAAAGGTACGTTCAAAGCTTGCTTTCCAAAGGCTCACAAACGTTGAGTTGTGAGGCCTATAGGTAAATAAAAAATCTTACCAGTATTTGTCAGCCTTGCTTGCATAAGTTCTTGAGCGGTATGAGGCTGGTGATGCTGTTGCAGAACCCCTACCTGTTGTACTTCCTCGCAACATTGCTTCAGAACCAGCACCACCAAAAGAAGATTTGATATCTAATCACTGTTCAAGATTTATCAGATAATCATGGGAAACCATAACTAGGAAAGAGTCTCCGTTGACTTACAGCGTACATGATAAAAGGCAATCGTACATATTGACATTGATTAGAAGACGAAGGAGACTGCAGACACAAATGCAGGTCCAATTTCATCATTGCTTGATGAGCACAAAAGTAGAGTTAAAGTCCAAAAACATTGACTGTAAAAAGGACTTCCCGCGGTAAGGTAATGCCTTCTTAATACTCTATGTTCCTCACCAAGAAATATACATACGCTGGGACTTCAGCTATGAAAACATTTGCACCATGTTAAGAGAAAACAATTCTTTAAGTCAAAATATTTACTGCATAAATATCATCATGTAGAGTTGACTAGTGATAATTAATTTAAGTTGCATATACTTAGGCAGAAATAAAAAATACTGCGATTTGATTTTAGCGAATAATCAAGTTTGATATTGATAACCAGAGCCAGCAAAAAGTTACCCATCTGTATAACTGATGAAACCCTTCAAATACAAAGTCTTCCTCTGGTCCCGGTGGAGGATAAAAGTCCTAGAGACACATAACTACATAGGGGGGAAGCACAACTCCAATTTCTTTCCCAGAAGTACCCCCAACTTCACCGGGTAAGCTGTCTATTTGCTATGTGCCGGAAAAGTTTGTCTTCCTGTCCGTCATAGGCAGCTTTATACTGCTGCTAGTACTGGTACCAGGCTACCTGCAACACCCATCTATTAAAGCAAACTGCATGAAACCCAGGGTGCTATGTGATGCATTGTTGCTGCTCTTTGCATTCACCACTGGTGACAGCTTCAATAATTTTGTTTTGTGCTGGTTCAATTTCTTGGCAGGAAATGCAAGCTTTCACTCTCCCCAAGACCTGACAATTGCAACATGTGCACCTATTTTGTGATAGGGTAAATAAAATTGCCCTACGATCTATCGGTGAAGTTTTGTAAATACACTCTTTCTCTTTTATCAGAATACGTAAATGTACATATTATATACAGAATAAACCCGAGGCTGAGATTTTGAAAAGAAATACACTTGTGTGTTGTAATTTTTTTAAATACCATACAATTACATGTTTTTAACCAAACCATATAAGATTATACTTTTCTGTAAATGGCAAACCAGCTAAAAAGCAGCAAAAGCAGCAGTAGCCGTACGTTTGTTGTTAATAACATTTTTGCAGGCTTTAACGCCTGCCAGAGAGAGAGAGAGAGAGAGAGAGAGAGAGAGAGAATGAGTGTTTAAACGGAAAGACAGTGCCGCCGTATGTCTGAAAGTTGAATTGAAAAAGGTGGTATTGTTCTTCACAAGTGTTTGCACAATTGCCTTAAAATTGAATCCTCTGTTCAAGTTCTGTTTCCAACAAAAGGTTGCATAAAGATAGTTAAATAAAAACAGCACGCGTTCTGATCAATTTCATTTATTAAAATTTACAGTGGTCTTAACCTTACCCGAGCAGCTTAAATAACCGAGCAGATAGCACAACAAACGCTAAAATTAACCTTCACGCACAAAGGAGTTTTATTCCTCGATTACCACGTAAACTTTAATTTTGAGAAGACGGAAATCGATGGTTAACGAAAAAATTTGTCAGCCAGAAACAATACACATGACTTCGTTACCTACCAGTCTGAATTTTGCGAGCGTGGGTACGGTTTTGCTCTTCCTCCTCGATTTCCATATCCTCGTCTTCCTACCGAAGAGCTTCGAGCGCTTCGAGATTTATCAGATGGATCAATTTCGACACGCGGTTTGAATTGATACGGCTGTATCCCACAGATTGCTATTGGATTTTCTTCAAAATCATTGGAAGCTGAGCAAGATTCGGGAGACGAAGACGACAAAATGTAGCACTGGCCTGATACCAGTTTTAAACTGTTTTAAGGGACACAGCTATAGGAACATGCTCGAGAGCGTAAGCTTTGACGTTCTGACGTCATTGAACCAGCCGCTGACCGGTTTGTGAACACTCAATCATCGTCCAAGATGGTGGATTTCTAATCGAATTTTAGACTCACTTCAACATAGAAATTCTGAAGTTTCTTACACAATTTACCTAACAACTACAAGAAATCACCAGGAAAATATTAGGCCTTTTACATGAAAAAAGTTCATTTTTGCATCGAAGTTCCCCACTAAAGGTTTGGAAATTGAGATATTTGGTTTTGAACAGAAAGAGAATACAGCCGAGATTGTGAGACCGTATAAGGTCTTGACATTATTACGTATCTTCCTAAAGCCATTTGAGGTTTTTTTTTTTTTTCAGCGTTTCAAATGAAATTGCAAGAAATGGAACAGAAAAAGAAGAGACTTGAAAAGGAAATGAAACAGGAAAGGACCAAACAAGAGCGTGAGTATGAAGTAACAATATCATGCAAAGGACAAACTTAGTAGTAACATTCACAAGCTTAAAGGTGTACTATGTAAGAAGTAGTTACAATCGCTTTACAAATCAAATGAGGTTTGAGACATTAGATTTTAGTAGAGTGTTAAATTTTCTATTAAGACGTAAACGCGGGGTTACGTTGGCTAGAAATATTGTTATACATTTGCATAAGAGAGCGACTACGTTTCTTTCTCCTCAGAGTTTGAGCAGAAAATGAGAGAGCTTGAACAGAGAAAGATAAATCTTAAGGAGGACATACGGGAGCAAGAGAACAGACTTGAGCGTGAGTTTGAGTACTATTATGAGAATCAGTGCAACACCAGACACCAGAACCCATTGTGCCGATGCCATTACAACAGTTTTGCCGCCGGCCCTGTGTTAATTAAGACAGAAATTCTCAGTTTCTGTCTTAATCAAGGATCATCCGCTCCCAACAATCTAATGAGGAGAGTTAAGACAATATAAGTGTAATGTCGTTAATATTCATGGGTGAACACATGTTTGGGTCACGTGATCAGTCAGTGAAATTACAGAGTGAAGTTTTCCATGTATGAACGCATGGCGTTGTCTTTCTTCTAACTCGCACTCGGTCCCCATACCATATCTGCCGACGAGGATGCAGCCATTCACCTAACAGCCACAACAACACTGGTTTTTCATCGAATGATTCCCTGTATACCTGTACAAAGTTCTCGTGGTAAGCACGTGCTGTTGTAACGCGCTCAACCCTGTCAAACCTCATGGCGGTTTCATCACCAAATTTTGCATCGTTCGACGTCCATGCCGACGGCAATGCGGGTCCCCGATAGGAAAAAATGGCTTGTAATATTAGAGCGAATGTTCATAGGAATGAACATTACAATTCCGAAACATTCACAAGCTTAAAGGTGTACCATGTAAAAAGTAGTTACAATCGCTGATGAGATATAAGATATTAGATTTTAGTTGAGTGTTAAATTTTTAATAAGAGAGCTTAATTTAAGCATCGGACGTTTTTGATGTCACGGAGGTCAGAATACCGTGGTAGACTGGATCGACAACGGCGTTTTAAACGCGAAATTTCCTCAGAATTGCATCGCGCGTCCCTACTGCGCACGATTCTTACGTCATTAGCGCGCCCTCACGAGCGCGTGCACATACACAGCATATACAAAATAGTACCTCTTGGCTTGCGAGAGACAAATGTTCGTTGTTTTCTCGGAAACGAGTACCGGACCTAACAATTTTTTTTTATTTAGTTTGAGGGCAGAGATCACCTTCTTTCTATACGGTGAATATGGACCAATTTCTATTGCAGAGTAAACAATTATCACAGAAAATGAGAGCATAGCTAGCACTCGTAAAAGATAATATAATATGTGGTTCCAGAACACTCCGTGCTTGGAACTTATTGTATCCCTGTCAACTAAATATGAGTGCCCTTATCATGAAACGCACATCAAATTGCTCCTTAACGTCTAAGCAACACATCCATGGTTGTATTTCTCGCTTAACTTTCCCTCCATTTTTCTGCACTTTTAATGCGTAAGGTGAATGATTCAAATATAAACGTTTCTGAAAAAAGATAACTTGAGGAATTATGGGTTTATTGAAGGTCTTCCTGCTCCTAAACGAATAGGGGGACCCCCCTTTTTTATTTTAAATTTTAAGTTCTCTCGACATAAGCAGCTAACAGACAAAGTTTGAAAGAAAATCTATTGTGGGATCTATTTCGATGGAATTACCTTAAGCTGGACACCCGCGTCATCCCGAACGTGACAGCTGATACAAAGTTTCGGTCATTGTTTACAAAGGAAATGAGACCTTAATTTGCAACATGCCGTAATTAAGGGATGTGAGAAATTCACTTTTAATCGCACATGACCAAGGACTGGTGTGAGACGAGGAATTGTTGTTATTACTGAGGGCGAATTCGTCAAAAATCCCAGAGTTTTCGTACGAAAAATACGCGAGTTCAGACCATTCCATAGGCCCACTAAATGAAAGAAAAACTGAAAAAATAGGAGCGAGTGTTTACTACAGGTAGTAGCTGCATAAAATAATCGATCATATTTCAACACTAAAAATAAGGTTATATAATGGCGGGAGAATTCATGCACTTTCTTGACCGTGGAACACGGCAACGGCATAAAACTCTCGACAAAAAGAGAACAACTGACGGCAAAAACAAACACATGGCAAGATAAACTAAATAAACGGCGGCTAACAAAAACCAATTCACGGTAAAACAAAACCAAATAACAGAACCCGCGGTAACTTGGGCCAAACACACAATAAGACACATTTCATCCTATTTCACGGAATTTTCTACGCTGAAAACAATTTTAAAAAGTCATTATTTAATTACTTCTAGAATACTACCTCTTATGAAACATACACTGTACTTACAGGTTTACTTTGACGTTTAAAGGAGTAGGTCACTCCAAGAACGGTGTATTTTTTTCCATCACCAATAAAAAGTTCACATTGAGTTGAGTTACTCACCGTTGTTTTAGCTTCTGAAGTGGATGCGATCCCAATGAAAAAGAAGTGAAAAGTTCGACGCCGGGAGCCGCCATTTTGAAAGGATCTTGAAGGCCAGGCCGCATATCCGTGACGTCATTCCGTCCGAATTGGCGCAAAGCTCAAAGGCTAAAGCTCTTCTTTTCTGTTCCAAATTCAGTTGTGAGCTAAAAACTTCGGCCCGGGCTGTAAAACCGGAACCGAAAAGGATTGGGAAAGAGGAGTGACTTTCCTTAACTTGCCTAAAAAGAACAAAAAATTGCCAAAGAAGTGGTTCGAACAGCTACGTCGGGATGAGAGATTCATGCCAAAAAAAACTCGAAAATGTGTATGTG
>Ga0126338_10002832_pt1 | contig 12030 bp, 8 predicted proteins | sample OrbCmetagenome_2_FD_92529 | JGI IMG/M metagenome (GOLD analysis project Ga0126338, IMG submission 92529) | Coral microbial communities from Petempiche,Puerto Morelos, Mexico - Orbicella C C metagenome | ecosystem: Host-associated > Invertebrates > Cnidaria > Coral | place: Petempiche,Puerto... | reverse complement strand
GGGTTGGGGTGGGGGGGGGGGGGGGCGGGAGGGGGGGGGGGGGGGGGGGGGGGGGGGTGTGGTGGGGGGGGGGGAAGGGGGAAGGAGACCAGGAAGGCGTACTTGGAATAGCTCATTTACTCGACTTTCTCATTTGCTTTTTGAGAAATCTAGGCAAGATTTTTGAAAGGCGTTGTTAGTTTTGTTCTAAGTTTTCCAAATTTTCTTTTCACCGTGTGTTCTCTTGCAGAATGAGCTCTTTGACAAGGCTCGTAATGAAATCCTGGATGAAGTCCTCACACTGAGCGAGATAACCCCTCAAATGTGGGAAGACATCATTACTAAACACCTGTGGTCAGCGGTAGCCCCGCACTTCATAGAAGCCATCTACCTTCCTGCTGCTCAGGCAGATAATCCCAGCAATTTTAACACTTCTGTGGACATTAAGCTCAAGCAATGGGCGGAAAGAACTCTACCTGATATTTCTGTCAAGGTATGACTAATTTGTTGAATATAAATTTACAGTGTGATTACTCGAACCGGGCCACTTAGAAGAAAACTAACCAATCAAAACCAAGAGCAATGGACTGGTAGCTTCTCATGACGGCAAGTAACGGTCTGTTTGACATGAGAACATAAACCAGACAGATTGCTATCCTAATTGCTATCCTAACCCTCTGATTGGTTAACTCTTTTCCAAGTGGCCTGGTTCGAGTAGTGGCACTGTAATTTACCGTATTTTCATTCTCCGAGATTAATGTGAAACTTTGATTATTTCACCCAGGTTGGCTGGCAAACACTGTTTGAGGAATTCTCTAAAGCGATGCAAGTAAGTTCTTGTTTTAGTCCTTTGTTTTTCTTTTACGGGATTATTTTCGGTGGTTCACGGTAGCCAACGGGCATTCAGTACAATCTAGCTTATCCATTTATCACTTTATATAAACCCATTTGCCATCCTTCTGTTATGTTACTGAGCTGTAAATATCCTCAGTTTTAAGGATACCTCAACGATTAGTATAGTTTTACTGACTTTTCCTGCACCTTACCGATGGGCTTTCTACCGTCTTAAACGTATCATCAACGAAACTAGTCAGTGTTGCTTTTGAAAAGTTCCCAAGAATAAGCCAAGTTTACTTCTGTAATGTTGTATGACGATGGAAATTGTTGTTTACGTGTAGGAACAGAAGAACGATAAAGATGGCCACAGCCATTTGTTCGAAGAACTCAAATCCGAGCTGTCTGACGAGTGTAAACGAAGTCACGTTTGGCAGTCAAAAGCCATTGACAGCCTGGTAAGTCATATATCACACACGAAAGACAGTGTTTGACCACATTTCCAAACACCGAGAAGAGAGTGGAAAATACGACGCGCAGCGGAGTATTTTTGACGAACTTTGAGGTGTTTGGAAATGTGGTCAAACACTGTCTTGAGTGTTTGATATCTTCTCAATCGAAACTAAAACTAAGGGGAAAACGGAGAAATAACATCGTAAAAATCTATGCTAATTAAGATCAGATATCCAAACACCGTCACGGTCATGATTTCCTTTGTTTAAACTTGATGAATTTGGGGAGGAAAAAGTATGTTTTGACCCAAAATCAGCCTTGAACATGTTTCTTTTTTACTCATACTGAAATGCCTTGGGTGATTGATTTTGACATCTTTAGATTGGTTTCCCAACCTTCTCAGCCAATCGCACGTGCAAGTTATCGTCACGTGACAACTTTCACGCCTTTACTCCCAGTCTAACTTGATTTTTGCTTTGTCAAGAAATAAGAAAAGGAAACACCGAAAGGTGTCTATTGGAAACTCTTTGGCAGAGTAATATGTTACTGCTCTGTTTTCTACTTCTCAGAGAGTAATTCAACTGACTGCACTTGAAGACTGGTCCGTGAGCGAAAAACAGCAGTGGGACTCAGCTGTGAAATTTATGGAGAGCACCTTACAAGATGAATTAGACAAAGGTATTCAGAGAAAATTCATGCTTCGTTATTGTCTGACCAAGAGTGGTTGGAAACAGTCAGGTGTTTGCTTTGCTTTTGAATTACTGAGCTCTGTTATTGGCTCAAAAAAGATCGTGCAACATATAACCAATCACAGCAAACTTGCTTTTTTCGACCAATCAGTAGCTAAGCTTTTCCTTAATCTTCGATTGTATGCTTTCCCTTTGCTTTGCCGCGCTTTGTCCTGGTTACATGTCTTCCCGCGCTTGGTCCTGGTTACGTGTTTTCCCGCGCTTAGTTTCTTTTTGCGAATTGTGATTTGTTCAATGCTTTATTTCATGTGCTGCCGACAGTCATGGAAAAAATGTTCTATCACGAGTTTTTCACTATTTCAGCCTCCAAGAAAATGTACGATTTACTTGGACCCGGGGCGACGGAAAGGTGGTTTTACTGGAGATCCAGAAGTAAAGAGCAGGTAAGTCAATCCCAGATAATCGGGAAAACATTCGTTTTCGCATAAACATTTTTTTAGCTCTTTTAGCAAGACCCTAACATGTTCGGCTTCATTGTTTTCCTGTTCTTAAGCAATGTCGGTCCTATATCAAAGACGAACTTCAGCGATTGCTTCAAGCAAACGAGGTGAGGTGACATCTGTTAAAGAGAATAAAGAAGTTTGCGTTTCAGGATCAGGGGCCTGTTTCTCGAAAGTCCCGGAAACTTTTCGGGTCCGCAAAGCCATTTTTAGTTAATCTGTATCTCAAAACAGAAAGGTGTATACGCCTGGAACTTCTTGTATGAAGGAAACATCTGTGCATATTAAGAATATGTGAATAAAACAGCTCTCTAATAATAGGGTTTGAGATTCTGCTACGACTTTCCGGGTGCGAAAACTTTTCGGAACCTTCGAGAAACGGGCCCCAGGTTTCGTTTCTCTACCTTCATGAATTTCTAGTTTCATTGAAGTCTATGGGAGAAAATCTGGTATCTGGCCGTTAGAATTAAAAGCTACTGAACAGTCCTGTACCACGTTGTTTTGCGAAATTTCAGATTTTCTGGATGTCTTGGATTGAGTTGTTGGGAGGGGTGATGCGGGGGATGTGGGAAGGGGTGGCGATCCACTCCGCATTGATACCCAACGTTAAATTGCAAAGATGTTTCTAACAATGTTTTTGGGGTTTTTTTGTACACAGCGTCACGGACCGATACTCGCAGACGACGAGCTAACGACTGTTAGAAAAAATCTAGAAACCATCAGCGTGGACGTGTCCAGTGATCTGGTTAGTAGCTTGGTTTAAAACGTGACCCTTTCTTGTCGTAAGATCGAAAAACTAATGCTCTTTAAGGCCTGACGTGCATTGTGTTTAATGACAGTTCTGAGAAGTTAACGTTTCATCGGGGAAACATCTAGTGGATGAGTTTTGTTATTCTCGTTGCGTGTCTCCTCAATAGAGCATATGGATGTTGTAAATAGCGAATAATCTTTCGTCTACCTTTTTTTTAATTCAGGTAAATGAAACTTGGAATCAGTTGTATCGGGAGCATTTTCTGAAGCAATCCTTGGGCAACGTGCAGGAATGCAGAAATGCTTTCTATAGAAGAGATCTGGTCAAAAACGAGGTAACAGGTGCCCGCTGTTTTGATCCAAGTGATATTTCGTACCCGGTTTTCTTCCCCGTTGCGGTCGTCGAGTAATGAATTAAGTGAATCCAAAGAGTAAATGATATTAAGAAGGAATCCACTAAAAGTTCGAGTATCAGGCGGACAAAAACTTTGTTCCGAAGTTATTAACATTGTATTACAAACTTTGTATTACAATGTAGACTTGTTATGACTAATATCTCATTCGTGTGTGGGGGAGGGGGGTGTTCTTTATTACCATGTGAAACACTGGAAAAGGCCCGTTTTTCATTTCTTTTCAGCTGGGTTGTAATGACGTAGTTCTCTTCTGGCGAATTCAGAAGATGTTGCAGACAACGAGTAACGCCATCAGACAACAAGTCATGAATCATGAAGGTAAAGCCATTTTCATGATCCACACTCGAGTCATTTCATCGCGCACCTGAGAACGCTCCAAAAGAAGTAAAGTTTAGGCTTAGAAATGGAATAAAATCTAGCCTTGAAGCTTGATAGGTTTGGAAACAGAGTGACTCCTTGAGAGTTTGCGTGACTCTCTGACGTGACTCTTTCCGGGCTTATTAAGTGCATGAGTCACACAGTGCATAACCGACACCACATTTTGAAAGGACTGAAAGGGAGGGGGAAAAGCCTCTGAGATGAAAGCAAAGAAAGACAATTAAGTCGAAATAACAAGTTTAGCCGAAACAACAAGTTTTGCCTGTCCCTGGAAGGCCATGCTTCGTGAGGAGGGAAATATTTCGACTGCGGCTGGCAAATGAAGACTCTTCATGTGTTCCTCAAAGAGTCCCCGTAAATGGCATCTGTTTTCGTTTACATCTTTCAGTTAACTACTGTACGTTCTGTAACAAATGACTGGATTTGTTATCTTCACTTAACATGTCTTTAACTTGTCGTAGCTCGCCGACTAGAAAAAGAAGTAAAACAAGTTCTAGATGAGATTAGTTACGACCAAACAGCCAAAGAGAGGCTTATCCGCGGAAGACAAGTTGACCTTGCCGAAGAATTAAGTAAGTTAACTGATGTCCCGTGGCGTGACCTATCGAACTTTATTTTATGTTGTACCTAATCTAGTGTAAACCTCAATCTACTTTAACAGGCTGTATAAGACTGAAGAAATCGTGTTCCGTAAAACTTTATTTTATTTTGGTAGCCTCCACAATTTTATTGTGCGATTTGTACATTTGCACGGTCTCATGTTGCGTGGCTTCATTTCTTTGTTTGGTTACGATTGACTTTACAAAATGTAGAAAATTAAATTTTCCCAACATCGTGTATGACGCCATTTAGTAAATAGTAAATTATATTCGTTGACGATGAATGAATGCAGAACAGATCGATATTTCATTCAATCCCGAAGTGTAAAGCAATTAACACCAAAACAGAGAAAAATTAATTACAAAAATCTTCGCGTTTACGACCAGACGCAATGAAGCGCCACATTTTGTCGTTTTCTAAACTTTTGTATTCTTTGCAGACATATTAACTCAATATAATTAATTTCAAGCCGTTAATGATCGGATAATATTGAACTTGTGCCTGGGCCAGACGGTGTTTAAATTCTTTTCCCCAGTGAAGTTCGACTTGTGGTTGCAGTTTGACGTATGCCGTAGGTTTTTCAATTTTTTGACTGATATTTTCTGTCTTTTTCTTGGTTTTCCGTTTCTTACCCCATTTTTACGAGGCGGAGAAGTCCAAGTAGTCACGTGCCGATTACGTCGTACGTGTGGCTGCTGGCGTTTTGATTGGCTGAAACTTGCTAAACCAACAAAATTTTACAAAAAGTCGCCAAAGTTTTAATACTATTATTACTTAGTAAACATGCGCTTAGCCTGAAAATGTCAGGGACCGCGGAGAGGGAGGGGTTGGTAGGGTTATAACCCTACCACTTTTATTGCTGGGATTTATTTTCTGGGGCTCCAGATTGGCACGCAAATGCAAGATAAATGGCGAAACACTGACCTTTACGTTTGTTTGTATTGGCCAGATTTTTTAACTTTAAAATGGTCTCCGCGGTCCTTGAATATTGTGTTAAAAGTACTTTAATTGCAGTATACTTAAATCCATACCGCTCTCCGAGTGATTAAAGAGTATTTTTATATGTGGAAATCAGAAAGAATCCGAATTTGAGAGGATGAAAACAGGAAATCATATTTCTGAACATTAGTTGCCTGACACGTGTCCTTAATAAAGTAACCCATTACAAGGTACACTTTGGTCAGCCACGTTTGAAATTGGCGGGAAATTCATGAAAAATTCACCACCTGGAGGAAAACTTGTGGTTTGATCTATTCTCTGTATTAGAGGACCAAATATCGTATATTTAACATTTAGGCTACAAACCTTTGCCCAACGGGTATTTCTTTATTTAAGGCGAGTGTTTTTTTTACTTATTTTTCAGAACATGTGAGACACATACAAGAAAGTTTGGAACAGTTCATTGAGGCTTTGAACAGTGAGAAATAGCGTCACCGAGCGAAGGGGTGTGCAACTCGTTCACAAACACAAAAATAATGAAAATTCTCTAGTTGGTCGATGAGTTTAGAATGTCCTCCTTTCTCTTTCGACGATGATTCAGCAAACATTGACATCTGAAGACCAGCCGTGGTGAGCTTCCGTGTTCGAGGGACTTTTGAGGACAACGTGACTTTCATAATGGACTTCTAGATGACTTGTGACAAATTGGCCGTTTTTATGCTAGAAACGTTTAAGTTGGCTAAACACCTTTAACGTCTAAGACGTTAAAGGCGTCTCGTATAAAAATGAGACGCATTTAAGTGCACGGCCTGACAAAAAATATATCCTTTTATAAAAAAAAAAAGACTGGGCTCAATACTCGAAGGAGACTGAAAACAAGCAACTTTTAGCGCACCAATATACGAACAAATCTATACTAGCTGATAACATGGCAGGCAGTTAAGGGCGTCACGTTTTTATACTAGACAGGTTTAACGTCTCAAACGTTAAAGGCGACTGAGAAGAGCGTCGTTTAGACGCTCTTAAAAGAAGACGTTAAGCGTCTTCCTTATTTTCCGTTTTTATACAAGACGTGAAAGTCGTCTCGAGACAGCTTTAACGTCCGAGAAGACATTAACGTCCCTAGCATAAAAGCGGCCATTATTAGTCTAAGAGCAATTGATCGTTCATCTTGTGAAATATTAACCCTTGTGTATCTACGAATGTGTGCCTGGAGGGGGATTCACACCGCAGTAATCGCATGGCTTCCTTGGATGTAATCTAGAATAATTATATAAGATGCTTTTCACTCATTGTAAATTGAGCGTGCAATAAAGAGTTGTATGTACCAACATATATTCTCTGGTTGTGGTGAAACTTCATCGCACGTTTTTGTTATAAAGAAAGCAAAGGAAAAACCGCAATCCCGGGAGTTTTGCTGTTACGCGATTGAAAATCTTATGAAGGCCCAATATATTTAAGTATTCTGGAGAAACATGTTTCCAAGCTTGTTCTTTCATGATGTACATGGAGAGCGTACTTACGAAGAAAGAAATTTGAGCAGTCAAGGAAACTTCGCGCCCTGTCAGGAAAAACCAGTTTACCCTGTGAGGCGCGCGACACGGCATCACCCTCGTGTGAACTATCACTGAATGGTGAAACACGCTCATATCAGTCTGGTTTATTCTCTAATGAGATGTTAATTGTTTTCTGCGCGCTTTCATTGCACACTTCTTTGAAAAGTCAATCTTGTTTTATTGTGATCCTGGCAGCATTTGTAACAGATCGACATTATGACTTTGTAATGGTAAACTGTCTGTTAGAAAATTTCATATGGGCACCTGGAGATGTCAGATATCTTTGGAATAAAACACACCCTTTTCACGCGTAGTCCTTGGCGATTTTAACAAACTTCGCCCGTTTAACTGTTTGCCAGTGAGTTTTCTTTCGAATTTATCCTCCACCTAAGGAATTGCTCTTGTTTCTAAATTGGTACAAGTATAATTGCTTTTTTGTTCGCCCATAGTTTTTGTTTAAATTGGTTTCCACGCCCACAACATGCGCTAATCTACCTGAAAGACAGAGGTTTGACAGCTTTTATAACGGAAAAAAATAAAACATAGTTTATCCGATATCTGTCATTCAATAAAATCAAGGGTGGCGTTATTTTTAATTGAACTCTCATTCATTACAAAAAAATTGTCTTAGCTACATTTGTTCTGCACTTTGAAAAAAAGACGATCTCACGGGAAATTTTTGCACAATACTATTTTTCACGTGACAGATTTTTCTTTGTCGGCGAGAAACAGCTTACAGGACCTAGCGAAAAAAATGGGAAAAAATTTTTGTTTTCTTAACAACCCGAAAAAAGTAGACCCTTTCAAAATTAATTCGGGATTCCTCTTGTCACTTTTTAACATGAAATAATTTCGACAAGATACGGTGGGATTTCCAAAGACTGCGTATAAGTTCCCGAGACAAAAAGTGTCAAACCAAAACCGTTTCATTTTTCAATCATTTTCTCACCTTCCTCGATATTGGCTTTCAATTTCGTAGCACCTGGCTCAAACGGTTGTGTCGCCAGTTAAAATGATACCCTCGTGTAATAAATTTACGGCTCACCGAAACTGGAATTTTCACACGGATAATTTGCAGGCTTCATCTTAAATAGCACCCAAAACGCCAATCACAATTTGCTCGCGTTCCTCTGGGTTTAAAAGTGACACTTCCGCTCCCAGTAATCTACAGTTGTGCTGTTTGTCCGTAAATAGGACTTTTTAGCAATGGAAGATGTGAAAAATGCCTTATCTAAGGTAAGACAAACGAAACTGTATTTTAAAATCGCTCGTTGAACAGAGGGATATCACTTGCAGTTGCATGGCGGCAAAAACTAATGTTCTGAACCTTGCTTTGCACCGAAATCCATGATCTGTAGAAGGCCAGGCGAAGGAAGCAGAAACAATGTGTAGAGAAACGGCGAAGAGGCAACATAAAGAAAAGTATTGAGGAACTTGCTCTGCTGATTCCAGAAGCTCGAAAGCAGGTAATAGATTTTCTTTCGTATTTCAAACCGACACAACCTCTGATCTCTGAAAACGTAGCTAAAACATAAATTACAAATGGGCATAATTTCAACTTCTCCGTTGGACGTGGAAGGGTTAACCAGAAAATAAATGCTGACTTTGTAGCTTACACCTGAATGTATCAATAATGAAGTAATAATAAATTCGTGATCACCAGATGGCACATGGCCAGCGGTTACAACAGTCCAAGATTCTGCAGCTTGTAGTCGATTACGTTCGCTCCAGTCAACAAGGTAAGGAAATGTCCAGAGGGACTGGAAAAAAGGGCAAAGGGAACTTATATTTTATAGGGGTCGAGATGGCTCAATATGAACACTATACACCGCAATATACCTGGCAAATTAGTCACCATAGAGTGGATGAACATTTTGTCACTGCCTAGTCATTGATCTAGGTGGCCCCACCCCATCCCACAGAAGGTTCTATTATGGGGTAAGGGGGATTGGAAGTAGCCTAGTTTTTAGCCCTCTTCTTAAGTCGCACAAGTATAAGAGAAGACAGAAATACACTTAAGGTTAGGAATTTGTTTTTTTTTTTGTTTGTTTGTTTGTTTGTTTGTTTGTTTGTTTGTTTGTTTTGACCGGTCAACAAACCCAGTACATGATTCATAAAAACTGGATTTCGAATTCAAAGAGTTCCGTCTCATTCCTCGCCGGTTCCAAATACCAGAAAGTTCAGTTTAGTAACTGGGAAGTGATTCACCAAGACGTTATATCCCAGTTCTCATAAAGTTTAATAGTATTCCTGGGATATTTTCAACTTCCCGGATACTAAAATTCCTCGTTAACTGGATCGAGCAACGGGGAACGTTTGGAATACAAACACGAAGTCAACTTCATATTTTTAAAACAACATACCACTCTCAATATGACATTGTTGTCAATAGGTCAGTGAGATCAATGTCGTTCGTTTTTTAAGCATATCACGTCGAAATGTGAAACAAAAGGTCCAAAAGATTTTTACTTCGGTGTCGATACAACACTAAGCGACTAGCTTAAAAAAACTTCCGCCACTTTGTCATCCAATCAAAAGGAAAACCAAAACCAATCGTGACTCGCCCGCTAAGGTTTAATTTTCGAGCGTTTTGCGTCGGCTTCATGTATTTACTTTTAATACCTAGTCGTACCTTTTTGGTACGCTTCGGCGGCATACTGTATAGTGTCAGGTGAGTTTGGTCGAGCCATGGTTCGTATTTTGGCGAGACGTAGTCGAGCTAAAATACCCATGGAGACACTAAACGAGCCTGATTTGCTACTGAAGCGTACCAATAAGGCACGATAGGTATTTACCAGGAGATTTACCGTACTCAAATTCGGCCAAGTGAGTATGATATCGTAGCCATATCATGTCGTCACTGACATGATGTCGCAGGATGTCAGGACAATAGACACGGCTTCTGATTGGCTAATTGCGAATTTGGGTATGGCAAGAGTTTTGATTGGTTCTTTGTATTGTCTATGTCCTTTGTGATGATTGGCCACAGTGATTTGCTTAATAATAAGTACCTTTATGGATTTAAAGTAACATTCTTTTCATGTTTTTTTTTTTGTTTTTTTTTATACACGGCAGAAAACAACGCTTTCAGTCAACGAGGCAACGACAGAGTTATGGACGATAATAATTCAAACGAGTATGGTAGCCCGTGTTCGTTTTGTGAGCAACATTTTGACCAATGCGTAGAAGATACGGAAACGTTTTCACCCAATGATAGCTATAATTTGCAATCACCACTTGACGGTCAACATAGCCGACATCTTTGCAGCTCCAGAGGAGTACCTCAACATTCGCCATCTGATCAAAGTGTATACAGTATTTCCTCACGTGAAGAATCGCCGTTTGAGGAGGGAGACGTTTCAATGTCATTCTCTCATCGACAGTGGTGTTCCAATTCAAATATAGCGTCTATTGACGTTGTCAGGGAGGGTGTTGCTATGGAAACTACGGGGACGCCGCCTCTGCGAGCTTTGAAATCGTTCTGCAGTTCAATTTCTCCAGTTATCTTCCCCGCTGCAGTATCGGCTTCGCGTGACGCTTTGTCAAAAGAATATCCATGCTGCGCAAGAAATTCGGACCAGTTCGTTTTGGATCCTGTGTTTCAAAAGCCAAACTCCTGCAGACTGATTCCTCAAACAGCACCACCTTCCTCCTGTGACCTGTCACCACCTCTGGCACCAGAAAGTCACGATCTATGGAGGCCGTGGATTGCTTAAACATTATTCATTAATTAATCAGAACGTTGCTACTTCTTGCGTGCATATTCAGATTCCCTTTCTTCAACTAATATAGGCCGGGGCGTGATCAATGATGTCGAGTTTATCTGTTTCGATCTTGTTATTTATTTTGCCATCTAATTTTCCTGTCTAATTACATTTTTTTGATAGAACACTTTTGATCCACAACCCAGCCTTCATTACGATACTCACACGTTGGATTCTTACCTAATTGTTCTTATTCACAGTATTCCAAAATAAGAGTTGACTTGAAGAATGGAAGTAGAGTGTTTTTGTTGTATTTTTTTTTTCTTATTTGGCCAATCCCTGTGTGTGCTCTTTCCCTTTCTCTTTGTGTATATAGATGAAGACAGCCAGGATTTTTTATTTGCAAGACCTGAGATCCGACATCATATTTTCTGTGCTCATATTAAATCCTCAGGGCCCATCTACAATACGCTGAAGGAATTTGAAAACGGAAGTTTCACTCTGAAAACACATCAAACTTTTTCCGTCCACACTACGCCAGAGGAATTTGAAAACGGCGTTTTCACTCTGAAAACGCATCAAATGTTTTCCGTCCCCACTACGCCGAGGGAATTTTAAAATGTAACAATCACCGGTCATTTTGTGTACAAGGAAAACTCAGTCAGGGAAATCACAAAATTATCGTGACAAAGGAGCCCATTAATGGGCTCCTGTCGTGAAGCCATCGTTTTCGAAAAGCTTCGTTTTCAACTGAAATGTTTTTCGTCCACACGAAAACAAAAAGCCTGTGTTTTCAAATTCCTCCGGTTTGAAGAGCGTTTTCGAAAAGCTCCGTTTCCTTGACGGATTAGTGTGAACGGTAGGCCCAACCGTAGAAATAAAGCTGCTTTCAAAAATTTTTCGGCGCAGTGTAGACGCTGCCTCAGTGTCCTCGAAGCACGTGGAAAGTAATTAATAGATCGTTTTCACTGTCACGCAATAAAAAAATAAATCAAAAACCATCCAGTGCAAAAAGCTAAGAAATTATGATGTTATAGAAGAAAACTAAATAAGACACTTCTCCAAGTTTTAGGCCTGTGGGTTTCCCCAAACTTCAGATATTCGTCGAAATATTTCGCAGATATTTACAGAGCCCAGTATGAAAACGCCATGTTGGTGTACCTCCGTGGTACACCAATATGGCGGCCGGAAAATAGTGTAAACATCTGGAACTTACTTTGGCTATCTAGGCGACT
>Ga0126338_10002831_pt1 | contig 12033 bp, 8 predicted proteins | sample OrbCmetagenome_2_FD_92529 | JGI IMG/M metagenome (GOLD analysis project Ga0126338, IMG submission 92529) | Coral microbial communities from Petempiche,Puerto Morelos, Mexico - Orbicella C C metagenome | ecosystem: Host-associated > Invertebrates > Cnidaria > Coral | place: Petempiche,Puerto... | reverse complement strand
GAGATTACTACAGCTCAAAACTGAAGGGCAAACAATATAAACAGAACTCCTCAACAAAAAGTGACAAAACTGAAATCAAAATTCTCGCTAATCCTGGGTTAGCTTAATCGGGCTTTGAACAACCCGGCCCAGGATTTTACATGAGTGATTTGCATCAACTTAACTAGGGGGGTTTGGAGGTATGCTCACCCCCCAAAAATTTGAAATTTAGTGCTCTCAGAATGCAATTTTCCCGCATTCTGAGAAATTTGGACACATTTGGGTGATTTCTAGAAATCACTTGAACTACTCGGCCCTGGATCCACCCCTGGTCGACTAAGCGTTTTCTTCGGACCATATGTGGCTGCGACGACGAATAGGTTGAAAAACGGAGTTCCAATGTAGTTTGTGTAGACTGCAAGTAGTCTCTCTTTTCCCCGAAAATCCGCGGAAAAAATGCAACGCAGAAAACTGAGCGAACGAGCGTCTTGCAGCCGCTTGCCGCTCATTCGCTCAGTATGTTTTAGCGTAGTGTTCTTCTCTGAAAAGAGAGACTATTCCTAGTCTATATTTTGTGTGCAATGCGACAATAGACAAAATTTTAGAACAATACTTGAGCTTATATATAAGCTGGACGAATGATAGGTCATGAAAGCCTGTGTCACAGCCGCCTTCCCCGATTGGATGAGGGGACGGTGCCGGGGAACGGTGGAACGAAATTCCTTGACAGTTGACTTAGAATAGAAGTGGTCGAGTTTTTCGTAACTGCAAGTAAGTGTAAAAATACAGCTTCGTGTTTCTAAGTTAAAAGCACTCAACGTAGCCTCCAGTCCACTTGACCAACCTGACGAACATATCTCAACTAGATTCCTGACTGTTCAAATGAGTGCAGTGCAGTTGACCTTCCTGACCAATGAACTCTGATCCACTCCCATATTCTCCCCTTATTTCTATGTTTTAATTTTTTTTATAACTGAAAAACTTAGTATCTCTGAGTACAAACCTTCAACATGATAGCGTTTTTCCCCTTTGCCTTTTCTTTTGCAAATCTCTTCCACTTTCCCCGCTTCTCTGCGAAAGTCCCACTGAAGAACCCAGCGAGTCCCCGCTGTGAAGAACCGAACAGTAATCGGACTCCGAGAGTTCTACCGAGTTCTCCCGGGTATACTTCCGAATGCCAATCCAGTTCCGATCACAGTAGCGAGCCTGCAGTTGTCAAAGTATCGATCAGTGGGTATTCCTATGAGTCTATCCAAGATGGCGGCTTACCCAGATGTTGTTGCGCCTTACAAAGACTGTGCTGTAAGTTTCTTTTTGTGGTAATTATTACTTTTCATTCCCTTTAATAATTTTATAGACAAAGGTAGTGCGCGTCGAGGTGATCTCCACATCAATCATTTATCAATCAGTCTTTCAAGCAAATTTGGACACAACTTGTTTATCTTTTAATTGATATGCCTAGACGAGCAGAGTTAACTCTCCTCGATTTTCAATTTATTGCATCATCCACTTATCTGATTAAAGCCTTTTAATTTTACGGTGTGTAGGTAAAAATCAAAGCTGCAAAAAATCTGAAAAAATTTGTTGCTGACCTTCAATGCCTTCGTGTGACGTCTATGCAAAGCTTGAGCCTCATGAGCTTATGTAGCTGGGCGTTAGAAGCTTACGACTCAGTAAGCTCAATTTACATGCATGTATTCCAATGCTTTATTTGCCAGTGAATATTTATCCTTTCAGGCAACAGTCATGGCTGTCGACTGCACGGGCCAGTTTACTGTCTTAGGATCGTGAGTAAATCTTCCATGTCTTAATATTTTACTAATTTAGGCTTGCCATAAATGCATTTTACTTCTGTCAATGATATACTAGCCTGTGATATATCATGATCATTCATCTAGTCCAACACTTTTTAACTCTATGCCCCCTTTCTCCCTTCCGTGTGGGGGCTCTTGGCTGGGGTGCCAGAATTTGCTAGCCATGGGAGCGGTCTCCATCTAGGAGCTGGCTACCAATAGTAGAAGTTCCTGGATGCCTTGGGCACCCAACCTCCACTTCACGAGGCAGTCGTTAAACAACCTAAAAAGCAGTCTTACTGCGCCTTTCAATAACATGTGGACTCTAAAATTCAAAGCTCAACCGACAAATGCGTTTTTTGCTACCGTCAGTCAAATGTTCGGCGGCTCCTCCCAGCTTCCGACTACTGCCGAGCACATGGTAATCAAATCAAATCTTTGAGCACAGTTCAGACAACATAGTCGGAAGCTGGGAGGAGCCGCCGAACATTTGATTGACGGTAGTGAAAAAGGCATTTGTCAGTTGAGCTTTGAATTTTAGAGTCCGCATGTTATTGAAAGGTGCATTAATAAGCTACTGGAATTTGTAATAAATTTAAGGTAATATTTTAAGATTTGAATCTCCATTATTGCTTTGTCCTCCTACAGACGTAAAGGACTGGCATTCATTGACTTAAATGCTCCTATTGAGATAAAAAAAAAGGTGGCAAGGAACAGCAAGTGGGAATGTGGGGCTGTGGAGTGGAACCCTCACCTTTCACATGCTCATATTTTTGCTAATGCAGTGAGTATTTCAACCTTAAGGGGAATGAGGGTCTAACATAGGGGCTCGTACATTCTGCAAACTGCCATATTTTGTCCCTTCAAAACCACAGACTGCTTTCAGTTTCTCCTAAAAACAGAAACTGTCCTAATTCATGTAGAAGGATGATTATCATTGGAATGGATCTTTTAACAGAATGTAACAAATTCTTTACCATATGTTGGCTCAATAATCGTATTTCTCACAAAGGCAGTTTAAGAAGGATGAAACCCTCATCCATGCATAACTCATGGTAACACCCCTTTTGTAACTACAATGGTAAGGTAGGTAAAGTCTGCATACGAGCCAAGTGGTTCATCAGGCCAAAGCTTATCCTGGTTTCAGTAGTATGAAGCAACTAGGAGTATTTCTACTCCCTCCTGGATGGGATGCTAGTACATCACAGGGTTACCCCCCCTAGCATTAAATTTGCTGGTACCTATTTATAAACCTGGGTGGAGAGATGCACTGTGAGAGTAAAGTGTCTTGCCCAAGAACACAACACAATGTCCCCTGCCAGGGTTCAAACCCTGTACCACTTGCTCTGGAGTCGAGCACATTAACCATGAGGCCACTGCGCCCCTACATAAGGGTGCCAGGATATTCACATTTATTAAAGTAGCCTGTGAACATGCTCTGGCCGGAAGGGTCTGACTGCGACTGGACTAATATAGTATTTAAATATTTTAATACACTGATCAGTCTTTGTGTAAAATATATTTTTTAACTTTTGACTTTTTGAAGTAATAGTCTTGGTAGGCAAAAGTGCCCTTAAACTTTGAAAATCACAGTGTCTCTCTCCACCCAGAAGAACTAAATTTATAAGAACAAATGGATGGGGTAACCTACTAAATAATAGCTAAATATTCTATTTCAGTTTATTAAATGTTTATAAATCCAGGATGTAATAATGCTTTTCATTGAATTTAAATTTACATTGCCACATTGCAGTTAAACCAAAAGACAGAGATCTGGACATGGAGAGATGGTAATGGTTTACAGCAACATGTTCTCAGAGGGCACACAAGATCCATTAGGTACAATGTACATTTACAGCATATAGTGAATGCCATCAGGAAGGAAGGGCGTACCTTCATCTTGTTCCAACCTCTCCTTTTTGAGCAAGAAAGGACCCATTTAATTTTTGCCACCTTCCCCCACTCCATTTTCACTGGCTTTACATGTATTCTTGTGATTTGTCACGTTTCCTTATTCAAAATGATGAATCTAAATCAATATCAAAGGGAAATGAAAATCTAACTGGTTTGAAAAATTTTAAAAACCAAAAACAAGTTTAACCCACAACATAGAGATGGGCAATTCCAACCTCTCTTCTAAAGGCACTGATATTATAAAGTGTAGCCAAATTTGAAAACTAGGCGATGGTATTCGGTACTCCAGTGCACTATAATCTTATGTCTTAAGTTGTTTAAGTTGACCACCAGTCTAAATGGGAATATCAAAGAGATTGTTTGTCTTTTATATTTTGGTTTGAAGTTAAAGTTCTATATTTGGGTACAGTGCTGAAAAGAAAAGTCAAACTTGTCATATAACTTTTAGTTAATAATTTATGAACATGTTATTAAAAACAGGGTTATTGGATAAATGCAATTCAAGAGTTTTCATTGGCTTAGCCATCATGGGTTATGAGCCATTAAACCATGCTCTACAAAAATGGCAAGTGCATATGTGATTTTCTGCACATTTTTATTTTTATTTTAGCATAGTGCTCTATATTTTAGGAACGTTTTTAGTAAAACATATTATTCCACTTGCGCTTGTTGGATATCAGATGATTATAGCCAACTCAGCACTATACACCTCATTGTCTATCTACCATCTCATTTCCAATGTGGGCTCATGGAATGATAAATTATTGTTAATTAGCCAATTAGATAATAGTAAAACACCAAGCAAGAGTACATGCTATTTTAATGTGAATTGTAATTTGTACACTGGCTGTTACAGATACGTTGTGGATGTAGTAACCTGTTCAAGCTGGCTGTTTGGAATTTGCTTTGTTTTTTGTTAATCAGTCATTCTAATGCTGCTTTTGATTTTAGTGATCTTAACTGGTCCTGGTTTGACCCTCAGCTTCTCTCTACCTGCTCAATGGATCAGTTTATTTACATCTGGGACTTGAGGTTAGACCTTGTTTTCTCAAGTGATTCCTCTTTTGATTCTCTGTATGAAAGTCAACAGCAGAACTGACATACAGCCCTTAGTCATATGACAGTCTCTTTGATGCATGATACATTGTACAATTTCTGTGACCCAATTCTAACTCCCACAGTGGAATGTTGGGCTTCCGGACAATCTTATTATTTGACTATGTACCTGACGCAAGGTGTGGTAACCTCATGGTCAGTGAGCTGGACTCTGGATCAAATGATATGTATTCAATCCCTGTCCTAGCGTCACTGTTTTTCACTCTGAAGCAAGACACATTACCAGTACTCTCACAGTGCCTATCTCCACCCAGTTGCATAATAGCTGCATACTGTCAAACGTAATGCTAGGAGTAACCCTGTGGTGGACTAGCATGCTATTCTTGGGTTGCACTTTCACCCAATAAAAAAAATAATAAGACACTTTTCCAAGTTTTAGGTCTGTATGTTTTGCCAAACTTCAAATATTTGTTGAAATATTTTGCACAAAGTTACAGAGCCCAGTATGGAGCTGCCATGTTGTTGTACGTGTACCTCCATGGTGCATAAACACAACAGCCGGGAAATAGTGTAAACATCTGGAACTTACTTTGGCTATCTAGGCGACTGATTATCTGCAAACTGATCAAGCAAACATTGATGTAAACACTTTTCCTAATACTTTAACTTCTAAAAAGGCTACAAATCATGATGTAAATGTAATATTTTTCGACAAGCGCATTCATGCATGTAGCTTTATGTCACGCACCATCATAACTCTGAAATTTAAAATGTGCCTGTTTTCAGACAAAGCAAGCTATTGAGCTGAAAAGTTGTTAACAAATATAAATTTATTCCCTCTTATGCCTGATGAGGATAATAACATTGGTGGCTTTTTAGTTTTGGGTTTTAGAGAATGATGATGTCAAGTGCAACCCAAGAATTCTGGGGGTGGGGGAAGAAGAAAGCTTCATGCTATGGGAACTGGAATAAGAGCCAGCCTGATGTGCAGCTGCTTTGCTGAAACCCAGACTTTACCTACTTACCCAAGAATTACTGTCTGTGCATCACATAGTAAACTTCTTTCATCTCAAATTAATCAAGATTCATCAATTGAAAGCTCTATTTTATTTTCTATATCATTGTTCTCTTCCCCTTTGTTATTTGCAGGGATAGGAAAAAACCAGCAAGCTCACTGCAAACCATTGGTATGTGTGATGCAATAACAGACAAAAGTTAACTCCTCAACTTGTGTCCCCAAATGGAAGGTGCCTATTTACAGGAGGCACATGTTAAGTTGGGAGAAAAAGGGGATATTTCCAACCCAAGAAGATGCATTTTGCACCTTAGCTGCAGGATGGCTTGGATAGGTTGTCTATTGACAAAAACCAAGACTAATGGTGTTTTTTTGAGTTTGTCATTTTACTTTTGTTGTGATCTGTATTTTCTTTATGATTTTGTTAAATATATTTACTCATACTTGTTTATTTCTATCTGTATAATAATAATAATAATAATAATAATAATAATATTTTGCCACTTAAGCTTCTTATGTCTTCTTTTCTTAATTTTAATTTTTTTTTCTTTGATCCCATCATAGTTGGAGCTTCCCAAGTCAAATGGAACAGAGTGAACCGTCATGTTCTTGCCACCAGCCATGATGGTGATGTTAGAATTTGGGATCTTCGGGTAGGTGTCATAAGTGTAATGGCCTAACACCTTATTCTGGTCCCAAGGGATTCTAATTATTAGACACCCTTGGGACCAGAACTCATGGGGGAACTCCAGTATGAAAAGGTCGGGGATGCTTATTGGAAAATTTGAATTGAACCCTTAAAGGATACCAATCTGTGCTTGACTTTGACCAGCTTTATTTGACCCCTAAATGATATAATAAGCTTGATTACTAGCCACTGTTCAGGCTGCGTTAGTAGACCAGATGTGAGCAACTGGTGGAAATCAATGGAATGTAGTCTTACTAGGTATACTAACTGTCCCAACTGCTCATGAATGACCCAGTGCTTATACTTGTTTCTTGTTTTAAAGAAAGGTAACACACCTGTAGTGTACATCACAGCTCATCTATCTAAGATTCATGGACTGGACTGGTCCCGTTCCAGTGGTACAACATTAGCAACCTGCAGTAACGACTCTACAGTGCAGGTAAATCTAGAGAAAAGAGTGTAACAGTTGTAGTTAAAATTTCAAAATCAACCACTTTGTAAATAGTCAACTGGTCAGCCTTCCACCAGCTGGGATTTTAAACAAGTTTTCTGTTCTATTTACAATATATTTTTCTTTATTTACTCATAGTGCCCCCAATTTGCACAGCAGAGTACTACCTTTTTAAAAAAAATCTTTGAATTAATTTAAATCAAGAGTGGTTTGGATTTTGAAAGCTACAGTACAATGCAGTAAACAAACCACCTTATCATTCAACCATGACATAGATAGTAAGGACATCAATCACCCTTGATGGGGCTAACCTCAGATACAGTAAAAGCCCACATGTAAGAACCTACATTTTTTGAAGTCTGGCAACTAATAGATCCTTGTACTTTGGGGTACTTATTGGCAATTTAGGTCAAGTGGGTTCTTAATTTCTAATGAAACTTGGGTTTGGTCCTTGAAAATACAATACATAGGATTTGTTTACAAATGTGTATTTTCTTGTAATATAAATTTTCAATCTTCAAGTCACACTCGGTTAAAATGTTTATCATAATTCAGCTGTAACCCATGTATAAGAACCTGCTTGATCTTGCTAGGCTAAGCAGTTTCTTATATATTTGGGTATTAGAATGGAAAATTTCTGCCAGCAAGGTCTTAAACCACTAGGTTCTTACACGTGGGTTTTTTTTGTTGTATTACCTTCTATAAGTCATTTTGATCACAATATACTGTCATTGCTATTTTACATATCTGGTACCAAATTGTCCAAACAACACTTACTGGAATAAAATTGTCCCCGCCAACAACGTATGAACAGCACCGTTTGTTTTTGGCCAAGAGAGAAGTTTGTTTCCACATCCGAAGACACGAGATAAATCATGGAACATAAGAACTGAGAAATAAACCTCTCTGCTACCTACCCTGTTGCTAAGAAAATTAATACAGAAAACAGGGAGGGTGGGTGGGAGAAAAACTGCACGAGGTAGAAAAACGATGTGACTGCTACAAGAGTGATAGAAACTTAAATACAATACGACATACGCTCAAAATTAAGTAATGCCAGTGAATAGGGGTAGCAGCATGTTCTCTGTTAGGGCACCAGACTTGAAATTCGAAGTGGATTCAATTCACACTCTGATCACTAAGCTGGGGTTGTTTCTCGGTGGAGCCTAGTTCAACTCCTCGGTCATGTATGTAAATAGCCAACTGGGCCAGGTTGTTCAAAGCCCGGTCGGGCCATACTAACCCAGGATTAGCGAAAATGTTGATATTTTCATTTTTGTAACTTTTTGGCGAGGTTTTCTGTTTGTATTGTTTGTCCTTCAGGTTTGAATTTAAATGATCTCAAACTACACAAAAGATTTTTATCCTAGAAAAGTCAATACTTCTTTAACTTTTAATCCTGGGTTAATGTTTACCAGCTTTCGAACAATCCGCTCCTGATCTGCCTCCTGCCAGTTGCGATTTTTATGCCTATTTGCAAATTCACACCCCACGTCACGCATCGAGCGCGCGCTAAGTAATAAAATGAACAAGGATAGGGCAGATGGCCATTGCTATAGCTTTGCCTGGATTTAATGATCTTGGACGTGCGGTGACCCCTGTTTTTCTTTCGATGGATCATTTTCTCTATCAATTTTCTTTGTTTAGCAAAAAAATGAAAAAATCTATCGATTAGAAGTTTGCATTTTTTTGCAAAATGCGCCATCGAATTCCGTTCCTTTTAGCTCTTTGTATATTTGTGCGGTGGTTTCAAACGCCTCTTGAAGGGTTAAGTCTTGTGAAAACAGTGGCAACATTTGGAATTATTAACGCAAAGGATTCACTTATACAAAATATTAGTAGGAGAGTTTGTCTCCGTTGATTCATCTTTGATATTTTAAGCTAAAAACTCTGGAGACCGGGAGATCGTGCTGATTTACATGCGGCAATTTTTCAAAATCAAACTAGTTTTCCACACGCTTTATCTCTGAAACGAAGTCCGTGACCCCCAATTTTTTTTTCATTTCTGAAACAAGTAATTCATTCTTTGTCCGCGGTAGAAGTTTGGAGAAAATCTATCGAGTAGAATGTTTTCGCGCAAACGTCCTTAAGTGGCATGCCTAAGAACTAGTTAGTGTAACGTTCAACATTTTTTTTTGTTAAGGTTGTACAATCTACATCATTCAGAATCAAACGTAGCATACAAGTACTTGATCTGATTTGAATCAGTTTTAATGTAACACATCTTTATCAACAACTGCACTTTATAGCTCAGTCGATAATCAAGAGCTCTGATTTATCTTAGTTGTGGAATACAGAAAATCCTCGCCAACCAGAAAATAAGTTGAATGCAAATTCTCCTGTATGGAGGGCAAGATTTACGGTAAGTTTAAGTTGTAATAAGTCCAGCAGTGGTTAAGTCTTGACTGTTATGTAGAAGTATATGTCCACAATTCTCTGGAAGTGCTAGAGCCAATGTAAACACGTTGGAAGCTCACGTAAACGGTCACCCTCGGGATGCTAAAAAGGTGTCCGTAGCTGGAGCTGTCTGCTTACAGAATGATTCTTGTAAGCGACCACTAAAGGTGTAAGGGATACATGACTGCTTACGGGAGCTTGTCCAGCAAACAATAAACATTAGGAATGCAAAAAACACCACCCTACTACTGTAAATGATTGAATTTTCTGTTGCCTCATGCAAAGACGCAATAATTATGGTGTGTATTGCAATCATAATAATTATTGCCACCAACATTAACATTAAGTAAACAGTCTCGCTGTAACAAAATGAAGTGAAGCAGTTTACAAGTGTTCATGAGTATCTTTCATAGTCAGGCCCAATTCCTCACGGGAGCTTAAAAACAAAGGAAAAAGCTAAAGTGTAAGCCCTCAAAGTTTCCGCGGCCGCTTACAAGGATGTCCACGTAAGGAAACAGAATACAGAGTTTGTATGGGAGTTCAAACTGCTTTTGTAAAGGCGGTCATAAGTCTTATTGCACCCTGTGCACGGATTGCATGCCTATGAAAAGTGGTATTCTCTTTACCTATTTATAGGAAATTTAAGTAGGCAGGTTATGAGAATGAAAGTTGTTGTCAGCTATACTAATAAATAAATCCTTCCAAGGAGATTAACATATAAAAGTATGGGAAAAAAAAATCAGTGGAAAAAAACAGCTGTGGTGATGTTGTAATAAATAATGTTATTATATGGCTGTGTCTCACAAGGATTGGGAACTACCGAATTCACGAATTTGATTGGCTGAAATCGATATTGACCGCGGTCTAGATTTTCCCATCTAGACCGGCATCTAGACTGGTTTCATTTTGCGTTGAAAAAGTAGCAAACTAAAATACAAAAATGTTCGCCATTTTCTTTTATTTTCTTCTCAATCATTTATGGAAGTGCCAAAAAGCCTGATGACAAAAAAAAAATTGAAGAGGACGAGTAAATTTCGGCAGGTTTAAGTTAAGCTCATCGCCGCTCGCAAGCAAAATGTCAGCAAACCAGTTACATGAAACGAATTAAAGTTTTCTTCTTTGCCATATAATAAACCTTCTATTAACCGAGCTAAGTCGGTCTGTGTGGGAGAATCTTGACCTCGGTCGTGTGTACAGACCTCACTGCGTTCGTTCTGTACTCACGACCTCGGCTCCTGCTCGGTTAATAAGAGCTAAGTAATAATGGTACTTTTATAGCGCATATTAACATGGTAGCGCATATTAACATTTTTCATACTTTTATATGTTATTCTCCTTGGAAGAATTTATTTTCTAGTTAGCTGACTACAACTTTCATTCTCGTAACCTGCCTACTTAAACCAATGAGTAGTAAGTAGAGTTCACCTTTTGGCATTCATCAGTTGAGCCAAAAAGCAATTAAATCAGAATACATCAAAATGAGCGTGGATGTAAAACGTTCAACTTTTTTACGCATCCTGGTTGATCAATTTAAGTTTACTAGATATCGCAAAAGGTATATGAAGATACAAGGATAAAACTTGCAAAGAAAGAATTTACATCATTTTTCGGTCAACACAACCTTTAATTCTAACATCGCTTGCAACTGAACATGCAGTTCACCCTCGTCAACTATCACGCGATAGTAATCTCGAGCTCATAATCTAATTGTTTGATGTATCTTCTGCTCTAACTTTTCTTTTTATTTCCAGCCATTTGGCGAGGGTCTTGTGACAGTCACGGTGCCTCAACTGCTTCGAGGTGAACACAGTTTGTCGCTATGGAACATCCCAGATATCAACTCGCCCAAGCCCACTCCAGTGAACACATTTGTTGGGCACAGTCATGTTGTGTTAGAATTCCAGTGGAGATCACAAGTGCTGGATGGTAAGCCTGTTTATTATGGAATTGATCTCTGATCATGCTGAAGGGAGGGGAGGGAGGGGCATCCCAAAGATGGCTGCTCACAGATGATGACCAGGTCACGTGGCCTTGTTTAACCTATTTAAAGAACGTAGTTCAAAAACTAAAAGAACAGCTCATTATAAGACTGGCGAGGAATAGTTGTAAAACACCATAATGTTCGTCTGTCCGATTTTCCAAAAACATGCCCGCAGATTTGAACCCCTCCATTCCGTTAGCTTGTGATTTTTTTTTTTTTTTTGAGAGGCTTTCCTAATGGGAGCAGCTTATAGAGCTTACCTAGCATGAAATGTAGAGATCTTCTTGCTGTTATCTATTTTTTATGTATCATTATTTAGCCCTACCACCCCCCCTCCCCTGCTATTTTTCAATTGGTGAGACCAGGCTACACTCGTGTGAATTTCAGTTCGCGCGGTGACTCTGAGAAGGAGCCGACCGATTAGCGTTCTATAACTTCTGTCCAAAAGGAAGTCTGCCCAAGGACATCATTAAGTCCAATGAAGGTGCAAGTCTAACGATTTGCTAGCAAGCGTCGTCCGTTATCGTACATGAAAGGGCCCTGATCATGAGATGTACTGAAACGGGACGTCATTTAGCCCCGTAATATTAGGCTGTTCAGTTGCATTGTGGCGATAACGTTGTGCTTGCTTTAGACAGCAAAGATCTTTAGCCACATCAATTTAGGGCTTAGACGTGCAATGGACTAGACATTTCTAGCTGCTGTTGGCGTTATTTGGTCTGAACTTTGATTTGGCTAAAGACTTAGCCAAAAAATCTG
>Ga0126338_10002830_pt1 | contig 12036 bp, 9 predicted proteins | sample OrbCmetagenome_2_FD_92529 | JGI IMG/M metagenome (GOLD analysis project Ga0126338, IMG submission 92529) | Coral microbial communities from Petempiche,Puerto Morelos, Mexico - Orbicella C C metagenome | ecosystem: Host-associated > Invertebrates > Cnidaria > Coral | place: Petempiche,Puerto... | reverse complement strand
GTCTGTTTTAGAATTAATTTGTGGAATATTTTTCTTCAGTGGAAGTGAACTGCCAGCTTTGTTACTCAGAGATGATGAGACTGCTCAAAGAGCTGTGGCGTTGAGAGCAGCTCAGGTCCTTTGCACACGGGTGCGTCTTTTCATTCAATATGTATTATCAAGTATCTGCAGTATGGTTCTTTTTAAATGTTTATCTTTCAGTCATTTTCACATGCTTGCAGCTGGTATGAAGAGCTTATTAACCTAGTGGGAGGGCCAGATTGTAAAAAGATATATTTTGGCTCAAGGTCAGGACATATAGATTGCGGAAGTGAGCTCCAGGCATACTGTCCAAGAGCCGGATATTTTCCAGTCTGGCCTGACCAGTCAATAAATATTTTATCAGAACACCTCTGCTGAGCTTGATGTGGTTAGAAGTTGTGAAAATTTCTTCAGTTTGTAAATGGTCTGAATTGTGTACTCTAAATGATTTATTCAAAGGCCATGTCAGAGACACTTTTTTTTCCAGACTGACTCACACCAACCCGTCTGTCCCCACTTACATTAGTTTGCATTATGTTTTTCCATAATTGGGAATGCACAAGTGGAGCCATACTGCTGTAAATAGTAATGAAAGGAGGCCACTGCAGATAAACAAGAATTTAAGGGGTTGTTAAGAGTTCAGACTCACCCCTCCTTTGACTGCCAACTCTAGTGAACTCTTGTTGAGTCTTGTGCACTCCCATTGAATTTAAGGTGGTTCCAGTTTTGTGACTGCATGGGCACTGATGACAAAAGCTTTCAATTGGTAATCTATGTATGCTCAAAGGAAAAAAAGTAGGATTTTTGATATTTTATGGCATCTGCATGACCACAGAAAGGAAAACTGACAGTGAATTTTTTTTTTTTCATTTCCTGTGCTGAAATTCTGAAGGAAGGTGATGATGAGGATGATGACATATCATGTACACCTGCCCTTGCTCCAAGTCGATTAGCGCAGAACATTCCAGTCTGTCAGCCTGTTGATCTTATTGGTGAAGAAATGGAGAGTAATGATTTTGCAGGTGACCTAAATGCTGAGGTTGACGAGGCAGCTAAATCAGATCATAAGGTGGAAGATGATAATCTCATGGATGTACATAGTGGAAACGAGCGTGAGGAATGGTCAAGGAAACCTGCTGGGGTTACTGCTGTTGTTGATCTTTTACTGAGCAGATCATTTTTTAATTCCTTGTATGATGATGAAGTTGAAGAAAGTCAACCCACTGAAATGAAGGTGGGTCTTGAAATTCTCTCTTGACTAATAAACATCAATAAACTTTGATTTTTAGAACCTCCTAAGTCCAACCAAAAATCATTTCCCTCCTCTTTGTCGAACACTATACACATGTACTTTGTAATAGCTTCAGGGCTCCTATTGATAGCAGAGATGCTTTGTAAGCTCCCTGAAGGGACTACCGTGAAATTTTTACCTTTAGATCTTTTACTTTTAAATAAAGGTGTCTATCTATCTGTAATTTTACACTCAAACTACCTGATTTTTCAAACCAATTTTCATTTCCCTTAGAGTGTCCTTTTCACTCCTCCCTTGATAATCTATACAAAAGAACTTTGCTTGGTCTTAAAGGTAGCTAACTGTAAAGCAAAAGTTTGTAAGTGTAACACTCTATTGTTTCTTGACAGCCACCACAAACTGGTCATCTTTGGTCATTAGCTGCGGCAAAGGAGGAGTCCTCTACCAAGTTTTATGTCCCAGGCCTCTTGCCTCCTGCTTCACCAAGACGACAACAAAAACATCCTAACCAGTTCACGCTTTCAACATCACCAGCTAAGGAGAGTATTGTACAAAAGAAGTTGCATGAACAAGTTGATGATAATGATGAAACAAAGAAGGTACCCAGCCATGCAGCTTCTGAAAAAACAGGGGAGTCTGTGGCACAGTTGCAATTGACACCAACTGAAAATGATGAACCTCCTGAGATAACACCATCTCAAGCTGCTAATGTGGAAATGCTGTTAGAGCTGGCAGGTGGTGATGACATCTCTAATGTGTCAATGGACTCCCAGCAGATGGTAGCTGCTAGCGGCTTCTGTATTAATGAGCATGAGGAGGAAGATAAGGTGAAATGTTACACCCACACAGTCACATTTCACTTTAAATATTGAAAAAGATAATCCTCACATTAGTTTGCTGAAGCCTTTGTTGTTTGTGAATTGTGACCCATGCTTTCAACATCGATTTATGTTCAAAACTGTTCAAGAAATTGCACACCCTGAGATTGGTTTAAAGCACATGCCCTCAGCACAAAATAGTCTGTGTATTTTATCGAGTTACAATCCACACAGCAGAATCCGGTGAACATTTGTGATGGTGATTTATATCAGTTGTTACCTTTCCCTGCTGCATTAACCTCTGGTGCTCCTGCTCAAAGTCGTTTATGAAACCCTGGTGAAGTAGCCAACTTCTCCTCTTCCTGGAATGAGGTTGCAAGGGAGCCTCCCATTCAGCGGGAGTAAAGACACTTACCTTTTTGTGTTTTCATCCCTGACTAGGAGTGCGTCACTCTACCAAGTGGTGTTTCAAACCTACTCCAGGAACTATCATCAATGATAAACAACTCACATCTGAGTGATGTTGTCATTAGTCTAAGAGATGGCCAGGAAATGGCAGCACACAGCTTTATTTTGTCTCTCAGATCTGAAGTGCTGGCACAGGTACCTGAAGTCTAATAATTACACTAAGAGAAATGTTCTTTCCATGCACCACTGGGGTCTGGGAAAGGGTCATGTGACCTTAGGCAGGCATTTGTTTTTGTTGCAGCTGCCATTACTGACCTATTCCCACCCACCCACCCACCCACCCTGAGATTTTAAGTTGGTACTTGTGTCATTTTTTTATTCAGCGTCTGCAAGTTTCCATTTTTTTTTTACTTTCCTTTATTTTCTTACTACATATAATACTTCACTTTTACCACACGTCAGTTTACAATGATTATCCTGACGTGATTCTATGTTCACTGAGCAATTAACCCAATCTAAAAAATATTCAAAGCACACGAACCCCTATTAAGCGGCCATCTCCTATTTCCCCGAGAGTGGCCGCTTCGTAGGGGTTCGACTGTATTTCCTATTTATAATCCAGTCATGCAGCACTTGCTTGACTGAAAATCTCAAGATAATTTCTTTTTGATTTATTTCGTGTTCTATTCACTGTTGTTTCTCTGAGCCTGCTTATTTGTTTCAGTTGTTGAAAGAAAGAAAAGCTCTTCAGGAGAAGTCATTGTCCAGGGAAGGTATAGATCGAGTTTCTCTCAAGTTTGAAGAAATTGACCGATCAGCGTTCGAAGTTGTTTTAAAGCACATTTACACTGGTGACGTCATCATACCTGAACAGTGTCAGTTAGATGACGTAACAAACTTGGCTGAAAGGTAAAATATAGTTTGGTATTTATTTATGTTGTGTCATTCGTCGCTGGATCTGCAATGCGTGGTTTAAGTTTAAAGGTTCGCACACACAAGTTGCGGGGACATGTTGTAGTGACACTTTTCCTCGTGTGACATTCCCGTTTTGAAAAAGTTCTGTTGCGGGGACAAAATTTTGTCCCCACAACATGTTGCATAAGGCAGTGTCCGCACTATGCCAGAGAAATTTGAAAACGCAGCTTTATTTCTACGGTTAGGCCAACCTTCCACACTAATCCGGACCGAAAACGGAGCTTTTCGAGAACGTTCTTCAGACAGGAGGAATTTGAAAACGCTGGCTTTTCGTTTTTATGCGGACAGAAACATTTTGAAAACGAAGCTTTTCGAAAACGATGTTGTCACTATGACCATGTGAATGGGTTTTCAAAGTGAAACCTCCGTTTTCAAATTCCTCCGGCGTAGTGTGGTCAGGGCCTAAAATTCAGCTGGTTTGAATTGGTGCGTCATGAAACAGAGACAAAATGACCTCAATTTTGAACGTTGCATCGTGTCCACTGCTCTGGGAAACTGCCAAGTTGTGATCAGCTGTTTACAGCTACCTTATACCAAGTTTGTTTCTTTATTTGCAGGTTTAAACTGCCTTGTCTTTTAACAGCATGCAAGAAAACTCAGCTCCGGCTGAAGCAAGCGCTCGAGAGTGTAGACGACGATGAGACGGATGACTTCATTGCCACAGATGTGGCACAAGTCGAGCAGGATCTGTGGAAAAGTGATAATGATGACGAGACCAGCGAAAATATTCAAACTACGAGAAATAAAGACGACGAAGATGACGATGATTTCTTGAATGATGATGATATTGAAGAGATAATGATCTTCCAAACTCAGTCGCTTCAAAGGAAAGGAAGTGAAAAGGGAATGGATGAGGAAGAGGACGAGAAGTCAAAGCATCTACCAAGTGTCGATACGGAGGAGGACGTGATATCGACGGACTTGGCGTGCAATAATATACCCAGCAAGTTTGTTGATGACGTTTCAGGCGACAAACCGAGTTTTCTCTCTTCGGAGGAAACGGAACAGAAGTTGCGAAAACCTCTTGAGGATGACGTCTTGTCGCGTTGTCCAGTTGAGGAAGGTAACGTGTCACGTAATCCTTTGGAGAAAGATGACCTGTCAAGTAGTCCTGTAGGGGAGGGTAACGTGTCACGCAATATGTTGGAGAAAGAAGACCTGTCAGTTAGTCCAGTAGTGGAAGGTAACGTGTCACGTAGTCCTTTGGAGAAAGATGACTTGTCGGATAGTCCTATTGTTGAAGGACGCGTGTCACGCAATCGTGTTGAAGGAAGTAACCTGGCACGAAATCCGGGTGGGAACAGTGGAAATGTGGCAGAGGAGGAAGAAGTGTCGTGCCCAAAGGAACAACTCGTCGATGAAGATGTAATAATTAGAAATGAACAGCTTCCGCTACGGGAGGAAAGCACATTTAGAAAACAGTTGAGAAACAAAAAAGACTATTATGAGGGAAATCAGTTGCTATCATGTGATGACAGTGTCGTGTCACGTGCTTCCAGCATCGAGCGTACTTGCGTGCAAGAAGGTCAGCCAATAAGCGACTCGGATTATGTCGAGACTCGGCCTGAAGATCGCATGCAAGAGAGCAGTGAGAGACGTACAGTTAAAAGAGATCTGGAGAAGAGCTATGGTGCCGATGCAGAAGTGTCACACGTAGAGAAAACTGCCGAAGTAGATTTTGAATTGCAAAATGATGCGGATTGTACTCATATCTACAATGCGTCTGCAGATTTTTTAAATGGCGAAAACGAAGTAGAGTATGGGGAGTTTGAGAGAAAAGATGTTTCCGAAAAAACCCAAGACACTTTGTCCGACTTAAATCCGGTCAAAAACAACTATGTTAATATTGGCATGGGTAGCAGAGGGAAGTTTCCCGATGAACCTTTATCTCTCCCGTCAGGGGATGGCGGGTGGGATGATGAAGAGGTATTTCAAGGGTCCGTAAGGGATGTAACCGTGCCGTATGATGTAGAAAGCGATGACGAAATGGAGGAGATGGCTCTGAATGAATCGATAACATTGATAAGTGATAACGAGGAAGAGGTTTGTTTTTTGTTTTTATTGCATTTGTTTGTTGTCTTTTGTCTTATGGTTGTTTTCATATTACCAGAACTGGAAGTTTAAAACGTTCAATTTTCCTGACGACTGTCTTAAAAGCCAAAATATAGTTCTGGCCCATCACATCACAGCAAAGGCGAATAAAGCAGTGGACCCATCAAACACAAACGGTAGCAACTGGTGTCAAGCGCAGGAAAACATGCTGCACATTTTCCCCGCGTGTGACACCAGTTACATGTTTTCCCGCGCTTGGAAGGGGTTGCTCGATCCAACCTGTGCCAAGCACGGGAAAACATGCTTCACATTTTCCCCGCGTTTGACACCGGTTACATGTTTTCCCGCGCTTGGAAGGGGTTGTTCGATCCAACCTGTGCTAAGCGTGGGAAAACGTGCTGCAGATTTCCCCACGGGTGGGTCCTTTCTCCTCGGATGTTTTCTAAGCTCGTTTGTTTTACATCTCCACGCCTTCTCTTTGCAGGTTCTCGATGTTTCTCCTCCCAAAACCGACATCACTATCATTCCAGAAACACCTCGTGTGAGAGGACGCATCTCGACCAAATCTTCATCGACTCTTTCTGTTACTGAAGAGGATGATGTCAGCGTGACAGGCTCCTCGCCATCTAAATCACGCAAAGAGTTAAACGAGGAAGCAAACGAATTTCTCTCTAAGCTGAAGCGGCGTGCGGAACGCGGCAAGGGAAAAAAGCAAAGCAAAAAGACAGCAAAAAAGAATTGTGGGGCTGAGAGATCTACAGCTGAGATTCCGCCTAAACAAACTACTCCGACAAAGAGCTCTCCTGTGAGGAATCGGGAAGCCCAAGTTGGAATGTCCCCATTATCGTCTCCTCGGCATTCCAATCCTTCTACTGCCTCGCCAATACAGATGTCTCCTAGGGGTACTAAGTCACCTAGTCTCTCGCCAATGCAGATCTCCCCTAGGGTTTGTAAGTCCCCCAGTGTTGTGGCAACGCAAACGTTCAGGATTTGTAAGTCCCCTATTGGTTCGTTAATGCAGACGCCCCCTGGGAATTGCAAGTCCCCCAGGGGTTTCAATCCCCAAAGTGTTTCGCCAATAGCCGTAGATGAAGGTTGCGTTTCTGACGTTGTGACCATTGTAAATTCCTCTCCTGTGTCGCCAGATCTTCATCAACCACTTGATTCGCCCCAGAATTCTCAAACCAAAGAGAAAGAACGGAAGAAGCTAACGGATATCTATGGACGAGAGAGCTTAGGAGAAAAAGAATTTGATTACGGGGAACCTAATGATGTCGAAATCATAGAAACTTGCGCGGACAAGACTGAAGGTGGCTTCTGTGAAAACGTAGCGTTGTCTCCCAGTTCCTCTATTCCAGATGTTATGTCGCCACCAGTCCCCTCACCAAGCTACTCCTTCCTAGACCATGTGTCATCTCCAGGCTCTCCGATGCCTTACGCTTCTCCACTGCCAGAAAAGAGTGTTGTATTGGCTGATCCTGTCTCACCAAGTCTTCCTCTTAACTGGAAATCCCCCGCGTCAGAGAAAAAAGTGGATGTCCGGGCGCAGTCGAATTCACCCGTTTCTCCGTCGGTTTGTTCGTATAGACCACAGATCACGCAGGATTTGTGTTCTCAGGTCAGCAGAAAAGACGCAGTGAAAAATTTGGATTTTGAACGGAGCTTGAAAGACAAAGAAAAACCACGAAACGTAGAAATAGTAGAGATTGATCCAAACATGCCGTTAATGGAAAGATTAAAGGCTGCGCGTGGAGGTGGGCACAAAATTTTCAGTCTTGAAAAAGACGACGATAACTGCGATACAAACAGCGATGATTGCATAAGAAATGAATTGAAAACAGGTGAGAATAAGTCTACGATTTCATCACAGCGAGAAAAGGCGGCAAGCTCTCAACCAGAAATGAATGCGTCAATGAGTGCAGAGTTTGATTTTTATGACGATGGCGGTTTTAATTTTGACCTTGACGAGTTGAACAATCTGGAGAGTGGTTTGGAGGATTGCGATAAAGTTATAACCAAAGGAGAAAGTCATTCTAAAGAAGGATCATCAAACGAGGGCAAAGTTACGGCTCAGAAGAAGGGTTCAAAACAAGTTGCGGGCAAGAGAAAAATTCCGCTAAGCCAACGAAGAGGTCAGGACAGTGATGACGATGATAGGTCACAGGAGGCTCCCTCAAATCGTGGGAAAAAGACAGACACTCATTCGAGCAAACCAACAGGACAGACAGTGGCACAACCAGTGACACCCATGCCTAACTACAACGAGATGGCCACACCTGTATTGAAGGTAAGCGTTGAAAACAAATTACTTTTAATATTAAGCAACATAACCTGAACACTACAGCAAAACCTATTCGCATTGCAGTACATCACACTAGCTAGAAAAAGTAATTTTAACTGCAGGGAATTTACTGCGTTTATTCCACTGGATATGCTGTCTTTTGCAGACTGAGTTGCACAAGTTTGGTGTTCGCCCTCTCCCAAAGAAGAAGATGATCTTGAAGCTGAAAGAAATCTACGATTACACACACCAGGGTAAGTTCTTTGCTTTTTTTCTTCAAAGTAACTCCTAAAAACTTGAAAAACCTGTCTTTTGACAATATTACGCCATATTCATATCCTCGGTGTTGAACTGGAACTAGCTTGGAATGGAGGCGTTATCTTTGAAGAGAGATTAATGTTAATTTTGCATTTTAAAAGACTCCCCGCATTAGCCTCGTTTGCAAGCTAGTTCCAGTCCAATACCGAGAATACGAATATGGTCTTTTCCCCTGGAAGTAAGCCTTCCCTTCTTTTGACAGTTGAACCAGGCCCTCAGGCAAATAAAACGGAACGTGCTCCAAATAAAGGTCAGCCGCTGCCTTCCAATGTCGCGGTCTCGGATACTGTTGATAAAGTAGAGGGAAGTGGAACGGCCAGCAGTGATAACAGGTTGGATTATATATTGTCGCCGATAGCAACAATATTTTTATTTTGTTTTAGCGTCTGTCGAGCTCACTAATTTGATAAAAAACGCAGTCGTGTAAGGTGCTTAGCCTCTGAGATTATTAATTACCAATTAGATTTAAAATTGATCGTGATTTGGCGTACGCGATTTCTCCCGCCCTTTCTGACAGTTAAAAGTTTTCCCGCGCTCGCCGTCGGTTACATTTTTCCCGCGCTTGCCACATGCTGCATGTTTTCCCGTGCTTGCTGCCAACACCAACGCCAATTTTCTGATTGGTTGTGTACGCGTGGCTATTTTTTGTCGAGTTACGGTTTAAAGAAAGGCTGTGATGACTTTCGCTTTTTTTAGTTCTCCCACAATCATCCAAATTCCGCTCTATTCCAGTTCACTTTGTTTCAAATACGGTTTCATTGAAAGTACAGCGAAACCTGTATTAAGCGGACACCCTTGGGACCCTGACTAGTGTCCGCTTAACACTGGGTGTCCTCCCAAACAGGTTCTAATATGTTGTGTAATAATAGTTAATTATTAGCTCTTGTAACACAGTGTGAGATCAAAGACTAGCATAGTACAATGTCCAGTCAATCAATGCATCAATCTAGAATAATCTACATAGCTTTGAAACGACATAGCTGAACAATGTTAAAAGAGTCTCAGCTGAACCTTAAGAAGTAAAAAGCCCTTAAAGTGTCCGCTTATTGCAGGTTTTGTGCAACAAAATGGCTTAATATTGATGTCCACGTCCGCTTAACAGAGGTGTCCGCTGAATGCAGGTTTATTTTACAGTAAATGTGGGAAGAAAATTTTGGGACTTCAGCTGGTGTCCACTGAAAAGAGGGTGTCCGCCTAATATGGGGTCCGCTTAATACAGGTTTCACTGTACTTACGAATAATTTTTTTCATCTTTCTCCCACTCGAACCAGTGACGAGGAAGATAGAGAATTTGGAGACTGCACTGTGATGATTGAAGACGATGTCATAACAGCATCCCAACAGGTACAAACCGGTTTGACTGGTCACTAGCTGACATGATGTTTCAGTCAATATTCAGCTTATTCAGTGTTAATCATTTTTCTTCTCCTTAAAGGTCAATGGAGGCAACTTGAAAGAGAGGCTTATACACTACTTCCGGGACAACGAAGAGTTGTACAAAAAGATTCTTCGGTATCAGGTGATTTGAGAGGCTAAGCGTGACGTTTGCGGTAAACTACATTCGGCAAAATTACCTTTTTCTTCTAATCCTTTCTAATCTTTTCTTATTAATCATACTCGTGATTAACAAATCGGACTCCCGCTGCGCGGTCGTCCGATTATGTTTATCATTCTTATGATTGCAGAACGAATTGGACTCCACTCTGTCTTATTACCATTTGCATAAAGAATTTCAGTTCAAAACGTTTTGCCTGCCTGAGAAAATCATTTGCCCTCCCGCTAAAACGTTCATGAAACTCCTGCCGATGCAGATAAATTCAAAATTCTAGAAAATTGTACTTGACGTAAATGCCGAGTTCCTTTTGATTTCTTTCGCAGCCGCAAGAGTTGGTGTCATTGCAGCAGCAGATCAAATCTGACGGTATCAACTGTCCTTTGGGAAAACTTGTGGATTTTCTTGATAAACAGGTATGAAGCTTCCTCAAAATTCCCATTTCATAAGATATAATGATTCATACATTTTATCAGTAAATATTTTGTCAGGTACCTAATTAGTCAACGCGAAAATTCCAGAAGTCTAATTATAAGGAGATGCCTGTTTTATTAAATATCTGAGTTCCAGATGGGATTTGAACCCTCGACCCTCCGCGCGTGATGTAGCCGGATGTTCTCGTGGGTTCAAATCTCATCTGGAACTCAGATTTTTTCCGAGTTGATGCCTGTTTTAGCACTGTAAAAATCCTAAAATCTTTCATCATTCTCTTGTGTGACGTCATGTGTCTTTGGGTTTCAGTGCATCACTTTCACGACCGCTGGATCAAGAACGCGGGCACCAAAGAAACGCGGAAGAAAAAAGAAAGAAGATAATGCTAAGCCGTCATAATGAAAATTGTTAAAATAATAAGATTAATAATTGAAGGATAGAAAATGCAATCTAAAACGGCAAATTTCATGTTCTGTTTGACCAACATCTTTCCTAATGTTTTGTTTGAAGTCAAAGAAATTGCAGATTAGGCAGCCGTTCTTAAATAAAAGTTTCTTTCATAAACTGTTGACATCTTTTCGTGATGTTCTTGTTTGATTGACCAATCAAAATCCAGATAAGACCGGGAAGCGAGAAGTGAAATACTAGTCAATTGCACCATGCGGTTCTCTCTTCTCTGATTGGCTGAACAGACTGGAAAACCAACAAAATGTCAGAACGTTAATCCCATGAAGTAGAGACTCCCAATCAGTACGATAAAAAATGCGTGGAATTATTTATGTTTGTAAACGTTAATGAGCAGACATATGCTACTAGAGTTTGTCGTGCTTCTGAATAATTCGGAAATCGTATTTTCAGTTAGGCGGAGAAACTGCTAAAATCATCTCAGTGCCAACTTCTAAATTCACTTTAAAAAGTAAAGGAGACGCAAGGGTTTTTTTTACCAGATGTATGTCTGTAACCTTAAATTGAAATGGCAATAAATAAATTTGCAAGATATCCGTTGTTCGTTGTTCTTTTTTTGACTGTAAATTGCGAAAATCAGCGTAGTCAGTTAATCAGTTTTAATAAAAGAATTGACACAGTGAAATCAAATTTCGCGTCTATTTACATTTCGCTGGAGAGATTATTTCATTTTGGCATAAAAATTCATTATTGCATACTTGTACTATCTCGGCCCTTCATTTTAAAGTGCGTCTGTCGTCTATTTTTCTTCGGATTTGCTAGTTCCTGATGCCTATCTGATTGCTTAAATGGATCCTTTTTAAGACCTTAAAAGCTCACGTGAACAAGTTCCCAAACAAAGAAAGTTATATCTTCAATTAGCGCCTTATGATCAGCACTCTGAATTTAATTTCATCTGCGGAATGGTTGAAAATTCAAGGTACGTTGTGTTTTTAAAAATGTTTATGAATCATTTCTGATGCTGTGTGGTTTATTTAGTCAATAAACCCCTTCAGGCCACATCATATGAACGTATTAGATCAGTCTTCTACCGAAATAGTATGATTACGAAAATATGCTCCCATGATTGACGAAGAAACCTTTCATAACAATTCCTCCCATTAGCTTTTATTGAGTTGTGGCTCTAAAAGAACAACTCTGTTTTTCACGATTATTAAGCCCCTTTCAGTCGCTGTTATTTTATAGTAGAATGTTGTAGACTTTTCGTGTTCGTCTGAAATTGTACTGACTTGTTATGCGCTTTACATTGATGTTTTTGAGAGTTGTTATGTGCAGCTTTGCGTTTTCGAGAAGCTCTCCCTTTCTCCACACCCCCCCCCCCCCCCCCCCCCCCCCCCCCCCCCCCCCCCCCCCCCCCACCCCCCCCCCACAACCCCCAAAGCACTACACATACAGTAGCAATTATACTACAGATGCAGGGGTTTCACTTCCATTTTCAGCAGGAGGGAGGCTTTCACAGGTG
>Ga0126338_10002827_pt1 | contig 12038 bp, 4 predicted proteins | sample OrbCmetagenome_2_FD_92529 | JGI IMG/M metagenome (GOLD analysis project Ga0126338, IMG submission 92529) | Coral microbial communities from Petempiche,Puerto Morelos, Mexico - Orbicella C C metagenome | ecosystem: Host-associated > Invertebrates > Cnidaria > Coral | place: Petempiche,Puerto... | reverse complement strand
GGCCCCAAAAGGTATGATTTTTCAGCCATTTTGGTCATAAATTAAGGGTATTGATTTTGGCCATTTTGGTCATTAATACGGTATGGTTTTGCACTCTAGCCTTGATATGTAATGCTTTTACTGGTGGGTAAAATGCAGTTAATGGAACACGATACATGCAATCTAGTAGGATAAACAATACTACAATACTGCATGCACAATCCATGAATGAACATTCCCTTGTTCCCTTGTTAGCACAAACACTATTCGTGTCTGTATTTTAGCTTCAGTATCTTGCAGTATAATGTAGTAAAATATCTTAGCTTCTCCTAGATTGGCTCATATATTTGTTAGCCCCATTCACTGCTAACAAGCTCACCACGTTGCATTTATTTAGTTCATAGTACAGCTGTACCTATTGGTTGAACTTTGAGACACTGTCTTGCTATATAAATCTCAATACACTGTCAGAGGGCATTATCCTGGCACCTTGCACAAGAGTACACAGTTTGTAACAATTTAGCTTTAGAATTTCCCACCTTCCCTCCCTTGGAGAAGGGCTTTTATTTGTCATTTGCCAATAAATTGGGGTCACTCCATGTGGTTCAGTTAAGTCTGTATAGTGACTTCTCCCAAGCTTTGGCATTGCTTGTGTCTTTGCCATCTTATATCTTAGCCTTTAATAAAGGCTTGTCTGATCCAGCCTGTGCTGTGCTGGGTAGATTAAAGGAAAGGCTCTGCCAATACTCTTGTTCTATTCTCACGTTAGTGGGGGAATAAGTGAGGCTGAAATGGGGTATTAATTTAAGGGTCAGGTCATAAATAGGGTATCAAATTTTTGGTCAGGTCAAATCAAATAGGATAGGGAAAATCACAGATTTTGGTCATAAAGAGGGTAAGGCTTTTGGGAAGCGGGCCGCACACCCCCACCCAATTTTTCTGGGAGTACCCAAGACCTGTTCATTTTCCCTTTGCTTTATTCTCAAATTCTTTAAATTTAACAGGCAGGAAAGACACTCTTTGTGTAGGTCTTGAAGATACTGAATGACTATTTACCCTTGAATTTTAAAGAGGTCAAACGTTTTGGAGCTTGACACCTGAATTTGTCATGAAAATTACCAAAGCATGACAGGCATTGTCACTTATATTTTATCAATAAGTGAAGGCGCCAGAATTTTTTGTCATAGCTTCGTGTTTGGTGTCCAATTTTCACGTAATTAGTTTCCTTTGTTTTGTGGCCTTTTGTACATGTTATGTTCATTTGCATACTCTATATGTTTGGTTTGTGTGTACACTTATTTAGTTAGTAGCGGTTTTAGTTTCTGTATATGTCTTGTTTGGATTTGCTACAGCTTTACAGTCTGTCTTTGGTTTTGCATGGGGTTTGACACATTCATTTTGTAAGTTTCCTTGTTTATTTCGCTTTGCCGTTTTTCTGCACTCTTCATGTTCCGTCGTTGTCAGTTATTTTATGTTCATTCCCGTGTTTGTAATTTTGTTATTTTCAGTTACCGTGTTCAATCTAGGTTTGGGTGGAATGAAATTTCTATGGAAAGATTTGGATACGTGTAATAAGCGTGTGCGATAATAATAAGTATAAATCACATGAGTTTTCTCTTCATTTTTGGAATAAATACACGCACGAATTTTTCAAAGACTATAAATTGCACTTGCACTTGCACTACAGACTCCTACAATTTTGTTAGCTTTTGAAAAATCAAAGCATGATTATTTATTCCAGATTGTACTGGAAATCATGTGATTTGTACCAACCTTTACATGAACTTTGCTTTTCTTTCATTGATTCAATTACGTTCATATAACTTACGTTGTGGTTCAATATTACCTTTGGTACAATTTGGTATAGATTCCTTTGTTTCAATGACTAACATTATAATATATTACTGTGTACTAGAACAAAGGAAACTGTCAAATTGTGCCAAGGGTCAAATTGAACCACAGCATATATTTCTGGATAATGAGTCAGTAAAGGCTGTAATAGCTCCATTTTTTGGGGTGTCTCTAAAACGAAGACCTCTGAAACGAAGACCTCTAAAACAAAGACCCAAAGACCCTAAGACCCCAAAAACTCTAAAATGAAGACCCCCTTCCTTTAATGTTCTAAGGCATTTTTACCCATAATGCAGTTTTGCTTCTTCTTTATGCGGCCAATTTTGTGATGTCAACACGCGTACGGTGTTAAGTTTTTAACCACCGTCTTTTGCTGAGTGACAAAGCTCTCACACTTGGCCGGAATTTGGGTGACCTACAAATACCTGTGAATTTATAATCGTCAAAAATCTCTTGTGCGCAGTTAGTTTAAACATGTCATGTGATGCATTCAAAACTGGAGAATACTTAGATGCAAGAGATGTTGGAATCATATTCCCCAGTTTTCAAACTTTGTGATTTATGTTTCATCTCAAGTAATTTGTTTTATAACATAACGTGTGCGCTGGTACATGTAGTTCCTATGAAGACATCATGGCTAAAGTCTCTATTTACGCATGGTTGCGCGTAAATAAAATGACGTGTGCATTTCATTTTAGCTGCAAATTTCCGTTGAGTTTAGCTGTGAGTTCCTTTTGCTAAAGTTTTGGCAATGTAAACGTCATTTTGAACAATCCAAACCCTACCTTGAGTCTTTGACTTTTGCCAAGTTAAGATGTTTACTAAAACTTGAGTATTTTGACTTTTTTTGTCTACATTTTCATTTGAGCGTTTTGACTTTGTTTGCCTAAATTTTCATTAATTCGAAGAAGTGAATATATATATAAAAAAACTTGCACAGAGAAATATCTGTACACAGTTTTGACCCAAATTGAGGTTAAAATAAGTTGGCCATACATGTACTAACAACATCACTTCTGGCCAAGTGTGAGAACTTGGTTGCTCAGCTCAAAATGGCGGTTAAAAACTTATCACTGTGTTGACATCACAAAATTGGCCAGAAAAAGAAGGAGCAAAACTTCATTCAGGGTCAAAATGCCTTGGATAATTAGTGGGGGTCTTTGTTTTAGGGCTTTTGGGGTCTTAGGGTCTTAAGGGTCTTTGGGTCTTTGGGTCTTAGGGTCATTTTTAGAGGTCTTTGTTTTACAGACACCCGTATTGATGGTTTTTAGTCTTTTGTTACAAAGATACGTTAGAAAGGTAATGATGTAAAGATCAGTAGCACACTTGTCATACGCTAATGGAAAAATCACAGATTAATGCGTGAATCTTTTAAGAATTTCTTGGTGCACAATGATCAGATCTGCTTGAGACTTTCCAAAATTGTTGCACATGTGTTGAAGATGGTTTTGGACTAAACAGAAGTAGAATAAAGGATTTTTGAAAAAATATAATCGGAGCCAAATTGTAAAGTTAGCAACAAAAACATGGTGTCACGCGTAACTCGTGTGGGCTTCACTATTCACTGTTTTCTTGTTTTTGCCAACTTAAGTTTTGTTTATGACGGTAAGACTTAACAGATGATGAAAAAGGTTCCTTTTTAAGCAATTAGTGGCAAACAAAATCCTGAAAATTGGTGCTAAATCTTCCTTAAAATCAACGAGAGTGTTAACCATATGATGCATCACGCTTTTAAACCTTGGGAGAAACAGATAATTTTCAATTCGTTGTGCGAGCTATAATTCCTGAGTTACCAAACAATTTACCTTCAAAATGTAATGCTCATAAGTTGCTTTTCACTTTCTTTTCGATTTTTTGTGTTTTTATGGAAACATTGTTGAGATTTGAATTTTTTTCTGCGTTCTAAACAGTTGGCAAGCGGTGTGATCTGGCACGCGATAATTCTGCTGGTCGTATTGTTTATGACGAGTGCACTGGAGCGTGTCAATGTTGACATAAGCAAAACACTCAAATGACAAGCTAAATTTTGGTACCAAAATCGATTGAATCTGTTAAAAGCTGACGAAAATATTTCCATAAAGTTTGTTCAAAACATAAGGTCAACAGTTTTGATCCTGAGGAAGGTAAGCGATCAAACTTCGAGCAAAGACAAGCGCGACGCTGTCTTTACTTCCAAATCATCCCAAAGTCTACAGAACAATAAGCTTTGTTTTAGATTTCCTTATTAGGAAGTAAAATATTGCATCAGGTGAGGAAATGACTGGGAAACTCCCTGAGCACATGTTGCGTGTTTCAAGCACGTAGTCAAGTACTGTGTTGTTAGCAAGCACAAGGCCATAAAATTGAATGCAAAGATTAACATTTTTTTAAAAAATTTTCCTTAAGTATGGTATTTATGCATTTTTACAAAAAAAGGGCGTGGCTGCATTGTATCATGGGTAATAGAAAATTAGCTTAAAACGCATCTGAATTGACTGAAATGACGTAATTTCAAGATAGGAACCAATTTCCTTCACTTTCTGACTTATTTCTAACAAAAATTAATTCTTAAATAAATTTTTGCATTTTACCCCAATGTTAAACCTTTGTACATCAGAACTGTACTACTGATCAAAGAACCCAGCAAATTCTCAGCTTTTTATCTGTTGCCAAAAGAACCCAGTTAAATGCAGTGCATGGATAGTAAGTCGAAAAAGTGCAATTGAATGTGGAATCGCTTTCTTGGAAATATGCCATTTTCTCAAGAACCATGCATTCATTAGAATTTAATGAAATTTGGCATGCAAATACTTTAGGAAATAAGTAACCAGAATATTGAAAAAAAATTGAACTTAACAAAGGGAAATTCTAGATATTTCATTGAACCTTTAACAAGGAATGATTAAAGATCTCTCTTAAATTATTAAAATAGTGTTAACTTGTGAGCATCGTTACAAACTTGTTGCATGCAAATGATGAAGAAAATCTAATGACTAGATTTTCTGCAAATAAACAAAACCAATTTTAAAGGCCTGTTTATATTTATTCATGTTGCCATGGCAATGGCACATATGTCAGCTTAACTATCAGAAAATCAAAGTTTGTGTTGTTAACTTGCTAGCTGCCATTTTGGCGACTAAAGAATCAAGGGTTTTAGAGAAAAAGGTGAATGAAACACAGGTATCAAAAACTGTGTTCAGCCACCTTAAGAACAAAATCAAATTTGTTACTTATTTACCCATTTGGATTTGCCTTATCCATGTATATATGGTATGGATTCCTTGTTCTTAGCATAGTTAATAGAGCGGAATGGTTATGAAGCTGGCAAAGATCAAATGAGCGAACAAAGACGGCTAGATTTATGTTGGAAGGTCCATGACCATGCACAATCTTTTATGCATGGTCAAGGCCAAAAAAGTGAACAAAAATGTACAACAAAGAACTTTGTTGGATTTCATAACCATTTCCCTCTTTACGTAATGTTCTCAGGTATTGAATTTATCAAACAAAGGAAAATAAAAAATTAATGGCTCTTCCTTGCTGCTATGCATAAGTCAATTCCTGCAGTGCCCACCCCCCTTCCCCAGGCCAACCACTGAAGGATGGGATTTCAATCCAGTTGCATTATGCAAATTTTACAGGAAAATTTCAAACCTTGGCGTTGCCGCAAGATCTCTCTTTGAGATTTTCCCATAAAGACCTCACTCTTGGTTGATAAGTAGTTATTAATAAACCATATAAAATTATTTTTTCTGAACAGCAAAACTAGCCAAAAAGCAGCACTATTTGTACATTCTATACCAATGGCGTTTCTTTATAGCAGGCTTTTATGCCTACAGGGTGCCTCCAAAATTACTGTAACACCATCCAGACACCAATAAGTGATTGGCATGATGGCGTCATTTGACTTCATCTGCCAGAATCTTCAATTTTTATGTTTCTTGTGCTAATTAGGGCAATTGTTAGTTGAATCCCACCGGGACTTAAAAATTTCCCCATTTGATGTCATTCAGTTCAGAAAACATCGCGGAGACATTGCCTTAATCTACAAATTCTCTATGCTATATTGGCATTTCATTAGGAGAGTTAGTATTTTGAGCTTAATGGAAACTAAATACATGTAAATTACAAGGAGACCTAATTTTTGTTTTCCAGATGAGATGTAAACAGGGAACCAAGTGTATCAGAAACTTGGCAATCAGGATTTACATGCAGCAGTTATCCAGGTAAACTAGTAAAAGTGATATACAGTTGCTGTAAACACCGACGGATAAGCCGCACTTTTTTACTCAAAATTTTCCTTAAAAATGGGGGATGTGGCTTATGTGCAAGACCATCTGGACAATGTGTAATAAATTTGCACAAATTAACACTTTCCATCAAAAATTTGTAAGCCGGTTAAGCAAACTAATAAGAACTTCAATAAACGAAGAATATCAGAATTGGCTCCTAAAAGAGTCATTTTTGTTCATAATCACAAGCTTACATTTCTTGCTGCTAAACTGCATTAAACCTTCATTAAAAAATCTTTTAGCCAGTTTATTAGGTTGCCATTCTAGCTCATTCTAGAGAAGCTAAACATCCCGCAGTATGGAATCTCCATTCCACCACAAAGCTGTTTACATGTCAACAAAGAAAGCTTCGAGAGCTACTTGTGTAGAGTACTCAATCTCCTGGTGAAATGCTTGGCTACTAAGGTATGAACGAACAAACGAACGAACGAATGCGTTCGTGTTCTTCTTGTTGCATGACAAATTCTACTGAAAAACTGACAGGCATGAAAAAATTACGGGTTTAAAAATACCAGAGAAATATCAAACATATGTCAAAGTTGGCAAACATCATGTCCATACTATTGCAAAACTAAAATTTTGGGTAAGGGTTTCAGTTAAAGTATTCTCTGGTTTCAATGTTTGTGAGTTTATGCTGGTTTACATTCAATAAATCAAGAAATGTACCTGTAAAGAACTTTCTCAAGCTCCACTTGTGATGTATGTTAATTTCTTTCCAAAATCTTTTCTTGAAAATTAATAATTATAGTTCCCAAACTTGGGGTGCAGCTTATCTGCAAGTGCAGCTTATCTGCTGGTGTTTACGTTAATATATTACTCTTGATTAATAAAGTTATTACACTGCTTTGTAGCATTCGTATTGTAACAATTATGCCATCTTTCGGTTTTTTGTTTTCATGACCTGCAAAAATCTTTGCTCAAAATCATTATTCCACTCACACATTTTTTTCAGCAAAATTTGCACTATTCAAAATTGTAATGTTTTTTTTTTACATTTTAATTAAAATATATCTTTCATTTATTGGCAAGAAAGATGTCCAACTTTGAAATTCTTTCTCATAAGTGCTAACTCACAAGGCTCTGAAATGTGACAAATTGTCTTCTCTTTTTCACTGCAGTCTTCTGGGGTAACCTTGAAATTGCACTGAATTCCTCTTTTGCACTCCATTTTAAATTTTCACAAATAAACTAGGAACTGGGCTTTTATCCATTTAAAATGATTAACTAATTGACTGGCTAATTGAGAGGTTGACTGGCTGGTTGATGGACTGGCAGAAAGACTGATTAGCACTTGGAAATTTTTAAGTACACCTGTGAATTGCATCAACTCATTGTTTTCTATGTGCTTCCCTTGTGTTCTTTGAAGTTTCCATGACATGCTTACTTGTATACATGTATAACTCAACAATGCACTTAGGCATGTTAACTATATATATCCCAATAAAATATTAGTGACAAAATATCCTGTTAAACTTCTGGTTGGTCTCTGAACTGATTTATTCATTGCCTGGGCTCATGTAACTGTTTAAGAAAACAGATCAATTAGTAGAACTGGCATGGTGATTGATTGGCAAACAGACTGACTAACAGGTTAACTCACTGATAAACTGATATGTAGACTATTTGACATACTGACCAGGTGAACTTCTCTGACAATGAAATAAGTATTAATGAGTGCTTCCCTTGGACAGTTTGTTAAGCAAGTGTAAAGAGCGAGCAAGGTGATTGAGTGACTTACTGACTGACTGAAAACTGCATTGGCAGAATTGCAGACAGACACAGACCGACTGACAGACAGACAGACAGACAGACAGGCAGGCAGACAGACAGACAAACAGACATGCAGAGACAGGCAGGCAGACTGACTGGCTGACTGACTGAAAACTGGCAACTGAATATACTAACAGATAAAATGATTGGCTGAATTGCAGACAGGCACAGATTGACTGACAGACAGACAGACTGACAGACAGACAGACAGACAGGACTGACTGACTGACTGACTGACTGACCTCTTAGTTGACTGATTCACAGACTATTTGAGATTTTGTTGACAAGACATCAACATTGTGTTGACTAAATTCCCTCTTCGTTAACTGAGGATCGTACAGGGGTATTCTCATGATGAGTGATTAGCTGATTTTATTTTCCATGAAACATGAATGTAGGAAATTCGAGATCTGTGACTTGAAGGTTTTGCGTGACCCATGAAGAACTTGAATTAGCAACCAATATTCGTGATTTAATCACTCTATTCTATGTGGTTTTGAGATGCAAGTCCTTCAGAAGATTTGTTAAGACTGAAAACATCAAAATAATGCAACCCCTGTATAATTTTTGTAATGTTTTGTAAGGCATCTGCAACAACCAAGTAACAGAGCTTTCTTTGATGTCCTTCGCTTGATTTTCAAAAATGTCATATGATCTAGTAACACTGTTTAGAGTGTAAGAGCAGTTTATTAAAAGAGTACCTTGCTTATTTTCGTGATTCAGGAAAATGAAATTTCAATATCTGTGAGCTGTGATTCATTTTTTCCATTCAGGAACTGTGCGACCCTCTTAACTGCAATGTTAAGTACATGGTAACAATTATAAAAACTTGTATAAAATGATTCATTAACCTGACAAATAAGTATTCTTCCTTTTCCAGATCAGATGCCAACAGGGACAAAGTGGACTAACTCCTCAAGCAGTTATCTTTAGAAGGGATGCCTGTTCTATTTTGCAATCCAACTCTTTGGGAAACCAGGTAAACAAAGCTCTTGATTAAGCCAAGTTCTGCTGTGATTATTTGACTTCAGACATGCAGTTTGTGCCTTGATTATTTACACAATGAGTAAGAAAAGGTGTTAAATCACACTCTTTGAAACTAATTGTCCATGAAATTGTTAAATTTATCTTCTGTGTGATGTTCAAAAATAAGCTGTTTTTTCAGAATTAGATTGCATTTTCACCTTCAAAGAAAATTGTTGAATACGTGATTGTATAATTTAGTGAGTAATTGGGCTGCAGTACCAATTGACTGACATTGTTAAAGTAGCTGTGGTCTATCCCATTTGTTTTATACATTAACAATGAGAGAGAATTCCAGGTAAAAGTGAGAGAAACCAAAATTTCATTCTGTGAAAATGATAACTGGCACAGTAAAACTCACAGTATCCAAACTATGTACAATAACTCAAACATGAAATGACTGACTGATGGATGGATAGACTGACTTACTGACTGACTGATGGACTGACATACAAACAGACTAATGGATTAAGACAGACTGACAGACTACAGACTGACTGACTGACTAACTGACAGACAAACAGACTGCCTGTGCTCTGGGAGTAACATCAGCCGCAGGCAGCATGAAATGAAGTTAATCTTCAAGCTGGACACTCTTCGACCGAACGGACTGAACATTAACTTTAATTTCTTGTGACTGTGGGTCTAGTGCATATTACACTTAGGCATGCCAAAACAATGGTTTTCCTATTTGTTTACTTTGTACTTCATGTGCATGCTTTCCATGTGTGTGTGTATGTGAACAGTTTTTTTGTATGGTGTGGCTAAATCCACCTACCGAAGAAGGGCTAAGCCCGAAAAATTTAGTTTATCAGAACAAATTTGACACTTTTCAGAGCATTTTGAGCATTATATACAACTTTCGGCAGTGTCACGCATCGTATGAGTTTTTTGATCATTCCTACTGAAGCAGACTGACTGACTGGCTGACTGATTTATTGAATCATGATAGACCACCTGATTGACCCATGACTGACTTTGTGACTGACTGATTGACCCTTTACTGACTGATTGATTGACTGATGGACTCATGACCAACTGACTCACTAATTAACTCATGACTGACTTACGGACGGACTGACTGGCTAATTTATTGACTCATAACTGACCACCTGATTGGCTCATTACTGATTGATGGACTCATGACCAACTGACTCACTAATTGACTCATGACTGATTTTTTAACTGACGGACTGATTGACTCTTTACTGACTGACTGAATGATTGACTCACAACTGACTGACTGACTTTTTAAGGACGGCTGACTGACTCACTGACTGATTGCTGATGGACTGCTAGCAGACTGACTGATTGACTGCTGACAGACTGACTAACTCAATGACTAACTATGGTTGACTTATTCATGACTGTCTGACTGACTGATTGACTGCCGATGGATTGACTGATGGACTGTCAACTGACTGATTGATTGACTGTTGAGAGACTGCTGACTGACTGCCTGACTCACTCACTCACTTACCAATGGACAAAATCTGTGATTGGCCGATTTACTCACCAAACGTTTAAACTGATTGGCAGATGATGTATCGACATTGATCTGTTGAACTCTGTATCATATAAACAACATTTTGAAAAAAAATTATTAAAAGATAAAAACATTAAAAAGTCACTGAAGAAAAATCTTGGTACAGTATATTGCATGTCTGAAGTATTGAACACAGTCAAACCTCTCTAAATGACCACCCTGTGAAAAGTGACCCCTGGGAAGGGACCATCTTGAGTCTGAAATGTGACTACCTTGTAAAAGTCCCAAACTATCTCATGCAGCTAAATTATTAGAAGAGAACTTCATCTATAATTTATAAGCACCACAGCTAGTAGAACTGACGTGGTGATTGACTGGGAAACAGACTGACTAACAGGTTAACTCATCGATAAACTGATTTGTAGACTATTTGACATACTGAGCAGGTGAACTTCTGTAGCAATGAAATAAGTAACAATGAGTGCTTCCCATGGACAGTTTGTTAAGCAAATGTAAAGAGCAAGCAAGGTGATTGAGTGACTAACTGACTGACTGAAAACTGGCAACTGAATATACTAACAGATAAAATGATTGGCTGAATTGCAGACAGACAGAGACAAACTGACAGACAGACAGACAGACACAGACAGACAGACTGACAGACGAGCAGACAGACCAACAGACACAGACAGACTGACTGACTGAAAACTGGCAATTAAATATACTAACAGATAAAATGATTGGCTGAATTGCAGACAGACGCAGACAGACTGACAGGCAGGCAGGCAGACAGACACAGACAGACAGATAGACAGACGGACAGACAGACAGACTGACTGACAGACAGACAGTTTGACAGACAGGTAGACAGACCGACAGGCAGACAGACACGCACAGAGTGACAGACTCACAGACAGACAGACAGACTAACTGACTGACTAACTGACAGACAGTCTGACTGACTGACTGACCTCTTAGCTGACTGATTCACAGACTATTTGAGATTATGCCAACAAGACATCAACATTATGTTGACTAAATTCCCTCTTAGTTAACTGAGGGTCGTACAGGGGTATTCTTGTGATGCGTAATTTGCTGATTTTATTTTCCATGAAATGTGAATGTAGGAAACTTATTTTTCATGATCTATGACTTGAAGGTTTTGCCTGGACTGTGAGGAACTTGAATTATCTACCGATATCCGTGATTCAATTACTCTATTCTATGTGATTATGAGACGCAAGTCCTCCAGAAGATTTATTAAGACTGAAAACATCAAATGTGACCTCTGAATAATTATTGTAATGTTTCGTAAGGCATCAGGAACAACCAAGTAACAGAGAGCTTTCCTTGATGTCCTTCACTTGATTTTCAAAAATGTCATATGAAAATATTATATTATAAAATATAAAGTACTTTTTGGTTTCCTGCACTACTGGTAATTACAACAACTATCACATATATCGCCTAACCTACTTTACATTGGTTTCAACAGTACTAACGTTAACATTTCTCTTATGTATAACTTAACTATAGATACCCTTGTGAGATAACTTTAAGAATTCCTAGGAATTCCTAGGAATTTCCTAAGAATTCCTAGGAAAAAATTCCTAGGAATTCCTAAGAATTCCTAGGAATTCCTAGGAATCTAAGGTGTG
>Ga0126338_10002826_pt1 | contig 12040 bp, 22 predicted proteins | sample OrbCmetagenome_2_FD_92529 | JGI IMG/M metagenome (GOLD analysis project Ga0126338, IMG submission 92529) | Coral microbial communities from Petempiche,Puerto Morelos, Mexico - Orbicella C C metagenome | ecosystem: Host-associated > Invertebrates > Cnidaria > Coral | place: Petempiche,Puerto... | reverse complement strand
TCCAATGGGGCTTCCTCTTTTTCTGATTGAAATATTTTCGTATATTTGTTACGTGCCTTCATATGTTCTAATTCCAGAGTTCTTAGTTTTCCTTCAAGTTTTTCAACTTCCCTCTCCGAACCCTTTGCATTTTCAAGATCTTCAATCTCTTGTTGTGTCTTTCTTATGGATTCTCTTATTTCATCCATTTTTTTTTCCTTTTTCTTTTTGTAAAGCCACATATTGCTCCTCTTTTAATTCTTTTCGTTTTTCGTATATAGTTTGTTGGACTTTCTCATATTTAGACGACCCGAGAGCATTTTTTATTTCTTTCGGAAGTTTTTTATTGATCTGCTGTCGACCTGTGCTTTTTTCTGTGGTCGTCAGGGGATAGAGTTTTTTGCCAACTCCAAACATTTTAACTTGAAGTCTGCCTTTTAAGTTGTACGATACCTCAAGCTCGCTGGAGCTCTTGTCTGGAAATAAATCCTTTGCAGCAACCCGGGCTTGTTCACTCAGTGTCGGCACGCCAAAGGATGTTTCTGTACAAGAAGCTTCTGGCTGCCCGCTTTTCTCGTGCTGCTTTGTTTGCATTTGAATTTCTTCTTCACCATTAGGGCCAGGCGTGGAGGCGGAGACTGCGCTGCCGCCCGTATTATCATCATCGTCCTCCCACCAGTCATCATCAGGGTCATAAGCAGGATTTTCAAAGCCGCCTTTTGACATTGCAATGTATTTCAATTATGTCCTTGATTAAATAATCTCGGCTGGTTATACGAAGTTGTTTGAGCAAGAATGTATACCGATGATGACAAAAACCCGGGTGACATCCCAGACGTGCTACTTCCACCATACTTGGCGAAATCTTTGGGGGCCATGAAGGCGCCACGCGCTGTCAAACGCATCACCTTCAGATGCACCGAAGCCGTGCCCAGCGACACCCTGTACATTTTGGTGTCAGACCTGAACGAAAACGACGTGCTGGTGCCCGGCTCCCTGGCGCTGCGCTTTGACATCGACCTGGAGGGCAGGCAAGCCAACAACTTCCTCGTTCTGAACGTTACGCGGGCGCTGGTCGACAAGCTGGTCGTGGAGTTTGAGGGCACCACACTGTGGGGTACAACATCTACGAAACGTTTGAAGACCTGTTTCGTCCGGTCAAACGGCGCGACAACATGGTGCCGGAGGGGATCCAGAGCGAAGTCTTGTGTAAGATATGCTATAAAGCCGGGGACAAAAAACGGATGCCGAACCTGAAAAAACGCTGAACTAAATCTTCGGAACCAAGTACTACATCAGGCTCGACCACCAGACCTTGACCAACCACGGCATTTTCTACCCCCAGGCCTTGTACAACGACCTCATTTTCGAAGTGACGCTCGCCCCTGCTGCACAGGTAGACAGAGGCTCGGACCCCACCAAGCTGAAATACATCCTGACCAACATCCAGCTCGAGTACGAAATGATAAGCAAAAAATGTCTCGGAGCCGAGGCGCTCAGAATGAATGAGGCTGGTAAAGAGTTTGCTTATGACCACGTGATGCGCCACAAAATGTTGACCTTTAAAACATGCATGGATTTGCGGCTGAACGTAAAAGTCGATGTCCAGAGATGGCCCATGAAAGGGATCCTCTTGCTTTTCGTGGAGCCCTATGCCGCAGGCCAACGGGACTCGGAAAAATATATCTTCCCTGACATCACCAAGGTCAGCGTCACCATCAACGGCTTGACGAACATGCTGTACAACGAAGGCATCGAAAGCAAGGATATGTGGTAAGAGGCCAGCCGCTTCTTTGTGAAAGAATAAAGCAAAACCGAACAAAAGATGCTGAAAAAGTTCTACACTGGCAACCGGTTCGGGCTGCTGATCGACCTGCGCTCCATGGCCAACCAAACGATGCACGGCAGCAGCACGCGGCTTGTGAACACAACCGACCGCGTTCAGCTAGAAATCGAGCGGAAGAGCACTGGCTCGGGGGACGTGTATTGCCATATCTTCGTGATTTCCGACGCCCAGTTTAGCATCCTTGGAAGACAGCTAGAATCTGTGCAGTATTGATTGGAAAGAAATCTGAAAAATAAAATGGACCCCGGCAATATTCCGTTCAACGCGCTCATCGTGGGGCCGAGCAACTCAGGCAAAACGCGGTTCCTCGTGAACCAGCTCTATGGCTCTTTTTGTGGCAAATTCGATTACATGGCGCTCATCTGCCTGATGTTCGCCCACAACAAGACGCTTTTCCGCTTCGCTAAAAGAGATCTGCGGCTGTTTATGGTCAGCTGCGAGCAGCATAGGGTTAAATTTTGGTTGAAAGCGATACGTACGTATTTCGAAAGCGCCAACACGCTGATAATCCTCAACGACTGCGCGGCCTCCAAAGACGTGAAGGGGTGCACCGGCGAGCTCGTGAAACTCGGCTTTTCTGCCCGCCACGTGCACATCAGCGTGTGGGTGCTGACCCAGCAGCTCTCCAGCATCGCAAAACCGTTCCGTAAAAATGTGGCTGCCATCGTGCTGTTTTACACCCCTTCGGCCAAGACCACAAGGGCGGCTTTTGAACAAACGCGGGAGAGCTTTCGCAAGATGACCTCAAGCAGCTGATTGGGAGGTTGAAAGAGCTCAAGTTATCCCACCTGGTGTTCTCTCTTCGCCACCCTTACGAGATTAAATTTTGGAATTGAAAAAGAAAAAGGATAACTAAATGGCGGATCTTACGGCTGATGAAACAAAAGCTATGGAAGAAATCACCCAGATGCTGGAAATTGAGCCCGCAAGCGGTGGAAATGCTATTGCTCAGCCAGACATCCCGGCCCTCCGAGAAGAGCTTGTAATTCTAGTTTCTACAGGAAAATCAAAAGAAGCCATCGGCGTGGAGCTGACACAAGATAGGGTTAAGCGCATGGAAGCTAAAGAGGTTGAAAAGTACTACAAAAGGTACGAGACTTATGTGGGCACCTAGACCACTGAAACCTTTGTTGAAAGCTTTATGTTGTTGTGCACAAGGGCGGTTGGGATGTTTGTGCAGATTAAAGACGCTGAAGCTCTGAAGAATGATCTGAAAAAAGATTGCATTATCACCAAAGAGTTGTCCACCCTTGTCGGAAGTCTTACGTTGAGATGTGGGCGGCTGCTCATGGTAGCCAACACGGCGTTCATCACAACGAAACATATCGATTTTAGTCCAACTGAAGCACCCATTGTTGAGTAAACTGCTGAAAAATTAGTCAGGATTTATCAGTAATAGTCAGGATTGGTCAGTAATTTATCAATTAAATATGTTTTAAAAATATAATAATGGCAGATTCAGAAACTGAGCCACAGACTGATATTACACAATAGGTGACTTCAAAAATACTAACCACACGGCCTGCGAAAAACCCGAAAAGGATGGCCTCAGGCAAACACGCCGCTGCAAAAACAAAAGAGGCGTGCGAAGCTCAGAAAAAAGCCGCTGAAGCCGCCAGTCTCGTTCCTCCTTTCAGTGAAAGCGAAAAGGTCAATGCTTCGACTGATGAGGCACCCAAGGAGGACACAAAAAACGTTATAAGCATGACTCAGTGGCTCAGTATAATCAGCATCGTGGTTTCCGTCATTGGCATCTACTACAAACGAGAGGAGATAAAAACGTTTTCAATCTAAAGCCTGCTACGCCTCAACCAGCCGCCGAGATGCAAGCCCCTGCTTCTACTTTTGAAAGCAATGCTGTTGATACGCAGCTGCCTCGACTGGTCCAAAGAAGAGGGCTCTGGCCAATGGATTGATATTTGAAAATAAAAATGACGCACATTATACGATGTCAGACACCAAGCTCGTTAAGACGATCATGGATGCAGCCGTTCTCACCGGCTTAACCCCCAGCATCGGCTGGATTGCGAAAAAGGTGGTAAAAGAGAACTTTACTGCCGACCCCAGTGACAATGTCATGAACTATGCAAAATTTACGGCCGTCTTGGCGAGCAGCATCGCACTCAAGGATTACCTTGAAGACAAAAAATCCCTCCAACCTCGGTTTCGAAAAAAAATATTGTTATCATACCAATGGCACGTTCTTTTTACTAAAAGCCCTCTCAACTGTTACGTTACTACATTTTGCATACATGATATCTCATGATATCTGGGATGTCATATATTATTTGGAGGTATCCTAACGAGGACACCGAGTACGAGGACTCTGATTTTGAGACTCTTGATACTGAACACTTTCCATCACCGGACAAAGGCTGTCCGCCTCCTCCGTACGAAACCCCACCGCCACCATACGATAATTGAAAAAACATTTTTACACACATACAATGGCTACCATTGCGATGATGATTGGGGGTGCGATTCTTAACACCGCTGCTTTTTCCGGCGGCAACTATCTCTCCAAATGTCTTTCTGGAGACAACGGGAAGGCCGTGTTGGCAGAGAAAATGTGACATGATAAAGCCCTTGAAGCTTATCAAGCCGCTATGGCCAAATACACGCGCGACCACACCAAGCTTCTTGATTGGATTGAAATCAACAGAGAAATCAAAGAGCAGGCGAAGCAGAACTTCACAAACACCGATTACGCGTTCAAACTCTATAACCAGGCCCACCCAGACAAGCAAATCACCCTGCTTAAAGAGCCTCGCTTCGCTGACTTATCAGCCCAGTGAGCAGCAGAAACAAAGCGAGCTACTTTTTGTGGGCGGCAGCGCACTCGCTCTCGGCTACGCGGCTTTCCGTTTTCTTTGAAGGTGATGGTGTAATAAATAAATGGATGCTAAGCTCGCTTAAGTCTACTACAGCCCCCAGGGCTACTGGAAAGGCATCGCTGCCATCAAAAAATTATCGGACAGCGCAAAAGTCGCTGAAGAAACCGCCAAGGAGTGGCTCATCAAACAAGCCCTTTGGCAGATCTATCTCTTCGCACCGCGATACATTCCACAGCCCAAATTCGACGTATCATCGTCTAACGCGGTCCACCAAGCAGACCTTCTTTTTCTGCCTCATGACAAGCTCCCTCGTGGCCGCAAAGTTTATAAATACACGCTTACTGTTGTCGACGTCGGCAGCTGTTACAAAGAGGCAGAGCCTCTTATCTCCAAAGACTCTGAGGAGGTTGCAATAGTTTTTCAGTCGATTTACAAGCGCAGCCGTTTGACGTGGCCTCAGCTGCTGCAGGCCGACCCTCGGCGCGAGTTCGTGGGAAGTGTGACCAAAGAAAAGGAAAACCACAAAACAGCTATTTGTCACGGGCGTCCTTAAATTCAACCGCACGCTCGCCGATGTATGCTGTAGAAATGCTGCTGCCTTCTGGTCAGCAGTCGACTGCCTGGGTCAAAAGGCTCCCCGACATTGTTACCGCTCTTAACGGCGAAGTCACTCGCTTGACTGGCAAAAAGCCTGCTGTGGCAATCAAAGGCAAGGTTGTTTCAGCAAAACCTTCCACTCCAGAATCAAGACCTGTTGGTGTGGACGAAAAAAAACTTCCTTCCAACGTGAATATTTGCTATCTCTACCAGTCTGGTAAACTCGAAGGCGGTACTAAAAGAGCTACAGATCCAATCTGGTCTTTGAAAGTCTTCATGCTTGAAAGGTGTGTGGCCCGGTCAGACGAGCCTGTTTTATATTATTTGCATGAGGGTCCTAAACAGGGTTTTGTGTGCGAAGAACTCTTGGTTGTCCCACCAAACACTCAGCTTCCATCTGCTTATGCCATGTGAAATTGAATCAGCTCCGTGTTGATTCCATCTGGCAGCACCCAGCGTTTGTCATAATACGTGCTCAGCCCCAGCTTCTGCTGCTCATAAGTGACCATCCGCATCGCTCCACCAGAGTGAACCACACGGAATCCTCTATTTTCAGCTCTATCGATGGTGCCGTCGAGGGCCGCATTGAAACTCTGCCAGGTCTTGAGATTCTGCCTCTTTGACATGCCCTTTGTGCTGAAATTCTTTTTTTTCACTGTCTTTTTTGTCAACAAAATAGCACTTCGCACATAGCGCGATCATCAGACTGCCTTCGCATTCGCGTTTGAACAGGCCTGGTTTGCTTCCGCTCCACTTGTCCTAAGCCAGCCACTCTTTCCTTTTTGCCTCGAATTCCGCCCGCTGATCTGGCCAAACGATGTCCTCAAGCCGATCAGCACAGATGGCAATGTACTTGCTGTCTATGTCCATCTGAATGAGTTCAAAGTCACGGCGGTCGAGATACCGATCCAAGAAGTTGTAATAGAATTCGAGCATCCTCAGCTTGGCCAGCTGATACACCGCGATGCCGATCTGGAACGGGCGAGTGATCATGATGCGTGCCTTCCTGCTTTGCAGCTCATAGGCTTCCCCCATCTCCTCCAGATCGCTAAAAAGCGCACTTCGCAGGGCCCTGTCCACCACCTTCTCATCCTTCGTGTACACCACGCGCGTTGTACGCGTGTCGTGTCATACGCGCTGCTGCCGAGTAGCTTGTACACCTCGGCCAGCAGGGCCTTGCTCTTGTCTGCATCTCTGGTCCGGCGGGCTTCGGTCACCTGCACCACAAACCAGGTGAAGATCTTCCTCGCCTGATAGCCGATCGTGCGGTGCACGGCTGTAATGACTGCACCATACGTGACATACCAGTGCAAGAGTGGCGCATACAGCAGCAGCTTTTGCGCTGACAATGCTCCCACCAGCTTTTTGCCATCGCCTCTTGTTCTTCTGGTGCGTGCTGTGTAATCTTTCATGTGTTGGGGCACTGCTTCGTCGCGGATCTGCTTAGTGAAGAAGAAGGGCGGCATTTCTTCAAACTTCACCCACAGCGTTTTTGGGGTTTCAATGTCTACTTCCGCGAATCCAAACCAACTTCCGCTTTTCAGGCGTTCTGTAAAGCTTGGCGCGGCTTTGGCCGGTTCGTCGTAATGCACGACCTTTTCTTTTCCACAGGGCATGTCTTTCAACATTCTCGAGAGATGCATTGGCGTCGTAACCTATGATGCGCTTGCACAGTCGCAGACGCGCGTACTGGTGCGATCTAATGCGCGTCACACCCGCTTCGTGGTATCGCGTGAACACCAGGCTTTTTTGAACATTCCGTATACTTCTTTGTCGGGGCTGTACAGTTTGGCGCCGCGCTCAATTGTGCCTCTCAGCAGGTAATGCAGGCTCACGCCGGGTAGGCTGACGGCATCTTTTAAGATGTCGATGCCTTTGGCTGTGCAAAAGGCGCACATCTTTTCCAGGACTTCTAACCCCGGCCCCACGTCGCGGTCGTTGTAATAACGCAGCCAGTCGGCGAACGTGCGCATCCCTTTTTCTTTGAAGACCTTTTTGCACTCTCTCCATTCTGAGAGCTTGAGAACGAATTCGCCTTTCAAACGCGAATACCAGGCTGGGAAATCTAGCTTGTCAGGACTATCAAACCACTCATAAGGCATGTGGCATTTCAAATCAGCACTTCAGGAGGCTTTGACCCACTTGTCATAGGTCGTAGGCGGCCCTAGATAGTTGATGAGGTCTACAAAGCAGAAGCCGCTAGTCTTCATGAACATCGTCGTGTTCGCGTTTTTCCCCACTTGCACGTTGGCCGTTATATTAGCCAGCAGCTCGACAAAATGGTCTTTTATCAGGTTCAGATCATAACGTCCGCTGTTGAACCAGAGAACGGGGACCTGGTCGCACCATTGTGCGATCGCCCTGCGCCCTTTTCGTGTTAACAAGTGGCTATCTTCCGACATGAACTGGGCTTTGACTTGCGCTCGGATTTTTGCACTGCACCTCTCTAGCTCTGCCATGAATTTTTTAATGAGCTCTTTTTTGTTTGCATCGCAGGTGTGCGTGGGCTCTCGTTCCAGCGTGTCGCCAATGCTCACAGTGATGGGGACGTGGACATCTTTGTACGCGAGCTCTTTCGTCACTTGGTTTCTCTGGCTTTTATCGAGCCACGATTCAAAATCATAAAAAATTGCGTGTGGATACGTTTTCGTTTCTTGCTGTGGCAGGGTCTCGTGGGTTTTTCTTACCTCACACTCCCATTTCTCGATGACGCTGTAGCCAGCTTCTCTCAGGGCTTGCATCCTTGTAGCCGTCGCGAGAAAACGGTTTTCTCGAGAGTGGCCGTGGTTGATAAATTCTTCTCGGCTGTTTAGAAAACAGCGGCGGCAGCCGTAATATTGGAACACCGGGTTTGTCTTGGAGTCATGTCCATCAACCGCAGCTCCCTCAATCCACTGCTCGCCTCCGTGACCACATAACGCGTGGTGAATATGACGGACCAGCTGCTTGCTTGCTCGCTCTAGCCAGCGGATCGATGACGCCGAAGCTCGGAGTTTGCCGTAAAAAACTCTCTCATAAGTGGTCTGCAGGGCTTCGACTCTCTCGTTGGGGCAAATGATAACCGTTTTCCCTTGCGCGCAGTTTTTGCTGTGTCTTTGAAGATGGCAGGTTTTTGTAAAGTGCGCTTGGATATCTGCGCATGCATACAGGCTGGCTACCTTCTTGATGTCTTTTATCAAAAACTCGTGTCCGTCATAAATTCCAATCGTCATTATGTTCTGCAGCTGGTCTGAAGGATTCTTTCTTAAATGCCATACGGTTTCGCCGTTTTCTTAGCGCTCGGGCTCATAGACTCTGATCCCAAGCCACTCTGCGACAGGTTTCTCTTGATTGAGGAACATCACGACTTTATCCAACGCATCTAGCGACGTTTTTAAGATGTACCTTTGTTTCAGAAAACTTTGGGCTAGCTCTCTCATTGCCCGTGTGCTCCGATCAGGGCCCCCCTCCGATGTACGGCTATGCAGCGCCAGAGACACAAGTTGTCATCAAAGGTGTCCAGCGCTACCATTTCGCGGCCGTGGGTGAGGTTGCGCAACCAGTCTGGCAAGGGGCCTGTTCCTAACATTGGCTGCCTGTCAAGCACGACCTTCACTTGGCTGTTAGAAAACTTTACAAACGCCCATTTGGTTTTCGGGCGCTCCATGCTGTCAGTATTTAACCGTTCTGTTTCCTGCGCATTCAGCCAGGTTTCTGCATTTGCAAAGCTGTTCATCCAAGGTGAGCCCCTGTGCCGTTTATAATACACCATTTGCAAGCCCGTTTCGACGTTTACTATTACATAAGCGTAGATGTAATGAATATAGAACGCCGAGTGGACGCGTTACCTGAACTTTTCCGTGATAGAAGGAGTGTTATTAGTGCCCAGCCTCCTGGAAAAGGTCCATCTGATAGACCTCCTGCCCCTTTTTTCCGCCCGCTCCTCCACCCCTTCGCACGCGACATACATCTCCACAATCCCATTTTGATAATCAATAATCGGGGGCTTTTTACCACGCTTTGGAGGGGTGCTCTTGATAAAGCGTTTCTTGTGGCGTGCTTGATACAATTTATAACCAGAGTAGGCAAGTTTTCAAATGGGTGTTCGACATCAGACTGTGGCATGCGCCGTCAGTAGTAATAGATGGGTTGGACAAATACTGGCAAATTTTTTGCCGCCGAGGCGAGCCAAGCCGGCCAGCGAGGCGAGGCGAGGCGGCAAAAAGTTTGCCAGCATTTGTCGAACCCATCTATTACTACTGGATGGGGTTTGATTCCGGCCAGGTGCCACATGTCAGTTGAGTTTGTTGTTGGTTCTCGCCTTGCTCTGAGGGTTTTTATCCGGCATTTCTGGCTTTCCTTCTTCCACAGAAACCAACATTATAAATTCCAATTCTACCAGGATAGAGAACGTGCGTGGAAACCAGCTAAGGCTGAGGTGGCATCCTCTCTTAATATTGTCATTCACTTTTAACTTATGTATTTATTTATATTGCGAGACAACGCAAAATGTTGTATGAAATTCAGCTGGTTCGAATTCGTCGGGAAGGAAGAAGGGACGTAATGACCCCAGTTTTAATTTCCGCATCGTGAGCACTGCTCTTGCCAACTCTCCCCGCTATAAAAAAGAAATAAACCAATATCCTGTTCGTGTGCACCAGCTTGCTCACTGTCCCTGCAACATGGGTTCTATGCGTACATGCCAAGGGGCTGATCTCTGCTTCACGATGCCGCAACATGTGATTAGTGTGTGCCAGCCGACCTTTACACTTCTCGCGCTTGCCGTTCTTGGGTTCTGATGAATGATAGAATACAAGTCACTGTATCAAACCTCTTGCAACATTTGCATAACAACACTAGTATAAATTTACTCAGTTTTTATAGTGCGACGCAACTTTAATGAGAATGAAGTAAGAAACTACAATAGCCCAGTCGGTTACACTTACCGTACTCTATAACTTAACTTAACACATTGCCAAGTTGGAAGTTATGCGACTTTTCAGTACACACTCTGCTCATAAGGAAAATGGCTGAACGAATAAATATGACATGCGCGTGCGTGATGCACTTTCCAGTGATCTCCAAGCTTGTTTCTTGATTCTTCGCTCAACTCTGCGCAAGCAAATGACTCTCGAGAGTTCTGTTACAGGATGGATTTTGATTGGTTTAAAAAAAAACAATAAAAGCGACCAGAATAAAACAACAGGAACCTGATTGAGGCACATGTTTTTCAGCTAGAAATGTGCGTTTCAACCGGAAGCGGGATATTTTCAGATTTGTAATAAGTGCTTTCCAGGGTCGCTCGATTCTCGAGTGCTAGTAGGGAAACGAGTAATCTGGGTTCCAGGTTGAAATGACCCTTTGTTAAACAACGTCCCTTGTTTATGTTTCATTTCATTGCAGCCGAGATTATTTACAGATTACCAATGAGAAGAATCGGGTGTTTGGCAAGTACTGTGGTCGCATGACTGAAAAGAGAGTTCTTGTATATGGAAATTACGTCTTGATAAAATTCCACTCAGTCAGCAATATTCAAAACAGAGGATTTCTAATGGAGTTCTCAGCTGTTCTGCCACGCTGTAAGAAATGATAATTGATATGGAGTTTGATGCTTTTATGATTGAGATAATAACTTTAAAACGTGTTAAGGCACAGAAAAGAGATATTTCTTGAACAACTATAAAACCAGAAATGACAAGGGCGAGTAGGCGTGTATCTGTATGAGTGATTGTTGGGGACGATAGAAGTTGATATGGAGAATCAATTAGTACAATAAATAACGATCGCACGCTCTGCAATAAAATAACGATCTATAGACATAGGTACTGACTTTTGAAAACGATACAAATTTGAAATTTTGCAACACACTCTACCAAGCTTCGAATTCTCGAATTTTGCATCGAGATAGCCTCCATTAAGACAGCTGAAATTTTTGAGTGCCCAAAGGAGATTTTATCTCGAGCACGTAAGGAACAATTAACAAAAACTTGGTCTCCCTCTACAAACTCGAAAGGCCTTCCATTCCTTGCTAAGTGAAAGTACCAGGTTCAAGCTGCATGGGGTAGCCTGTGTAGGTGGCAAGATTCGTGAGCGGGTTATCCTAAGCCCACGAGTGAAATTTAACTTGACTCCTCGCCAATTCCCTCCTAGCTTGGCTTCGCCACTCGCGTTCTCTCTCTGTTTCGCCGCCAGAACAAAAGCTCTCGCACGCAAAATTCTCCAGCTACGTAGGCTAGCCATTGGGAGTTAGGCAGTTTTGGAGCAAGTCACGTGATATGCTCTAGTCCAATAATAGGAAGGTGTTTATGACCTAGCATCCATAAACCTTGTGTCGAGTGGTAGGGTCTCCACGAAACAAAGTTCACTTTTTCCTCGTGGCCGGTCATTAGCTATCTTTAAGACCGTACGAGTCCCGTACAGAAGCAGATTCGACACCAAATGGTCAACTTCAAAAGGCTGGTTAAAATGACCATAGAGAACTCGGAAATTCCTGTCCTATAGAATGCTTCTACTTCAGTCGTATTTTCATATTAATTGTGGCGATGTAAATAATATTTAATTTTTTACTCTTAGCTGTTCCAGAACCTATCGCCTTCTACCCCTTGAATGCTCGCTATAAAGCCACAGAAAAAGAGAACAGACAACTAAGGGGAACCCTGGGAGATGTTGCGATTACAAACGGACCCTACAACGAACCAGGCGGAGCGTACATGTTTTATGGCACTGCAAACAGCTACATTGAGTTTCCGAATAAAGGGGGCCTGGACACTCGGTTCTCAATCACACTGATGTGCTGGGTTCAACC
>Ga0126338_10002825_pt1 | contig 12043 bp, 11 predicted proteins | sample OrbCmetagenome_2_FD_92529 | JGI IMG/M metagenome (GOLD analysis project Ga0126338, IMG submission 92529) | Coral microbial communities from Petempiche,Puerto Morelos, Mexico - Orbicella C C metagenome | ecosystem: Host-associated > Invertebrates > Cnidaria > Coral | place: Petempiche,Puerto... | reverse complement strand
TTTCCTCCTCGACGTCCACCATATTGTTTGCTGCGATTTTCCCGCCAGCACAACGCGCGTGTAATTTTGACAGTTCCGCTGTCCGAAATGTATGCAACAGTCGGCTCTGCGATCGCTTGCGATTACATGGAAACAACTCTCTTTGCGATCGTCTGCGATCTGCGATTTGCGATCAGCGATCGTCTGCGATCATATGGAAATCAGCCTTTAGACCAAAAGTAGGTATTACTCAGGTGATGAAAACATTCGGATTCTGTAAAAATTAAATAGATGAATTGAAACGAAAAGTACGAAAGCAAGATAACATAAACGCCCGACTTTCGAAAACGTGTCTGCTACGTTGGCGCGCATAGAGGACAAAGTGCCTGCCCTGTTGTGTGCTTCACGAGAGTTATCACCACTGTCATCCGGGACAACGCTTTCAATGTAAAGTTAACAAATTGACGTCAGTTTTTTATGCGTCTGTCCTCTTATTGATGATAAATTGCGTCATAACATTGTCAAAGTGGCTGTGCAACCACGAGCCGCAGGCTAGGGAGTGGTTCCGCAGTAAACCTTGACAATGTTATGACGAAATTTATCATTAATAAGAGGAGAACGCATAAAAAACTGACTTCAATTTGTTTTTTACAATAACAAGACCCCAGACTGGTCAAACTCCGGGAATAAACTGAATGAGGGGAAAAGACGCCGTAAACTTGCCGTAAACAAAGTCAAGTGAATTTTATTCAAAATGACGCGAACTTTGTCAATAGCTTTTCTTCCCTTTTGATTGGCTACTTAAAAGAGTCCATAAAATCTCATTGGTTAAAAAGTTGACAGTTTGACAGCTGAAAGTTGAACTTGAAGGCTTGCATAAATAAGAACTGTCACTTGGCACTGATAAAGTTGAATCAAAATCAAACTGCGAAAACGCGTTTACTGATTCGAAAAGACTGATCCGTTTTGTGGCAACCTGAACACTTGGGCTTGTCCGATGTGGCATGAACTGTAAATTCTACCGAGGGACGAATTTGAAGGCATCAGAGAGAGACCGAAGTCGTCGAGGCAGTGTAAGGCCCAGCAGGTAGTTGAGTGGTGGCACGTGGAACTGGAGCTCGACCGTTCTCTAGGGCTGTCGACAGAATATCGGAGCAATTCTTGTGCTGGCTTGTAGATGGTCGTCGATTGTAGCTAGCCAAACTTTACTCGTTAACATGGCTCGAAATACTCATTATGTGACGAGCCGGAATGCACGAATCCGACCACAGCGTAATAGCAGTTGCTCGTATAAAGTGATTTGTGTACGTCTTTGATAAGTTGGCCCCAAGCGAAATTTCTCCATAGATCTTTGAAATGCGGTTGACACCGAGTGGCTTGTTTTCATACCACACTGCATCAGAAAACTGAAATTTGGCATCCGACCTGGGCTTTTGGAAGAAAGCTTCTTGCTTCGGATTCAGCTTGGTTATGTACAAGTGAATAAGTGAATATGCATCGCCATCGTGGCCAATGCTGTACAGGCGAGTTTGCCTTTCCTCGCTGGACTTCTCGCAGAATCCACCCTGGTGGTTCTTTGTTACTTCATCATGGGACATTATGATGAAATCGTTTTCATCAGCGTCCTTTTAAAGCTCTGGCGGCGAAGTGAACGTTGGCCTTCACAACCACGGCGACACCAGTAAAGGGTTACGTAAAACCAAACTTTGCGAAGAAGTCCGTCAGGAGTGTGTGGACTCATGAAAGGACTATTGTTAATCTTGATGAGATCTGCAGATTTAATTACTGGCTTATGCTGGACGTTCTCTTTTCCCTCTCGTCTCAAGGCTTTTAATTTTACTCTCAAAAATTTTGTTGCTACGGCTGAAAGCTGGATTACGCGTTAACTAAAGCAACCGGTTGTTGCTGTTGAAGTATCTTTCAACCGAGTTACGGAAGCCGAGAAGGGACAACTCGCTGTATCCTTCGCCTGTTTTGGTCCGAGCCTCTGCATAAAACCAGCGGAGACTTTCGTCTAGCTCTTCTTCACTCATTTCGATTAAGGTTCTGCTTATTCTTCGTTGAAAGCACCGATATAGAAATTAAACGCGTCCAATCCATCTTTACTCCAGTTGACCTTTGGTGGAGAATCTTCCTTCGCATAACATTTGATTGCACATGTAGAGTTTAATGGAACAGATTGATTACTGAACAAAAGATTCAGTTCAGGTAGAATAACTTAAAAAAAGAAGTGAATTTTCATACATTTAATTACTGATGAAAATTGTTTTTGTCCTTTTAGTTAGTGATACGAATCATGTGGTAGCAACGAGAGAAAATTTACCCCGAATAGTCTTTTTCCAATAGTTGGTCACGTGACGTGCTTTTCAAGAACACACTGATTTAGTCATTGGCAATGCATGTTATTAGAAATGGAAAGAACATTTACAAATAAGCTTACAGGCAAATTTTGAGGTTGATATTCTTTAAGAGGGAATTTTTATGGACATTAGAAGTTATATATGTATTATATATGTATTATATATTTTTATATATTATATTATATTATTATATTAATTATATATTATTATATATTGTATGGGAAGAAGTCGCTTTGCCCTCCAGTCACACTCCAGTGGTTTATAATTTTTACACGTTTTCAAGCTGCCATGAAATCTTACCTTTCGGTTTAAGAGCCTAGAATTTTCCATTATTCCAAATATTATTTCACCCCTTCTTCTATCTCCAATGTTTATATGCCAGCAGCTTCCTTTACAGAAAAGGTTTCTGGAGGGCAAAGCTTCCTCGCTTTCATGCAAAACCTTCTAATTCATGCAATTTTCAAAATCGTCAGTAACTCAACTCTCAACCTTACACGGCATTGGTTCGAAAGTTGGTCTTCTGGCTATTTTTAAAACGTGTTCTTTCCAGTTCTTTTATCTGTTATTAAAGTTTAGAAATTGTCGGTCACGTGACTAACTTTTGCAACAAAAGGCCTATTAGAAAGTGTGTGTTTGCCAGTGTTTTAAAAAAAATAAGACGTTTTGCTTGAGATAATACTTTCTTCACCATGACAAAAAAATAGAATAACTTGATGTGCGTTTTTATTCCTGACAGTGAAACTTGCTGAGTTTTATTCAACACAACAGTGCTGTAAAAATAGCACTTCAACATGCCGGCACCTAAAAGTTCAAATTGCCTTCCTTGTTCTCAGTTTTCGGATCCGTTAAAGTTAACAAAATGTTAGTATTTGGATAAACCAAGAGAAGATGAAAGGTAAGTGGCGGATCCAGACCTTGGGCTAAGGGAAGTGGTGGTGGTGGTGGTGGTGGTGGTGGTGGTGGGGGTGGTGGGGGTGGGGGTGGGGGGATGGGTTTGTCTTGCTTGCCCTGCCGGATTTTTTTCCTTCTGTGATGGAGAGGGGAGCGGGGAAGGGCTTGTCCTTAAAGTAATCCCATCCAAGCTACTTTCAAGGTATTTGTAGACATGGTAATCACAAGATATGTATTTCTTTCATGTGTTTAATTAGGCTGCTTTATATTAGTTCTCATTGGGATAATTAGACCTTTATACACCACCCCTTGTAAATATCACATGACTTGACGCCGCACACCTTGTAAATATCACATGACTTGACGCCGACCAGTTTATTCGAGGTTGTTTTTTCCTTATTGTAAATAACGCTGTTTAAAATAGCGTGTGAGATTTTTTATACTGTATTCTCTGGCTTGAAACGTATATTCAGCGTGTCTCAGATATCTTGTGAATAAACTCGATTATTGCTGGCGGCTCTCTCCTCTATTTGTCATATTGCTTGTCTCCTTTACTTATAATGGAAATATTTTCTATTGGGGTGAGCGAAGCGAAATAGAATAGAATTGTTATTTCCAGACCCCTCAGGGATTTCCGCCAACGAAAGTGATCTAAAAAATAACCCTCAAGGAGGGATCACTTTGGGAATAAGGTCTAATGGGGATTATTCTTGGGTAAACGCAACTGCAAACATAAATGATTAAATGGCTGGTGTCAACAGCATTGAGTAAGATAAATATATTCTTGAGACCATGTAACGCCGAGGAACAACGCTTGCCCAGTACTACGAAAAGACAAAACAAATTATTTACAAGAAAGACTCCTTTTTTTGAGTCCCGACATAAATGTGCTGAGGCAAAAAGGGAAAATATTTCTTCTATGGCCTTACCATCAATAGAAACATTTACGACGCCAGAGGCAACACCACCAGTATCTCGTGCCTCACACTTGTATAATCCCTCATCGTTATCTGATACCTCTGCCACGATCAAATTCGTGCCCTTCTCGTCTACTAACAGTGCTTCATCTTTATACCAGGACACCTGTGGTTTGGGTAAAACTGATATGATGACGCAGGTCAGATTGAGCGTGTCACCCTCTAGCATAGTTTGGGCTGGCCCAAACAATTTGACTTGTGGGCGAACTGAAAACAAAGATAAGAAGAAATATCTTTCAAGCATGTTGGGGTGGAACTTTCAATGTTTTCACTACTTCAAATTATTACCTTAAAGAGTTATCAAATATCTACCAGAAATATGCCATACTACATCGACGGAACCACAGATGGCTGTCAATCATACTTCGTATCTAAGGGCGTGTGTGGACGTCCTCTCATTGAAGTCTCTACCTGACGTCCAACTTATTACCAATAAACAAACAAACAAACAACGCGCAATCACCGAGAAAATATCAAAAATGTTTAGTTTAGCAATAACAAAATAAAAACTGCGATATCAGCATATTTGCTCCAATTACAAGGAACACTTTTCCCAAATCCTTTTTAAGAGTCCGCACAACCTTCAACAAAAGCAAAATCAACGCAAAATCGATATCAATCCGGGAGTTTTTCGACCTGCTCCTCGAGATTTGATTGTTTTTTTAAGTCGTGGATACGCAAAGCGTAGAAACGACTATCGCTCGGGCCAGAATATGGAAATTTGTTACTCACTCAGATGTAAGCAAATTGATGTGTCAACGACCAATATCGATTTTCCGACGTACCGAATTTACGAAGTAATGCCGCAACGTAATACATTCAATAATGCTTCGGCTTTTCTTCGATCGATATTCGTTGCAGTAGCTGTTTGAAAGACTAAAAGTTGAACTTTGTGTGTAGATATTGACTGCGAAGAGTCTTTGAACTTCCTAAGACATTGGCTCGCCAATCCTCTGAGCTCACAGGGAGTTTATAAGTTCCAGCTGGTTCGATAGCGAGCCTTGAATTTGTGAGTGAATCTTATGAGCGAAACTATGAGCGAACCTACTAGCACTGTCGGGCTAGCACTATATCAACAAAATTATGAATCAAACATAAACAAAACAATTGGAAACATAAGTAGGACAACCTATAAGTCCATAATATATCTAACCAAAACTTTCTTGTGGTCAACAATAAGAAAAGCAGTTAGAAAACTAGATATAGACAAAATTATCTATGGTAAAGCAAAAATCCGGAGGTCAAGGTACAGGTGTTAAGATGAATTTTATTAATTATCTTAGTTCTCGGAGTTGGAAAAACGTTAAAATTGTACAAACAAAATCCTAGATATATTGTGCTTCAAGGGCAGAGTTATATTGACTTTTTTCATGACCTTCTTATCTTCAAAACCCGGTCAAGCATATAGCAGCCGATCGCAGGAGACCTTCTTTATTTTGTAAGCAATGTATCCATGACTCTTTCATAGTTTCCTTTAATGTCGTTTGCATGCTTAGACGGAACAATTGGAATTAGCATATCCTACCTATAAGAGTAACGTCGATGCTTTGACGTTTGGTGGTCATCTGCTTGGTTCCTTTACTCCGCTCTATGGTACAAATGTATTCTCCTTCGTCAATTTGCTGAACTTGAATGACATGTATATTCCCGTTAGATAGTTGCTTGAATCTGTTTTTATCCAGTGTTTTTCCATCTGTCCTTATCCACGTGAACCGAGGAGCTGGATTTCCCTCAGCACTACAGTTAAGGATGCCAGACTTGCCAACAAAAAGGGTTTGACGGGGATCCTTGTTAGTAAAACTTGCTGTTAAGAGAAATAAATACACGTAACATTAGTTCGTTTTGTTTTTTCGCTAAATGTCTAACGCTACATACATGCTTCAAGATCTATTTAATGCAAGGGATGTTATCTGGTCTAATGTTGTTTGTTATTCGTGAGCATTCAAGTCCAGAAATATTTTTTCTCGTTTGTTCACGATTTTCGTGGAACTCGCCAACAAAACACTTCAGAACCCTAAGGCTTACTTAACGGGGAAAACCAACTAACTCTTTTTCCAGGTTTAATTTCCATATTATAGTTATTTGATGCAAAATAAGTTAGTAAAGATATGCTGATATGTAAAGACATGAATAATCATCACAGTTACATACACCACTTAAAGAGCTGTGAAAATAAAGCCTGAAAGTTTGCGCTGCGCTGATTTTTCATATCTTTACTTCTTCCTCCGCGGTTCAAATATATTATCTTTCATATAATCAATCATAATAATCGTCATCATCATCATCATCATCATCATCATCATCATCATCCTCATCATCTTCATAATCATAATCATAATCATAGTAGGGGAGAATCCCCACTGCTAAAAGGGGATACCTTACTAGAACTTTGTAAAAATAATATGCAGAAATGTCCTATGAGAAAAATTAAATTTATGAGTTACAAAGATGGCAGCTACTACATCCATCTAGGATGTTGCCTAGATCTAGCCTCTGTACGTGGGTCTTAAACTGCTTGAGATTTATCGTCGATCTTTCTTTATTTGTTAGTTTGCTCCATAGTCTTGGGCCTATAGATATCGAATTGAATGTTTTCCATACGTAACAGTGTTAAATCTAGGTAAATGAAAATCTCTCTGCTGTAAACTACAAGTGTGGCTATTAGTATGAAATATGTTACAAATAGTCCACGGTCACAAATTGTTTAACCTTATACATTAAAATACATATGTCTTGTAGTCTCCTATTATACAATGTTGGTAGATTGGCTTTCTCTAACAGCGGCTGCCGCGAGCGGCTGGCATTTAGACAACTTATCTCTAAAAACAGCACGCAGTCCTCGCTCCTGTACTCTCTCTAATCTTCAAGTGTCCGAGGCTCTTTACATATTAGATGATATCTCGATCGCTTTTATTCTGACAATAATGGCATTTCCTTAGAGTCCTTTGTTTATGGTGCTACATGAGAAAAAACCTATCTGATGTCAAAAAGCGTGACAAAAAAGTGTTACAGACCGTCGGGCTGCCCTAAATTATTAAAATTTAGAGGGGATCCTGGACTTTTTCATATTAAAACAATTTATTTTACCTACCATCAACATAAATGGTGTAGTACTGAGTGTATTTTAATCCTTTGCATTGATATGTTCCACCGTCAGATAGCTGAACGCTTTCTATGATAAATGTACCATTTCTAAACGCCTTGATCCTTCCTCCAGCTGAAGATTTGAGTTCCTGGCCTTTGCTGTCATACCACCGGACCAAATTCTCATTTTGTAACGTACAGCGAAAGTTTTCTTTGTTACCAATATCCACAATTGTTCTTTCTTTGGGTAAAACTTCTCTGTCTCCCACTTTAACAGAAAAGATTTGACTCAGACCCGAGGAACTCTCAGTTGACGAAGGTTTTAAGTTTTAATCCTTTTTAAAATATCAATTACTGAGAAAATTCAAGGGCGTTAAACTCCCGTTAAAATTGGTAAATGCTAGCTGGACTAGAAAAATTAATTCAAATTTTAAATATAAATTAAATTAAACTCATGCACTTCAATGATGAACAGTATTTGGACTTCTATTTGAGAACTTAAAATAGGAATTATCTTTAAAATGAAAATCGATGGGACGTTTTTCTAGACACCTTCTTGGGACTTTTGCCATAAGTGGGCTGGATGGTATCTTTGAGGAAGTTTCCACGAATTCAAAAAGCTTCATGCCTAGTAATTTTGTTCTTGAGATTACTAAATTAAGGGTTAAACTTTTCAGATATGCTAAAATTTTGTAATAAAATATGTGGGCTTTAAAAATAATGGGTCTTCTTCGATTACTTCCGATTTCTTTATAAGAGGACTACATTCCGATTACCAGTACCGGGAGCAGAAGAATTCTTGCGAGCCAATATCTCCACCTACAAAAGCTTAATCATAGGGCTTTACATCAATAACTTTAATTTTGTTTTGCTTGACATTATTTCTTACCCTGTGAGGGAGTTGTTGAAAAGTGCTCAAAATGTGGCTGAAAATTAACCTCACGGGACCCTTATGGGGCTGAACTTGAGTGGAAAACAATTAAAGAAGCTGAACGTTTAGCATATTACGTAAGTCTACATAAGAAATTTGTGTTGATTTTTGGAAAATCGACTAAGATCCGATTTCCAGGTACGTCCGGTCTGTGTCGAATGTATTTAGCACTGTTGTGCTAATTGGGGACACTGTAAATAAATAACCAAATATTGCAAATAGGACATAAACTATTAAGAATCCCAACTGATGGGAGGCTGGTTGGCTATTTACACAACGCGATCGAGGAGTTGAACTCGGGACTACCGAGAACAAATCCAGATAGCAGTAGGGTGGAGGATTTGAACCAGGGACCTCCAGATTTCAAATCCAGCGCCCTAAACCACTCGGCCACGCTGCCTCCAAAAGTTCATCAATGTCATCTTCATCAGCAGCGTTATCTCCACCGTTCGCCGTTCTTGTTACCCTTAACAAATAGGCCATTTTACAGTTATGTGCTTAGTTACCTGGCTTATGATTGCAAGCGAGGCTGGAGATAACTTTGCTTTGTTACAGACTTCTCTTTTTTTCTCATGTAAATACCAACTAGTTAGCATAAGAACAACTTGATTTACACAACAAAAACAGTTAGGTCAAAACAAGGTCACCTCCAGCCTCGCTGCCATTCAAAGGCCAGGTCACTGAGCAGACAACTGTAAAATGGTCTATTTGAGATTTGTTGTGTTCTTTTCATTGAGATTTGCTGTGACTCGTGTCGTCTTTAGCCTCGTTTCTCTAGGCAATCAGGAATATCATCTGTTTGGTTAAATGTTACCTATATTCACACACATTAGATTAATACTTACACGGTTCACACAATGCCTGAGCACCTATGTCACCTTGGCAGTCTACTTCTCCATCAGTACGCACACAGAATGCGAGTTCAGATTCCTGTCCAGTGCAGCTCACCTCAGACATTAGAAATGGAAGTTTGCTATTCTCAACAGCTGACCCAGTGAATTCAGCTAGGGCTTCTTTAAAGCCAAGTTGACGGCAAATGACTTGTGCATCCTTAATATCAAATTTATTACTGCAGATCTTTCCCCACCTCCCGCGGTAAAATACTTCTACTCTTCCACTGTAGTTTAAGCTGGCACCATTTAAGCGCACTGGAACTTATGAAATCACGAAGCATATTTTATTAAACTTTACAAAAGAAAGCCCAAAGCATGTTCTAACTATTCCATAACAGAGTCCGTATGTGCGTGGTATAATTTCTGTAAAAGCTTAATGCAGTTTGAGCTTTTATTTATTCGTGCGTCCTTGTCAGTCTACAGACTGCTTTTTATTGTGATTATTTTTGTTGTGATTATTTTTGTTGTTCTAATGCAGGGAAGATTCAGTTACGTTTCCCTCTATGAGAAAGAGAAACTTTTATGCAACCGTCGTTAACATCGTTATGGTTGTCTGGTAAGGTCCTTTTGTTTCGTGCGTCATATGCGAGATATCGAATACATTCGTCTATTACCTACAACATAGGGATCGGCTTAATACCAAAGAGAAGTAAAAGGATGGGGGTTACTGAAGAAACATCGACTACACATCTTGTAGTATTGATATCATAATACCTTTGCATAATTGTAATTCGCCGTTGCTCTTGTTCAGGCAATTAGTTAATGATGTACAATTATGGCCGATAGTCACATTCAAGGCGTTGCTGTCATTGTACCATGCGTCAATATCAAAAACATCGTTTTCGGTGTAACCCATTGCCTTGCAGGTCAAAATTCTTTCGTCTTTGTCCCAACTTGATGTGCAAAGTTTATTCCAAGTGTTATTGTTATAGATTTCCATAGTGCCAAGGGATGGTATCTGTCCTGTTTGAAAGCGCAGTGGAAAATCTGATGGGAAAAAAAAAAAAAAAATTAATTATTCTTGTTAATATCTCACTTTTTTATAGTATTTATTGCATATTTTTATTTTATTTCTCACTGTACAACTGACGATGGATGATGTCTCATCCGAAAGATGTATTGTCTTCATTAAATAATGAACTTAAAAAACATCGTGTGGTTCATCAAAGCCATATCTTACTTCGTGCTGCTACGAAGCCTTAATAATACAATTATATGATTAGTCAAATAGATATTACAGTGTTTTTATTTTGAAAGCGCAATGTGTAAATCCAAACTCATTTGATGTAAAAGGTCCTCTATACGAAGATTATATCGAGGCTGTGGCGTTAATAAAAATAAAAATAATAATAACAATAATTTTTTTTTAACAATAATAATAATGTTTATTAGTGGCTTATAAAAAATTACAACTGTAAAAATTCTTAGGACAATATATATGTCAGGGAAATACTAACTTACAAACGAATAATAATAATAATAATAATAATAATAATAGTAATAATAATAATAATAATAATAACAATAATAATGATAATAATAAGAGACCGTCCTCCTTGGAACTGCTCACATACTTAGGAGGACTCTATCCATCAAGTAATCCAGCAGACTTATGACTGCCCTAGGCTCATGGATTCAACTCGGCACCATAAGTTAAAATCGGCAAGACTTTAAGGGCTTAAAATAATAATAATAATAATAAAAAAAAAATTAAAAAAATAATAATAATAAAAAAAAAAAATAATAATAATAATACAACTTTGGCGGATTCTCAAATGATTTCCTTGGATTTAATTTCTGACTCTACGTAACTAACATTTTACATCCAATGGTCACTTGACTCTGACACATCGTAAAGCTAGAGTAAAACTTAGCTGGAATGATTGCAAACATAATAAGCAAAAAAAAAAAATCGCTTAAACAAATAGCTAGTGATTAGTATTGTGTTTTCACTTTGAAGTCAGATATCAACGGGGAAAGGGGAGGGGGTATCAGAGCATGAAATTAACAAATTGACGTCAGTTTTTTATGCGTCTGTCCTCTTATTGATGATAAATTGTGTCATAACATGGAACCACGAGCCCCAGGCGAGTGGTTCCGCAGTAAACTTTGACAATGTTATGACGAAATTTATCATCAATAAGAGGACAGACGCATAAAAAACTGACGTCAGTTTGTTTGTTTACAATAACAAGACCCCAAAATGGTCAAATGCCGGGAATAAATGAGGGGAAAAGAAGTCGTAAACTTGCCGCAAACAAAGATAAGTGAATTTTATTCAAAATGACGCGAACATCGTCAATAGCTTTTCTCGCTTTTTGATTGGCTACTTAAAAGAGTCCATAAAATCTCATTGGTTAAAAAGTTGACAGTTTGACAGCTGAGAGTTAAACTTGAAAGCTTACATAAATTAAAATTTTATCCGTCCGTGCGCTTATTGATAATAAAAAATAGTCAATCAGCGCGCGAAAAATTAGGCAGTTATTGTAAAATAAACAATTTACGATATGTATTCTCCATCTACGTTTAAGGGTTAAACCGTGCAATTACTGTTCGAGAAGAGTTAATCCAGACATAGGGATGTGAAATTGCTACAAAAATAGGCATCAAAATGAGGGAAGAAAGAACGTACCGAACTGTACACGCGGACGATACAGTCAAAAAGCCTACACTACGGTACACATGTAGTGGAAGTCATTATTTATAGAAATAGATAACATGAACCATGTTTCTATCGAGTTTTAGTATAAATCTACTAGCGTTCTATCACGAATGCCGTCCTCTGATTGGCTACGCTACTCACGTTCTATTTAAACAATAGAGTGTTTCTGTCGAGGAACTATCGGCTGATAGTTGCCCCGAGGAAATTTGATGTTCTTAAAACAAATATTTGCCCGAGAAGCGAAGCTTCGAGGGCAAATATGCTAG
>Ga0126338_10002824_pt1 | contig 12043 bp, 7 predicted proteins | sample OrbCmetagenome_2_FD_92529 | JGI IMG/M metagenome (GOLD analysis project Ga0126338, IMG submission 92529) | Coral microbial communities from Petempiche,Puerto Morelos, Mexico - Orbicella C C metagenome | ecosystem: Host-associated > Invertebrates > Cnidaria > Coral | place: Petempiche,Puerto... | reverse complement strand
GATCCACTGCAACAGTTGAATTCAACGTAGCCAAACGAGAGTGTTAAATTTTCGTAGTATAAGAGACTTTGCGAAAAAGAAGAACCTTGGTCCATCTTACCCAGGTCTTCGTTCCCTTTGAACAGCGGTCGAGTAAGGAACGAAGACTGGAGCTACGAGATTGAACCTTGGTCGTCAAAGACATTATTTCTGTGGATGCGCATATCAACTCAACCCAGTAAGTTTGCTCTAACCCTCGGTTTGAAACAGAGGTAAAAGACTGTGTTCAAATGAACTTGACTTGCCGTGTAGCCTACAGACGTTTCATTATCTTTTATATTGCATCGGAAACGTCCGGAAGGAAAATGAGGCGTCCTCCCGCGGGCTTATTCAATCGTTGTCAAACTGAAAGCTCCAACCATTTAATATTCCACTCTTTAGAGTATAGATAGCGCGCGAAACGAGCGAAAATGTACTCAGGAAAACTGGTTTAACAGGTTTGTGGTGACCATGCGAGAACGTCTACCAAGGTCAAGTCAAGATTTTGAGAAAGGAAAATGTTTGATAATAAACTTTACAACGTTTTGTAGAGTCAAGTAGCACTGTACATTTTATTACTTCTTTTTTTTTTACAGCACGATTCGTGAAAACGTGAAGGAACATTGCGTGATTCAAAAAAGTATAATGACAGAATGCTTGAGCGTTGATAAATAATCAAAGACGTTAAAACAGCACACACTTCATCAAAAACGGAACCTTGCCTGGTCGGATTTTAAGATAAACTGCGTTTTTGCGATATCACCAAGACATAGTCTGAGGATGTCTTGCCATTTCGTGGTTTTATTAAATTGCGCAAACTGTGTGGGAAATAAATTGACAAAGTGAATACTTGCAAGAACGGGATTTGTGATATAAATTTTAAGTGAGGCGGCTTGGAATAAGATTAGAACATGTGCCTGATCAACATGTAAGAGAAAAAAAAACATTTCGTTCGTAAAGAATGAAATAGTTTTCACTTCTGCTAGCCGAATTTGAATATTTCATCTTGTCACAAAATGCACCCAAATATATACCACCCTTTTCGAACTTACCCATTGTTCTTCCCCTACGCAATATCCTCTAGTGTCGCTCAGATTTAAACTACTTTAATTCCTAATGTGTTTTGAAAGGCTAGGAAAGACTAAAAATTGTTAATTAAAGATCTAAGCAATAGCTTTGGCCATGCATAATACATCAGATTTTAAAAAGTGATTGTGGAAAAATAAAATCTGGTGATAAGAATGCAGGTTAAAAGGTTTTCAATTATACTCTTGCCGCAATCAGCGACTTCTATTTAAATAACAATTAGTGAAGCTTCATAATGCATTCAACCTTCTTCGTCTGCTTATCTGTAAAAGCCACCGTAAAACACCGAAGGTAAGTTTAATTTTTATTTACTTGAATAACGTTTTAACTAACTCAATTTTATAAGGAACGGTGATTCTACAATTTGAAATGTTATAAAATGGAGTGACGTTTGTATCAGACGGTTTGTCCTGAAAACTCAATCAGTTTGAGCGTCGATATTTAGAAGTCAACTTTGCTTTATTGAACAATATTTAGCTACAATTTTATCGACGTTAAAAAATAGTTTTCATTCACTAGCGGTTAAAACTAACAAAATTATTGATTTGTGTCGGCGAATGGCTATCAAACGTGAAATTTGGTTTACATAAATTCGGTTCTTCGACGTTATCCTCCTTGAATGGATGTATAAAACTCATCACGCTCCTAAATTTAATTCTGGGCGTCCATTGCTGTCGGCGCGGTACATCTTTCAGATGGTTCAACACTTCGTTTCGTTTTCCCCCTGGGGTACTCTCGTTGGAAATGTTCCGCCCGAACCGCTTCCCCTTATTCAGTTTTTGTAAGGAAATGCATTTTCATATCATATTTCTTACTTCATTTTAGACGTAAGGTCCAAAATCAATTGCTCATCTCTTTGTAACGTTTTCGGATTAAGAATCCCACAATAGCTGAAAGATTCAAAATTTTACCAGGATAGCAATTTGATTTGTTTACAGCTGTCACTAAGTCCAATTTAATGAACAGTAATCCACTTTCACCCTTGTAATACTGTACAACTTTTCGAACCTTCCCCGAAAATACCTGTTTTATTTCACGCTGTGTAATTTTGTTGGCAATATAACTAGAAATTCGAACAGAGAACGTTACGTAATCGGTGCAGAATTCTTGCCAGTTTGAAGCGCAGCGAGGGGTAAAAGGCAGTTGTGGTACCCACTCTCCTCTTGATGACTTCGTATGATTGTTGTTTTGTTTGTCTGTAAATCTTTTTGAAATACTTAAATACCGCAGATGATCTATATTTCTCAGACGAGTAATTCATTCGTTGACCAGGATGCTAAGATAGACTCGAGTGATTTCTCGCTTAGAAACCTTCGAGATAATTACATTCAACTCGTTCAATATACATGGAAAGAACACTCGTTCGATGTGGTGGCCAGGTTTATTCATTGTCACCAGTCTTGCGGTTTTTAGCTAAGTCTACGTACTTCATTCTTGGCATTTTGTCGCAACAAACTTTCTGGTGTTTTAGCCAATGTGTTTTCTTTCCCTTTTGTTAGCTGACACCTGCTTGTACAAGAACCAACAACGAAGAACAAAGACAACATCGAATTGCTATTTAATTACAATCTCAACCTATCGGTGCACTTTATCACCAGGGAAATCAATGGTTCCATCGCGACAAGCTGTTCGCTCGCTGATCTGCCTTTTCATGGTTTGTTCATGTTATTTTAGTCCCAAATTTCCATTCGCGAGATCGGAGGCCCACAGAGAAGGCAGTTCAATGGGGATTTTTCAATTGTAGACATTTCGTTCAGTTAACAATCGATATAATCAACAGCTTTGAATATCCGGTAAAAGGCTTTTTGATATAGTTCTACTTCACTGTCGTGAACTTGTCATCAGAACACACTACACCTGCGGTTTGGTTCCGATTTCATTTCCCTTAGCTGCTTGGGCAAACCAAAGGGTCTTTAAACCCGAGCAGTGAACGAACAACAGCAGACAAATTGCCATCGCGGAGCACAGTGCTAAGGTAAATCGAACTTTGGTTTGTACGAGGCACTAAATGTTATTTGGTAATTTCGTTTTTTGGAAATTGTTTAAATAGGCAACAATGAAACAAGATGTGACTTGTTTAGAACGAATCCGAAGTGTTCACATTGCTTATGCCGGTAGAGTTTTTTGTTATTTTATTTCGGGCCGTTTGATTTCACTTCTTTTTACAACCTTTAAAAACAATTTTTTTAAATGAAAACTTCCTAGCTGCATTATTCAAGAATCGCGAGTTTATTTAAAAAAGAAAAAATTTAAAAAAACATGTCTCATTCGAAAAAGACAGCTAATTTATAATGTTTATCTCCTTATGTTGTTTCTTTTTAGATCCCGTTAAATGATTGCGACTTTCGCTTCTCCTTTAGCCTATTTTTTAGTTCAAAGTTTAATTACGTTACGGGAATTGATCTCAAGCAATCGACCAGATCTTTTATTCGCAGAATGACAAGCCTGAGAAATATTAATGTTTTGGAAAGGGGTTTGATTACATTTAATTTGTAAATACTAACTTAGAGGAGGTCTGTCCTGTATAAACGCTAGATTTTAGGGCAATTCATAATTTATTGTCCACTTAAATGACAGAGTACAGTGCTAGTACAAAATGAGGCCCAAAATCTCACGATATTTGTATGAATCCTCTCATTTATTTTACTGACGACACGAAACGCGAAATACAGTAACTCTACGTTGTGGGAACGAAAAACACTGCTTGTCAAATAATCTCTTTAAATGCCTTATTGTTTAGATTCGCTGATCATTTTTCTCCGTTATTTTTGCCTTTATTTGCCCTGTTATCCCGCAAAAATACAGCAAGACTTGTTGAAATATATTGATACTTACGAATTATTTAACATTTTAGATTTGACACTTTTGCGGTTTATTTGGGGTACAGTGTCACATTTGTATTCAAGCACCTCCTTCGTAGGCCATTATAACAGAGAACTGTCGACTATCACTGAAATGATGAACCTGCAAAATACACAATGTACGTACTTTAAAATCCGGCGCAAATCACTGAGTTCTGGGGAGTCTGCTGTTAAAAGAAACTATAGAATCGATATAGAAAATGAGTCAATTTATCAATGAAATCTCATAATATGTCATTTAGCATGATGTTTATGTAGTACACAGGTCGCTTTGAACTCGACTCATGAGAGAGAACGCTCGCACGGGGAGGTATCATTATAACTTAGTAGTTTCCCATTGGTCAGTGGTGAAACAGTACTTCTAATGGTTAGTCACTTAAAAGATTTGCTGGGTGAAAAAAATCAACAATTTTTCCTTTTTTAGCAAGCATATTGAAAATATTTCAGTTGTAGCTAGTTGTTAGTAATTAAACCTTTGTTGACCTTGTCTTAAGAGGGGTCTTTGGGGTTTTCGGTTGTAAGTTTTTGGTGATTTTTTTGTTGTTGTTGTGAGATCGGTTTTCCGGTTTTTTTTTTTGCAGGGTTTTTTTGGAGGGTTTTTCCTTCTCTAGCATTCGGTGTTCAGTTGTTGGTAAAGAAATCAGTTTGGTTATATTCGCTTTCCTACTTCCTAGGGAATGATTTGTTTCAAATGAAAATGTTTTGATCCCTCAGAAAAAGAAGTACACCATCTTTCGCTGCTGTATCAAGCTTGTAAATTGGTAGTTAGTCTTTATGTTCGGTGGTTTTTTGGTTTTGAGCGATCTTTATAGTGGTTTTTCGATCAGTTTTTCCCGGGGTAGTTTTCAAAGAAATTTTAAGCGTCTTTCCGTAGTAGGCCCTAATACCACCATCAGTGAGAAAAAGAGAAGACAATTAATTTGCCAGTTGTTAACTTTTGGTCTTCAGTAACAACTGTATGCCAGTTGCGTATTTAGTTATAGTTCATTCAAATTGTAGAAAAGCTTTTTTTTATAGGTTTCAGTTGAAATGAAGGCCGTTTGTTTGTAATGATCGAGGGATTGGTCACCGATACAAACTTCTGGGTAATTTGTCAGTTGTAGGTTAACTCCAACCGGACCTTATGTTGGCATTTTAAGTCCTGTAGCAAACAACAACAGTAAATTTACTGTGTTAAACTGTAATGCAAATAAGCAATAATATCAAAGTGCAAAAAGTATGCTGGAAACTAATGAGTAAAATGAAATAATTGCACTTACAGTCTGTGGGGTAAAAAGCAATTCATAATTCACTAATGGTAAAGTCTATCAAGAACTTAGTCATGACAACTTAAACGTTACACCGTGAAAATCACTACAGGGTATTATTTTTTAAAAGTGAAATATCAATTTACGTACCTCTCCATATAGGATTACGCAAATGGCATGGAAACCGAGGTAGACAGCAAAAACGAATTCTAGAAAAGTACATATATAAAATTGGCGGCGGCGAGTTTCTCCTTCTCATTCAACTATGCAAACTGCGATCAAGTGCGTAACAATACAAAGTGAGGATACACAAGAGACATCATGCGTACCTCTTTTATTATTATATTTGCAAATATAAAACTTTAAGGTAAAAAGCTGTTAAAATTATGAGTCTAAACGTTTTCGATCAGTTTGATCATCATCAGAGCACTCTGATGATGTTCAAACAGATCGAAAACGTTTAGACTCATAATTTTAACAGCTTTTTACCTTAAAGTTTTATATTTGCAAATCACTCCGATGATGTTCAAACAGATCGAAAACGTTTAGACTCATAATTTTAACAGCTTTTTACCTTAAAGTCTTATATTTTACTTTTATCGGCGAAATGTAAGTATTATATTTACGTTTTGCCAAATGATAAACAAAAAGGAAAGTTCTGATGATGTGTCGTATCCTTGGCAAACAACACTTTATTTCACACTTTGTTTGCATCCTTTCAAAATGGCGGAAGAATTGAGTCTTTCTGCTGCAGAGTTTGCAAGCCGTTTCAATTATTCAGAGTCCCCTGACAGTCGTCTCCAGCAGTTTTGCTTTTAGCTAGAAATGTCCGCCTAATGAAAAATATCTATGAAAATGGCAGTTATTAAAAACGACGCCCGCCTTGATTACCTTGTTAAAATTAAAGGTGTCACTGTCGGCTCTTTTTGGCTTCTCTAAGAGAAAACGCAGCAAATAGCACTTTATTTACGGCATTGTTCATTAACAATAGGGGTCAGAATTTTTTATTATCGGTTTGCCTTCATGTGTTTCAATTTTGACTCAACTCTCATTAAGTTGCGCTTTTATAGAAAGTGGAACAAGGGAGATAGAAACTCTTATGGCTCACTTTAGCAACGACAAAGTCTCTTGTGTACATATTGTTAGTTTGAATGATACTTCCTTTTCCACAAGCAAACACCAGAACTGATTGACAATACTGCCATTCTTTCCATGATAAACTTTCTCATTAATTCTTTTCTGCGTCTTCTGTGCATTTTAATTAACGAGACTACAATTGAGCAATTTTCCTCAATATATAATTACTATCGCCCAACTAACACTATAAAAGAAAAATAGAAAAATATTATTCAGTCTTCTATACACATGAAAATCACAGGGCAGTGGAACATGCAGCGATTGTGACCACACAATTACTGGTAAAGAGAACTCCTTGAACATATTTCATAAACATATACATGTATTTTGAGTCACCTCGGCAACGAAATCTTTGAACCTTGAAAAGCTGATCCCACAAGCTCCAGCTGGTGCAAGTGATTCGAACAAAGAACAAAAGCGTATTCGAATAACGTTTGCACAACTGTTTTAACTATATTTTAACCCGCAGAGTCAGGACATTATGATATCCAGATTAAGCCGGCTATTGGCTCTGTTCCTGTGTTCTTTCATTTGAGGTTGGTTCAATGTTCCGTGATCTTCGTGTTAACATGTTGTAAATCTGTATTCATGTTTAAATTTTAGGGGTGTGTTAGGCGGCAAAGCTTACCTTGGCGACAACCCCGTCTCATCTTAGGCAGCGTCCACACTACGCCGGAGGAATTTGAAAACGCAGTTTTAGTTCTACGATTAGGCCTACCGTCCACACTAATCCGGCACGAAAACGGAGTTTTTCGAAAACGCACTTCAAACCGGAGGAATTTGAAAACGCCAGCATTTCGTTTTCGTGGGACGGAAAACATTTTGAAAACGGAACTTTTCGAAAACGATTTAGTCACGATAATCATTTGATTTCCCTGACTGAGTTTCCTCAAACACAAATCCAAAATGACCGGTGTTTGTTACGTTTCTTAATTCCTCCGGCGTAGTGTGGACGGAAAACAATTGATATGTTTTCAGAGTGAAACCTCCGTTTTTAAATTCCTCCGGTGTACTGTGGACGGGGCCTTACTAAATGACCTCTCCGTGGGTGATGTGATCATGATTGTGTGCAATGTTTTGTCGGACCTAACACTTGAGTGCCATCGATCATTCACTGTGTTTAATTTAAACTCTGTGTGTTACTAAAAGCTTTTTTTTATATTCTTCTTTGCACTCGGACGAAGGTTTAAAAAGTGGAATTCAAGACAAAAGATACCACTAGAATGGCGTTGCAGCGAAACTGCTCACCGACTGCAGTAACAAATACATCCTCTGGAGACAACAGAAATGCATCAGGACACCTTAACATGGCTGCGATTTTCTTTTTAGTCTTAATGGCAGTTTCTATTGTCATTGTTAACTGCTTCGTGGTATTTCTGGTTTGGAAGAAGAAAGTACTTCGTTCGCCAGCCAATATTTGCCTGACGAGTCTCGCCTGCTTAGATTTTTTGTCAGGATCGTGCGCGATCCCATTGGTCTTTGCATGCTCGGTGCTGGAGGCGGAATACAAGCACGTTGGGTGGCGGTGCCTTAGTATGGATCTTATGAGCAGAATGCTGTCCATCTCAGCTATTCTACACTTATTGGTCATTGCTGTGGAACGATACGTCGTTATCGTACGCCATGTGAGGCCAAATGACTTCCTCAGCTTGAAGAAATACGTTATCATCGTGTCAGCAGTTTGGTTTATTCCGTCATGCGCCTCACTCATTCAGCTCTCGTGGGTCGATGTCAAAGATGACGTGTCTCGGTCGCAAACGGAGATCATTTACGACATTGTGTGCATCTTTGGATTCGTTTGTGTTCCTCTGTTAATCATCATAGTCGCTTACGCCAAAGTTTTCTGTGTTTTGCGAAGGCACACCAAAGAAATTGAAAAGCAAACAATGCTTTTTGTGTCATATTCCATACAAAAAAGGCACAAACTCAAGGAGAAACGAGCAACTCTGATCTATGTATCAATGATAGGGTTTTACATCATAGGATGGTTTCCTTACTTTCTTATATCTTTGTCAATTGACTTGGGTGGAGGGCAAATGTTCGCTGCAATTCCCCACTGGGTCGACACGGCCTTTATGTTTTGCAGATTTTCAAGCCCGTTGGTAGACCCAATCTTGTACACATTTTTCAAACAAGATTTTAAGGAAGCGATTTGTTCTATTAGAAGAGGATTGAGGTCTCACTCCAGTGAAACAGAGTCATGGAGGTCTTCCAATGGTAACCCAATCCAGCTGAGGTGTATGAGAAACTCTGCTTCAACTATGGTTGAAACGTAGCGTTCACAAGAACGGGAAATTTCGATGATAGAGCCGTCAACTCATTCAGGGTAGGTTTGGAAATTCAATCCTTGTACGAATGGTTCAAATTTCTCTTTAAACTAAGCGAGTAAAAGTTGAAACTTAGCGTTCAAAGGAACAAGAAATTGCTAAGATATGAGAGGACTGAACTCAGCCAGGGTGGGTTTGGTAATTCGATCCTTGTACGAATGGTTCAAATTTCTCTTTAAACTAGGCGAGTGACAGTTGACACTTAGCGTTCACAAGAACAAGAAATTGCTAGGATATGAGAGGACTGAACTCAGCCAGGGTTGGTTTGGTAACTCGATCTTTGTACGAATGGTTCAAAATTTCTCTGTAAACTCGGTGAGTGAAAGCTACTAGTCACTGTTTTCTGAAACTCTGAACGTTTATTTTTGACGTTGATTGTCAATTTTCATAAATAGACGTGACACTTTAAAACAGAGTTATAATAATACAAACAGGGAAATTTTAAAAATTTTACAATTTGAAATATCGAATTAAATAGCATTTATAAATTCTTTGCAGCACATAGTAACTAACTTCAGTCCCGAGTTTAAAATACAAAATTCATTTTAAATATCGAATACCTGAGCCTTATTTAATGTTAACTGATGGATTTAGACGATGTCTGTAGCATTGGTAATAAAAACTGGAAAAAGGAACACAAAAAGACTCATGCATTTTATTCAGATAGTAACCCGAGGTACTTCTTCGTCTTCGTTTTGAGCCTGCGGTAACAATAAAGAGACCAGCAGCCTGCCTGCAGAACTTCCTTCTTACCCAGTCGAAAAAGACCTTAATTCGCTTTTGGGACGTTGAAAGGAAAATCAAACATCTGCAGACAGGCTAAGAAATAACTAAAACTGAGATAAAGAGATACTGCTGAATTGAAATTTTTCTATACTGCACTTACACATTATTTCACACAATTTTCGATCTGAATACTTCAAGGATTACTTAAATAGAAACTGGTAAAACTCGGACAAAAAAAAATTGCTTACTGCTTTTGCAAACACGGTTTCCCTGTTGAACTTAAATATTTCAACGAAATTCATTTTAAAATTTATTTTTATTGGCACGGACCACCTCAGCAACTGTTTGTAGCAAATTAAATTACTAACGAAATTGTTAAGTCCGGACCAAACAAGAACGACTTAAAAATACTCAGAGATCCACGTTGAAGAGTTTTCAGAAACTTACAGTGAACGTGGGTCAATTGAGAGAGGGTTCGACGAGTCTCGAGAAGATTTGATCAAGTTCAAATTTGATGGGAGTATATAAGAATCGTCAGGATATAGATATGAGTTTCAGGTCGAACGATACCGAGAATTTTTTCTCCTGTCGACTTTCGTTTCCATTTGGCCCGGGCTTAAACACAACTACCTCCTAAGCCTTTGTTTCAAGGCAATAGTAGCCTACTTCCTTTACTATGTCCAACGGTAGTTGTAAATGGCACTGCCCGTTGAGAGCTCAGGGATCCCCGGTGTCTTCGTGAACACGCGGTTCGCCCCAGATCCTCCCCACGGCATGCTGTAACTTGAAAATGAAGTTAATTTTAGATAGGGTTGTGTAGCAGGATTAAGAAAAAAATAAGAATCTGTTTCTCGATCATTGTCTTCTGCGTTACATAAAGAGGTCTGGAACTTATGATGTAATTCGGAACACGTGATTTGTCCCAGATTCCGTTCGTCTTGCTTGAGGCGCGCTCAGTCAACGGGGGAACTGGAACACAAGGTGTCACTACTGACACGTGTAACTTTTGTGATTCTCTCCATGGGTCGTCGGGAGAACTAATATGATTTTTTTCTCTCTGGTCTTCGGCTTCGCAACAGAAACGTTGGACTTGCAAACGACTGACTGCGATCTCCATCAATGAACAGCAAGCTGACTACCAAGCGAAACCTGTTTCGTCTGTCGGCGTCCACGGTTGAAAGCTTGTAAACTGGCGTGCCTTTATCAGACATGTAAACTGAATCGAGATCCACAGACAGGTATTGCTGACAACAACGAAAAGAAATTCAAGTTAATGGCGTTTTACATTTTTTCAAATCTGAAGTTCAAAAATTAAAAAAATATATTCTATTAGCCTACGTTTCTTTATTTTAAGAAATCAGTGATCGATCGCTCGACGATTAATTGAACTAATAATAGTTCTGGTATTAGAAGCTTCTTGGAGTACTTTTAGAGGCGGGGTGGGGCGATTGTGGAAGTGGGCAGCGTCCATTCTCATTCCCAGGGCTTTTCTTTTTCCCCGCCATTTTGTAAGAAAAAAGGCCCTGGGAACAAGGTTGGGGCTACGTGGTCATCAGAGGAGGTGATGTTAGAAAAAATGACGGAATAAAAATTCATTTGGAACATTTTGTAGGTGAGATGCGAATGTGTATAGTGGCGCAACAATTTCGTCCTATCAAGCACCGCTCTATTATTCTTACCTTGTTACCAACTTGCGCCCCCATTTTAACCTTCAGTGGCACTCTACCCGTGACGTCACCACTGAGAGCAGCTGCCATCGGCGCTCGCTCTACGAGAACTTCAATTTTTGCGATCTGTGCGTCTGCTGTCACCACCATTCGAACCTTCCCTTCGGCTAGTCTTTGCCTTGACTGACGGTTTACTCGACTCTGTACTTTTTCATACTCCTACGGAGAGAAATTCAAGGCAAGGGTTAAACAATGGTTTTCCAATGGGTCTATAAACACCCTTTTGTGCTTGCTAGGTTTAATGATTACTACTCACAAAAACTTGCGGTGAGGACCTCTGTCACCTTAAATAGTGTTGGCAGATCGATCTAGATCCAGATGCCCAAGAGGTGGGCGGGGTTGCAAAGTGAAGATGGGTCGAGCCCTTTGTTTATCGGATCATGATCAGGTTACGTCAGTTTTAGATAGGTATACTACCGATACCAGAAGGAGCATAAGGCTCTTTGAATTTTACCTCGTTGATACTCACCTTTTTTAAGCCCAGAAAATGAACTTTAACTTTTGGCTGTGTGATGATGCATGGCATGGAACATTTCACCTTGTTAGGGAACGAGAAATCTTCTGAGTCTTGCTTGATGTACAGAGGCCTATCCAGCACCTCGTCCCGATCCACTTCAAGTTTTGGTTTCTTCAATGGAAAGCTTGGAAAATCTTTTGAATAGTCACTGTTCCACTCAGGTTCTAAAGTAAGAGTGAAATAAAAGGTATTAAATTATTGACTGCGAGCAGATCCTCTGTTTTGTTTAGCTCTTTTGATTTGCGGAGATCGCACCGCACAAGATAGTTGGTTTCTTAGAATCTGTATATCTTGAACAGGCTCTCTAGTCGAGGATGGCTCGAAGAGAAGAACCAGGAGAAAAGGGGGAGGAGGGGAGGGGAGCGAGACGGGGAGACGCCTTAAACCCCACCCCATT
>Ga0126338_10002823_pt1 | contig 12044 bp, 8 predicted proteins | sample OrbCmetagenome_2_FD_92529 | JGI IMG/M metagenome (GOLD analysis project Ga0126338, IMG submission 92529) | Coral microbial communities from Petempiche,Puerto Morelos, Mexico - Orbicella C C metagenome | ecosystem: Host-associated > Invertebrates > Cnidaria > Coral | place: Petempiche,Puerto... | reverse complement strand
TCAGAAAGTGAGCTAAGGCTAGTCGAATTGTTTACATTTCCTGATTAAACAAAATCTCTTCGAAAGGTCAAATTGGGTCAACTTGCATGGCGCCGCTCGCCTCAGAAATAACTTTTGCCAAGAAAAAAATTATATCACGTTCAAAAACAGCTCTTGAACTTGCTAGAATCGAATTTTGAAAGAATTCTACATAATACCGAGTATGTTTTGAGTTGTTTGAAAACAGTATGATATTTTTGATTTTCAAAGTCTGGAAACTTCGGTTCTCCTCGCTTACTCTCTTAAATAAAATTATAAACTAAGGAAAACCATAATTTGCTACGGCCTTCACGCGAGTTCAATTATCTGATCGTGAAATTTGACATCATTTCTGTGATTTTTCGGCTTCACGGGTTGTGGACGGTTTTTCATAATTTTCTCAAAAATGTAAAAACTCTAAAACCTAAAACTTATGTCACGATTCTTAGCATACCATGGGTCTCTGGACGAAATATCAAGGGGTCTATTTTTTCGACCTTGTGCTGCGCCTCACGCGGTGGTTAGGGAGAGTGGCTCTTAAATGTCACAACAGTCAACTGTATGTAAGTGTAAGTGGTGGCAACTGCTGTAAATGGCATGTAGGATGATTGACATCATCATTACATGGTAATTGCTTTTTAGCAAATGAATTTTTCTGTTTTGGTTAAACAGGGAATTCAGTTACTCAAAAGAGGTTCACAATAATAAAATTAATATCTATATCTTTCTCTTTTTTCATTGTTTTCAAGCAAAACAGACATAATTCAGTCAATGATATTGATCTGCTACATTACTTTCTGCACTATTCTTTGAAGTTCTGAGTTTTGCTTGTGTCCTCAATGACGTGAGAGAAAATGGATGGTCTTTGAACAGCTAAAGGAGAGATGTAAATTAATTCAAATAATGAAATCAAGTGTTTTGTTCTTTTGACAGCTCTGTTTACTTGCCAAGTGTTTAAAGCCAGCATTGCCTTACCTAGATACAGATATAACGGACATTCATAAAGAGGTATGGGTACTCAGCTTTGGAACATTTTGAAACAGTCATGTTTGTGTACATACATGTTTGGATAAGAGATCTTGTTTTTGCACTGAAGAAGCAGGCATGTAACAAATATGTTTATAGTGACTGTCATATCTTGAAGACAATATGCATATCACTACATCTGAATATCAAAGAGCTTATCCTGTCTCAATGAAGAACCACCAAATTGAAGAAATGTCAAAGAAAATTTGTTTAAAATTGATTATCAAAGCCAAGAAATGCATTTAAAGGCTGGAAAATGTCCAAAATGTGACTTAGTGTCCAAGTTTAATAGTAATTCGTGCTAATGCGTAATTTGACTATTATTTTTGCTGATGGCTTTGCAGTCATTATCTGCCATAGCTTTACTAGTCCCTCACCAATAACCATTACAGAAATTCACCACTAAACATAAAAAGAGGAAATCTCCACACTTTGTTAATGCAATAATGCAAATCACCGCGTCAAATACAAACTGAGCAAATCCTGTTCACTTTTAAAGTATACAATGCCTTCTTGAACATTCTTTGTTTCTAACTGTAACAGAAGAAATTTTAGCCATTCATGAAGCCTAGAAAGTTTCAAAACTCACCGTGCAGTATTTACAATTACAATTTTATTATTTTTGGACTTGATGTTATCGGCAAAAACCGACAGAAAACTTGTCTATTTGTTTGCAATATGCAACTTACAACAACTTTAAGAAAACAACTCAAGTGTTATTGTTTAGATATTTTTTTTCAAATCAGGAAGACTTAAAAACTCCTATTGAAGATAAGCTTATCTCACCAAAGAAACTTGATAATTTTTATAGCAAAAGGCATTCCTCACTTATACTTTGTCTCCATTCTCTATTCCTGGCAAGTTCTGCTTTGCGTCGTCCTTGCTTGTATCTCGCTTCCTTTCTCTAGCCCTCGCTTGCCCTGCTGCATATCATTGTTCGCTCTTATTTTGCCTCCTTTCTCTAGTCTTCACTTGCTCTGCTTCATGCTGTTATTCAGTATTATTTCATCTCCTTTCTTTAGCGAGGGTCGTAGAGGGAGTCTCTAACACGGTTCACTAACAGGAAAAAAAATGCATCACGGATATAAAAATTTCATTGTCCTGAATCACGAAAATAAGCAAATATGTTAGTCTTGTTAACAGTGTGCTCTTATGCCAGAAAGAGTGTTGAAAAAAAGAAAAATTCTGAAGAGCTAAGTAAAGGCTCCATTTTTTTTATAAAATATGATACTTAGCTAATTTCTTGCACTTTAGTCAACGGTACTTATAATCAACTTAAACCGCATTTTGAATATATGATTTCTCTAGCTGTATTGTATTATTGCACTTATTCCTTAATATTCTTAATATGGGCAACACAAAACAGAACAAAATGAAAAATAAAGAAGGATGCTCTAGTTTGTCTACTGCATATCATAACACCTCCTGTATTGATTTAAAGGGGGGAAAGGGTTGGGGGAGGGCCACAGAGCAGCATTCTTAGCAACTTAAGATAACTTTTCAATTTGAAGTTTAGAAGTGGGCTTTCTAATGGATTCTTTCATGTTTATTTCCTTCTTAAGTAGTTTTTGTGTATATAAATACTTGGCAAATATGTGTGTGAAGTTAAAATTTTTAACGACTTATTTGCCCCTTGAGGATAAGTCTGTCGCTCTAAACCAAACACTATTTCAAGTGCGGGTTCTTGGCATAATAAACACAGTATGTCTGATTCTATACCATAGAAGGAAGCTCTTTTTTAGTCACCACAATTCTGTGAAGCAGTTTGAAGTAGAATTCTTTAAGCTTGTTGTTTTTGTAAACATTTTTAAAATGATTGAAAAAGGTGTTTAGGTGAAGGTCTACAGCTTGTAGATCACGTGCCCATTTGAAGCATGCCTTAATCTCAACATTGTCTTTGTCTATCAAAAGCCAATGGTAATCTCAGCTTTTCAATTTGTGCAAGTCTATGACAGTATTCAGAGAGAGTTGGAATGCATTTTCGGCAAGGAAGGTGCTTTCATCAACTTGTATTTCTTTTGCTTTATTAAGAAGGTGCTTAGGAATTGGGAAACAATCTGCATATAATTTAGAAAATTGCATTCAACTTCGTACTTTTTGATGAACTCTGGGAGTGTAAGAAATTGGCCATTTTCCTGTAAAAGATCCTGTATAAGGAAGATTCCTTTCTGAAACCATTCTTTGTAAAAAATGGTTTGATTTCCAATTAAGATTTCTTTGTCGTTAAATAATACCAATTCCTGGCCAATGGCACAATTGTAGGCTACTTTAATCTCTAAAAAATGTTGTAGCATTGACTTGTAGAATTGCAGTAAGTTGGTTTGCTTCAGGAGTTTTTCATTGTAATTGCATTTTAACAAAAAGGTCAGGCCACCATACAGTACTGTGCAAAAAGAATGCAAACGAAATTCGCTACTTTTGGCGACTTTTCAGTGCTTTTCGAGGAAATTTAAGGAAATTTCGAGTGAAACAATTTTTCTTACAAAGTTCGACGAATTTTTGAAAGGTCTATTGTTTTAATCAAAACGATAATTCAGTCTCTTCTTTGCAAGACCGCGCAAATATTCACACGAAATATCGTTGAGAGTAACGAACTTTCGAGGGAAAGAGTTTGCAGCGCAGCGAAAAGGCGCACGAAAATTTGCTCTATGAACAATGTTCGAAAACATGTAAACATCCCTCTATTTAAAAATTCAAACTCACCCAGTTCATTAACTCTCCTGAGACTTCATCTCCATGCTCACAGTGTGATGCAAATGGTCGCGTAAACATGGCAACCATTGTTTATATCCATACATGCAAAGATTGATCGTCAGTTACTCCTGAGCAATCATACCCACCGTATCAAACTACACGCGTACTCAAATTGAGTCTCTTTATCGACAAAATCTTCATCCAGTGGAGATGCTTAAGTTGTTAAAAGGAGAAGAATTGAGAGTCAGTTTCACAACTGTCACGTGTATAATCAAGAAACTGAAACTCACAGAATCCACGAAGAAATGAACGAGCACTGGTCCATCCATCAACAGTGCAGAGATCCCGAAAACAGCAGGGGCTGGACTCTTTAACGAACGAGATACTGTCAGCTGATTAGAGATGTGAACAAAGTCAAATGGTTAGAGTTCGCCTAGAAAGTTTTAGAAACCGGCGATACTTTTGACAACGTCATTTTTACTGATGAATGCTCAGTCTCCCTTGAACAATTCTGCTGTACATGTTACAGGAAAGTCAGCAAACCTGCAAGAAGAAAGCTTAAACCGAAGCACCTGCTGAAATTACACGTGTGGGCTGGCATAAGCAGACAAGGTGGGACGAAAATTTGCATCTTTGAAGGAATCATGGCCACCGACCTTTACTGCGATATCCTTAAAAGCCATCTGGTGCCTTTCATCAACATGCAGCTCCCGGATCACCGCTTCATGCAGGACAATGACCCTAAGCACACTTCACGAGCAGCCAAAACCTTCTTTGAGGAGAATGGGATCAACTTGTGGCGACCCCCCCTGGAGAGCCCAGACCTAAACCCAATTGAGGACCTCTGGCACGAGCTGACATACTACCTGGAAACAAAGGTCAAGCCCCACTCAAAACAGGAACTGATCAAGGGCATTAAGAAGTTTTGGAGGAAGAAGGTAGATGCAACGAAAATGTGCGAAATATATTGACCATGCCATTCCAGCTGTGGTTGAATTACGTGGAGCAGCAACCAAATACTAAAAGTTCTTGATGAACTTTAAAAAAACAGCTCCTTTAGGAGCCACCAATCTGAGAAAAGTCAATGACCAATAAAACAGAAACAGTTACAGTGCTGTGCAAAAGTAATGAGAGTGAATTTCGATGAAAGTTGGCCTTTGTTCTCGCGAATTTTCCTCGAAACATTGCGGACTTTTCAAACAAACATTCGTACCGCCCACAAGAAAATTCAAATAAATTTCGATGATAATTATCATGGTCGATCGAAAATTCCCAAGACACAGCGAAAGTTTGAAGAAACGAACTTTCAAGCCAGCAAAATATCGAAGAACTGATGTGCAAAGGAAAGGGAAGATCATCAAACTTTCGAGGCATAAAAACAAACAACACCACATCACTTCCCGTGGGCATTAGAAACATTTTTCGCTTCAGTGCTCATTAGTGCTCTTTCTTGTCCCGGAAGGAAGCCTTCTTGTAAAATGGAACAAAAAGTTTTTACGGCCAAAGACATGTAGTTGAATGCAATTTAATGTGACAAGGATTGTGATTCAATTTGACCAGATGAATGTGAATTTCGAAGCACACCTGTACGTGTCAACACAAACATGAAAATTTCTTGTCGAAATTTAAGGCGGATTTAAGCCGTTTTATCCCCGGTCGTGTTCAAAATAATGAGAATACTGTCATTCGCTTTGAACATGTGAAATTTATCAAAAGAAAAACCTTCCAAGGGCTGCTCTGAACATTTTTGCACACAAAACCGCCTAAGCTTACTTGCTGTCTGGTCAGTAGTGATAATACTCTTTTCGCTTCACTGCATGCACAAGTTTTTTTTATAAATCACTTCACAGAAGGAAAGCCTTTTTTAAAGGAGAGAAAACTATTCAAAGACCGAAACATGTTGGTGAACATGATTTATTTTGATTGCAATTGGACTTACTTACCTGTAACTTATTGTTACCACTGTCGAAAGAATCCAGTCACAATGTTTACACTTCCACTGTTTTATCCCGACTGCCTAAAAATCCACTATTTGATGAAAACATTGCCGTGCCTTGAAAATGGGAAATTTATTGAGTACTGGGTTAATTGTTCCTTCCTCTAAGAAGACAAAACTCGACTCTCAAATTAAGGACTGTTTAGAACACTACGAATGTCGAGAACATAGTTGGCTGTGGGAATTGTAGTAAGGAACAGGTGGCGTGTCAACACAACTTAAGATGCAAATTTATTCCTTACTGTCAAAATTCCGCAATGCTGAAAATAGATTTGTTAACTGATAAGCACTTTAAAAGGAACTAAATCAACCCTTTTCATGACTTAACAATGACTGCAAGAAAAGTCTAACCTTCTTCATCTTAACTGTTAAGGTTAAAACAATAAAACAACCAATGTACATGTGTATAGAGAAAACTATTTGATGAGAACATTGCCGTGCCTTGAAAATGGGAAATTTACCGAGTACTGAGGTAATTGTTCCTTCCTTTAAGAAGACAAAACTCAACTCTCAAATTAAGGACTGTTTAGTACACTACGAACATTGAAAAAACAGTAGTGAGGAGCAAGCAGCGTGTCAACACAGCTCAAGATGCAAATTTATTCCTTACTGTCAAAATTCCGTAAGGCCAAAAACAGATTTGTTAACTGATAAGCACTTTAAAGGGAACTAAATCAACCCTTTTCATAACTTAACGACCGTGAGAAAATCTAACCTTCTTCACCTGAACCGTTAAAGTTAAAATAAATAATAAAGATTGACTATGGTAGGCCAAAAAACAGCGGAATACTGGCCACGTTTCAAATTAATAGGCATGATTTGATTCATTTTGAACTAGCAGTCAGCAACAAGTGTTTTAAAAACTGATGGCAGCGTATGGGCCTTTTATACTAAACCACAACTTTGGTCAGATCGAAAATCCTGTCACTTGATTGGCTTTTTCATTCCCTTTTGTTTTGAAAGAAGTTTATGTTTACATTTGAATGACTTTGAAAACAATATATTACTTAATTAACTTCTAGCCTCAAACATGCGCGTGGCGACTTAATTGACAAATTCACACTTATTGGTCACTATGTTTGTGCTTGTCTGCGAAGCGCGCACGGCAGATAAAATTTTATTTTGATGTTCCGTAAAGCTTGGCAAAGATTTTTCTGTTGAAAAAATAGCTTCTCCTGATTTTCCCCTTCGAACTGAACCGAAGAAAACTAAACTTATGAATACCAAAACTGGCAAAAGTGTGATTTTGTATTTTTGTGATGTACCCGCGGCGGCTATTTAGATAAGCATTGTTTATGCATGCATTGTTTTGATAAAAACTTCTAAAGGTGCCATACAGGTTGGCTTCCCTTTTTTTCTATTAAGACAGAAGAAAAGTTTTAAGACATCTCGCTTGAAACTAATCAGAAGAAAGCTAAACGTGTGAATAGCTTCTAAAGACCCCTTGACTTGAGAGTGTGATGATGTTTTTATTGCGATGTGTGCACAGCGAACATGAATGAAGGCCGAACACATTTTAATTACAAACTGTTAAAAAGTTGCATGCAGCTTGGGCCTTTTTTAAAATTAGAAAAAAAAACAAATGTCCCCGTGAAATCTCGCTTAAGACTTTCAGACTAAACAAAAGAAAGCATTGTAAGAAATTTGTATCAAAGAAGCGAAAATTAACTCAGCAAAACCCACTGTGATTGAATGAGAGAGGGAAACTCAAAGAAAGAGGGATACTTGTACGCTTGATTATTCAATAAGGGTTATGAATAGGGAAGAAGGGTATGATAGGTTACGTGTTAAATAAATTCTGAAAGGGGATTAAATGATGGCAAAAAAGGGCTGGAGGTGCTTATCCTACTTCACTAAAAATATGTGAATAAACTTGCCATCGATACGCTGTGTGAATAGCTAAAAGAATCATAATTTGAGTTAAAGGAGTTTCATTACCATTGGTCATAACGTTTTTTAGATTTGGTGGCTCCTAAAGGAGCCGTTTTGTTGATACTTGCTATGGGAATGCAAGTTAGTGTTTGGTTGCTCCCCCCTTTTCAGCAATAACTGCAGAGATGGCTTTCCGGAGAACGTGGTCAATGTAATTGTTACACTTCTCGGCTGATACTTTCTCGTTCCAGAACTTTTTAATGCCATCAACTAGTTCTTGTTTAGTCTTGGGCTTTACTCATGTCTGCAAGTAGAACTTCAGTTCGTGCCACAAGTTCTCAATGGGGTTGAGATCTGGGCTTTCTGGGGGGGGTATGCCATCAGTTTATTTTGTTCTCTTCAAAGAAGGCCTTCGCAACTCTTGACGTATGCTTTGGATCGTTGTCCTGCATGAATCTGTGGTTCGGTAGAGTGTCACGAAGGAAAGGGATCAGCGTGCTTTCTAAGATACTGCAGTATAGGCTAGCCTCCATAATGCCTTCAAAGATGCAGATCTTTGTTGCCCTGTGTCTGCTGATGCCAGCCCACACATGAAGCTTCAAAGGGTGTTTTGGTCTGGGTTTCCTCTTCGCAGGTTCATTGATCTTTCGGTAACAAGTTTGGCAAAACTGTTCAAGGGAGATAGAACTTTCATTGCTGAAAACAACATTGTCGAATGTGTCTCCAGTGTTGATCACTCACTGGGCGAACTCCAACCTCTTTGCTTTGTTTGCTTTGCGAATCATCTGGCAGTATCCAGTGTTTTGGAGAGTCCAGCCTTGCTCTTTGCGGTATCTTCAGACTGTAGAGGAATGGACCATGACGCCACGCTTGGCAAAGCTTTTCTGGATCTGGCGGCAGGTTGTTTCATCATTTGTTTGCATTTGAACTTCGATGTAGGATTTACCGGCCTCATTCAGCTTTCTTGGGCGACATGACCTGGCGCTGTTCTTGATAGATCCAGTAAGTTTCACTTTCCTGACTATTCTTGCAACACTTGGATAACTGACTCGGAGACCTTCAAACTGTAATTGCTTGAAAATTACGACAGGTTGAAGACCGCATTCAGTAAGAGCTTGAATTTGTTCTCGTGTATAGTTGGATACCTTCACCATGATTGCTTACTGAGTAATGACTGCTACACAAAATCTTACCAAATAAAAGCAACGTAGGTTGCCATGCTTACGCGACCATCAGTTGTCGCATGAGCAAGTCACGAGAATTTTATTGTTAGTTGAAAGCCTCATGTGAAAAGCTCAAAAATACGAATGACGTACGTGTATACCGTGTGAACGTGCGAACGACCTTTTGAAAATTTGAATTGCTCGTCGAAAATTCGCATGAAACTTCGACATGTTCAACGAAAAGTTGAGCGACTTTTCAAGCAGCCTTTTGCCAACGTCACTGATATGTCGAAGATGTTAAAACAATAGCGGCATCGAAAATTTGTGGACAATTCGTTCAAGTTTCGTTTCCTTTGAAAATTCGCTTTTTTTCGCCACTGTCCATCGAAATACATTGAAATTCGTCGAAATTCGCTCTCATTACTTTTGCACAGTACTGTATCTTTTAACCTCTTTTACCTACCTTTGTAGCGCAAGAGTTCTTTCTGGGACTAGCTCTGGGTATTTTGGCTTTCTTTAATTTATAAGCGAGTACTGATTGTGCTTGCTGTTACATGGTAAATTGCTAAATTATTCGCTAAGAGTTTGGATCATATTTGGCTTCATCTCGTTTCACATTATTATTTAAAAACAACACTTTTAATTGGATATTAAAAGCAACAAATTTAAAAAGAGCCTAAGAACAGTACTTTACATAACTTTTTGATTTGTTTCCTTACAATATAAATGTGCAAAACAGATCTAGAGGTGGCAAATGGATCATTGTGATGTCAACAAGCAAGTTTAACATCCCGAGCGCCCAAATATTACCGAAGCAAAACAGTGCATTATAAACAATAATGAAATCGACAAAAGAAAAAAAAAACACAAAACAAAACAACGCATTGACATATCAAAATTGTCTTTAAGTCTGTTTCACTAAACTAAAGATACTGTTTAGTTCAATGGAACAGACTAAAGATAATTTATTTTATAAAGAGACTGAGTCTGCGGGATGTTTCAGTAAGAGTTTAATTCACTGAAGCTAAGCAAAGCAGCACTGGTTGACACTGATTAACGTGCCGCAGTGCCTTTCCTTCAATGAAACCGACTCAGTAAACGATTAATGAACTATTAAAATGTGGACCAATTGAAAACACACCTCCCTGCATCTACTCCAGATTAAAATAAAAAACACAACGCAACAAAAAGAAAATCAAAGCAACTTGTGGGCACATTTAATAAGAGCATCTCTCTCATTCAATAGAACTGACTCAACAATCAAATCCGTGTTTCGTCATTATAATGTAATTACTGCATTATATTGATGGCTAGTTGTAAAAAATATATTCTCCTGTTGAGCCCTGTCACTAAGTGAGTCAGAATATATTTTCTCCCAACTAGCCGTCAGTACAATGCGGTAATGCCGTCTCAACCTTGTTTTTAGTTTTGTATCACAATTTAAGCATTTTTTGATAGAACTTTACTTGGCAAAGAAAAAGCCAAAGAATGTAGACAATTTATCTTCATGCAAACAGAGAAACTTCAAAAAGTGATTTCATTTGTGCACTTTCACTTGCACAGTGACTCACAAAACAACTACTTTGAATGATTATAACCAATAACTTGCCTTTCATCACCTACATAAAAGTCCCTTTTAAATTAAATAGCTCGTAGACATGAACTAGTGTACAGTTAAAGAGGTCTGAACTGGAAAAGTAAAGTTTTTGTTTCATCCCAATACCTCTCGTTCGCCTGTTACAAACACACACAACTCACTGAAGACTGGGACCTACGTTCCTTATACGGAGGGCAAACAATGGAATGAAATCCAAAATGGCATCAGTCCATGAGGGAATTCGAGGGCGCATTTCTTGATGTTACTGGCGCACGCTAGGCATTCATTTTATGGCAGTGGAGGTTAACGCCACGCCTGGACAGGAGACTCAACATGTTGAGTTGTTTGTGAATGATGAACGGCAAAGGAAAGTTGAAGGACTTCATGCGAGAGCAGAATGTAAGCTTAGATCGAACATTATTGTCAGTCAAAATGGTAAGGGCATCACACTGTTGTATCGCTTCATAGACAAACTATCAATCGAATAAACGTCAAGCTTGTAGGTTTTTGAAACATCTTGTGAATTCTTTTGAATAGTTTCATTCGGGTTGTTTTGACACTCAGCTTAATTGCTTTAGCTTAATTGTTTTGAAGGTCATCGAAGGGCTGTACGCTTACCGATACTCAACGAAATATCGTTTTTGGGATTGTGATTTTTTGTTTAGCTACATGAATTTTTGGTACATTTCTGGTGAAATGTCATCAAAATATCATTCTTAGATCAGCGAATTTTCATGTTACTCAACGAATTTTCTTCGAAATATCGCCTGATAAATCACGATTCTTTGCTCGAAATTTCTACGATAATTGGTGGGAACAATACCCAAATTTCGAGGAAAAAATTTATTTGCATTCTTTTTGCACAGTACTGTATTTATTCAAGAAGTAGTTGGGAATCGTCTTCCAGCATTCCTCTCCAAGCTTGCTCTTTTTTCAATAGTCTTGAAATCCAAGGAAGTTTTAGTGACTTGGACATTAACTCAGTGTTTGGTGCATGCAAACCTCCATTGCTATAATCAAGAGACACTACTTTTCACTTAATTTTGTCTTGCTTTTTTCCAAATAAAGTTAAAAAGAAGGGAGTTAGAATCGACATTGAGTACACCAACTGTGAAATTCCAAGACATTAGTTATAAGAACTCTCTCTAACAGAGTAAGGCTGCAGGATTGCCAGATGTCAAGAATAGTGCTTAAGGTAATTCCTCTGAAATAAAAGTGACAATAGATTTTTGTTCAAACTTTGTCCACTAAATATTTGTCACATGATAACTTCAATTTTGAAATAAAAAAGGTGGTTGCCCATGCTCATTAAGGAGCAGTGAAGCATTGAAAATGCCCAATTTTGGCATTATTTAATGCTTATTATAAGAATGCATTCCCAGTAATTGTAAAATCTTTGTGAACCCAGACTCATAAGAACACGCATTAAACTACAGTCAATACATTGTGTAGGACACAAATAAACATTTTAAGTTTGATTCAGGAAGAAAGCTAAATCCTTGATTAAAAATTTGAACCAAATTTCTTGACCTGGTTACTGACTGCAAAATAGAAAAGACCACAGTGTATCTGCTATTTTTCTTATTCAATTTTCAGCAATAGAAATTAGATCAGTCTTTTCTCACGCAAAGCTTATGATTAGTTGATTACAATGACTGGAAAAAAAATTGGGGTGCCC
>Ga0126338_10002822_pt1 | contig 12044 bp, 7 predicted proteins | sample OrbCmetagenome_2_FD_92529 | JGI IMG/M metagenome (GOLD analysis project Ga0126338, IMG submission 92529) | Coral microbial communities from Petempiche,Puerto Morelos, Mexico - Orbicella C C metagenome | ecosystem: Host-associated > Invertebrates > Cnidaria > Coral | place: Petempiche,Puerto... | reverse complement strand
TCATAATAAATTCACAAACAATAAATAACAAACACAAAGAAAAATTTTTCTCTTTTTTTTTTTTTTTTATACTCTTTATCAGGTTAACTCCGAAAAATTTAAAAGTATTCAAACCTAGAACGAGTTCTAGGTTTGAAAACTTTTAAATTTTGCGGAGTTAACCAGATAAAGGGTCTAAAAAAGAAATAAAAACAGCGAAACTTGTCACTGTGTTTGTAATACATGGAGTTTGAATTTTCGTTATGAGCAGCTGGTTGCAATCTACAGCCGATCGAACAATAGTTTGTTTCAGAACAGTTGGAAATAAATTGTAAAGGGTAAAACCTTTTAGAAGAGGAAATTTAGCTGTAATTTTTTGCTTTCTTAAATGGTTTAGCCTTAAATGTTTTCTATTTTGGGAAGCGGAAAATGTTTTTAAAAAGACAATTTATTTCACCCAAATAGCTACATAAAATTCTACAGCCAATCAATAGGCCATTTCCGAATTACCTTGTGCCTTTGTCTCAAAACGAGTCCCCAAGCAAAGACTTTCGTATGAGAATGAGCTTGATTTGTTTGAAAATGAACCTGTTGTTGGAACACATTTCCATATGAATGGTTTTGCAAGAAAACTAGACTCGTTTTGACAAAGAGGCAGAAGGGAAGTCGGAAATGGCCTATTGACAAGAATATCTCGTTTAATAACGCACAGAGGAGTAATGTATTATACTGTTAGCGTTGACGCAGGCAACACGCTTCTGTTTTCGTTTGTCGCTTGGTCCGCGAGTAGACCTCCTCAAAATTATATTTAATTATGCACAGAACACATGTTGTCATCGACAACGCAGTTTCCATGGTAACAAGGATGTTGATTTGGAAGTCGTTTCAGCCGTTCGGATAATTTATCGTGTTTGCGATGAAACGGCTTAAGACAAGTTAATAACACAAACCAATAAGTCAACTTTTTTTAGCAAATACTGAACATGAGCTGGCTTTAAGACGTCAAGATTGTGACAACAGGGCCTTGCAACTAAGATTATCATTCAAGGCAGCCCATTTGCGTTATACTCACTTTAAGACATAACTATTAGAACAACAAGCCGAGCTGATAAAAAGGGATAGCTTAAGAACAGTTGGACTTAAACATTTAAGGCTTAAGAAAGAACGATCGATTGCGATCGATGTAAGTTGAGAGTTATGAGTTGGATAATAGAGTTTGTTTTAGAGTATCTGACAGGTGAAAAACTCCTGTCCATTTTCACGAAAAAAGTATAGTTAGAGGGTTGAAATTTGAATGCCAGCGGAGCAGAAGAGATGAAAGTGTACGAGAGTTCGCGGCTTAATTCTGGAAATCTCGCAGGCAACGAGTTTTCATTTATTTAAACCCAATTTTGAGCTCACGCCACCCAGCGAATATTAACTATCGCAAAAAGATTCCGGATAGGAAGTTTTACCTCAGAAAAAAGAATCCCTGTAGCACATGTATCTTATACTTTTGAGGTTTAGGAAATGTCCTCGCACAATAACCTTCCGCTCTAATACCTTTTCAAACAAAATTTGTAAAGAGAAATTAGGACTGACATGCCAGACACAACACTGCATGTGGACAAGGGGAAGTCACGAGAACTGAAGCACTTGGGACACACTCTAAAAATAGCTAGTTATAAGCGACGGAGGGACGGGTGTAAATAAAACACTTGCAAGTTGATCTAGTCGGCAGGAAGACAAGTGACCTCTTCTCCCGAATGTGATTCATTTAAAGATGACGATCTAGCGATAAGTTCAAATACAAAGGATTTGTTAGTTTTGGAAGTGCTGTAAATGGAATCAGCGCACATATGTGAATAAATGACCATAACACTCCCAGATCATCCGTCCCTTTAGTCATTTTTTTTTTTTCAATTTGCTTTGTCTTGGCACATCTTCTTTTCATTATCGAACAAAAATGAACTCAGTCTTCCAATATCAAGTTAACCTTCTAAAAAACTGGTCATAGATCTTTAGTGTAATCGTGAAATGAGTAACAATCCAAGCTTTCTCAAAAACATGTAATTGCAACTTGGAGGGCGTTAAGAGTTGTGTTGCAATAACAAACGGAAGTCTCCAACACTCAAATAAAAATAAACTGCATTTCCTGCTGCGAATAGCGGTTGGTTTTGTTCTTCAAGCGAAATTGCGCAAAAGGTATAATTGTCCGCCATCTGCTTTAATTTTGCCGACTTTCATCATAACAAGGAATTCTTCTACTTGTCATTATGGAGATCTAAATTTGTCAAGTTTAATGAAAGAAACTTTCTCTCCAATTTAATTGAAAATATTCCCGGCATATCAAAGACTAAAAATTTTCTTTTTAAAGGTTTTCTGATTAAGAAATGTAGAAACCAATTTTGCATTTTGGAACCCGTTGATAATCTTAATGAATTATAACGTCCCGTTTCAATTGTCTTCTCATACAGCTCATTTTAAACAAAAATCGTTCATCATTGATTCTGACATGTTTAACTTAGCTTGGGAATTACCATAAGCTGGTAAAACTTAACTACATTAGAACAATAGGTATCAAAGTTGACTCTGCAAGTTCAGCTGTTGTATATTTTTTAGCAAAACGCTTTCGAAGATCTAGAGCTGCGAAGCAAAATTATGCCCAATCACAGCGATGAAACTGGAACTGCAATTTCGAATCATTTTCCTCTCGACAGCGACTTCTGCCTCTCGATCTTGCCTGATCCTGAATTCGACAAAGTTGCAGAGCGATATACAACCAACTTGGTCACAGGTGTTTTAAATGCGGTTCTGTCACCGTTTGGTGTTGTGGCAAACTTCTTCATTGTTTTAGTTATCTCTAGGAAAGTTTCACTTCGAACTCCTTTGAACATGCTACTCGGATGTCTCGCAGCGTCAGATTTTCTTGTTAGTTTGGTAGTTCAGCCGAGTTACGTAGCTTTTAGAATTACAGAAAACACACACAAGTTTGTTCCTTGTTCAGTAAGGCTGCTCTATTCGACGGGATTTTTCATTTGTTATGGTGTGTCCCTCACGACCTTGTGCGCCATTAGCTGTGAACGATACCTGGCATTGATTTTTCCTCTCAAGTATGCGCACCTAATACACCATTCTAGAGTCATGAAGCTGGTGATTTTCATCTGGATGGTAAACGTCATCTTAACGGTTCTACAATGGGTTCATAACGAGATCGCACGGGGTATCCATCTTATGAGTTGGTTAATCCTTTTGATAACTGCTCTTGTGAGCCAGGTGAGAGTCCTCCCGATAATTCGCCGTCATCAGAACCAAATCAAGCAACTTCAATTGAGAGATTCATCTCGTCAAAGAAGCAGCACCAGTAGCCAAAGTGCAATGCAAATCAAGTTTGCAGCGAACATTGCATGTATTATGGCAGTCTATCTGGCTTTTAACCTTCCAGTTCTTCTCATAACAGCCTTGCATCAAATAATCCTCATCGAAATAAACACTTACAATTTGTACAGCTGGGTGGAAACCGCCGCCTTCTTGAATTCAACTGCTAATCCAATTATTTGCATTTGGAGGGTGAAGGCGATTCGGAGAGCAATCAAAGAGTTGTTTCACGTTGAAGGGAATGGGAGAAAAGTGTTCGCCAGGTATTTGTCATTCTTAGAAATACCTGATAACGATATTGCTTTAGTTGTGTACAAACGTTATCAAGAACCCCATTTGGTCGTTACAAATTCCTCAGTCATTTCCACAAAAGAGTTATCAGGGGAAAATTAGAGCCTTAAGGGCGGCGCACACGAGGGGACTAATCCCTGCGACTACTCCCTGCAAGAAATCGCGGGGACAAGTCCCATCGTGTGAACTGGCCGTTTTTTTTTTCAAAATCTAGTCGCAGGGACCAAACTTTGGTCCCTGCGACGAGTCCCACGAATTCAAACTGGTTTGAATTTTTGGGACAGGTCCCTGCAACTTGTTCCTCAAAACGTTTCGTGTAAACTGTTCGTGGGACAAGTCCCTGCGACCAGTCCCTTCGTGTAAACTCTTCGGAGGACTAGTTTTGCGACTAGTCCCCTCATGTTTGCAGACCATTAAGTCCAGATGTAGCGATGATTTAGCTGTACTGGGATTGTTTGCATATCCATAGATGTTAGGCACGATTTTAAAGGTGCACTGCCACGAGCATGATTCCCAAAAGGCTTACATTATCATTACTGAAAACCTCAAAATAACATTTTAGTTTTATCAAAAAATCACTAAACCATGGAGCTTAAAAAAAATAAATAATGAGCTGCGTATGTAGAAGTTTGATTGTGATGTCAAATTGAAAAGTCGCGTACACTTTTTACAAATAACTGAATTATGTCGTCGTGTCTTTGAAATCACTGAAACTAACTGCAATATGTTTTTCCTTCGCTATATCGCATAGCATCATCATTGTGGTGTTCTAAAGGATCTTGTGATAAGGGGGCGTCCTTCTGGCAGGCAGCTGCATATTTAAATACATGTACATGCATGGTAGCTCAGTGAACGCTGAGCTTCTAATGGTCCGCCGGCTCAAAAACTGGCCGAGGGTTTGTTAGCCAGTCAGTCTTTACACTTTAGTCTACTTCAACAAAGCTTCAATGCCATGTCAATCAGAGAAAATGAGGTTTGAAGTTTTAAGTATCTGCTAATGTTGTGATCATATAATACCAGAAGATCTCCTCAGTCATACGAGATGGTGTACCATTGCCGAAGATGAAACTTACTATGAAGCAGAGCCTTCTGGAATACTTGAGCTTTCCTACCATGGGGGGATAATCGGCTGCGTGCAAGATTGATACACGATGAGCAAAGCACGTGGCAGGCATGGTCACATGCAAGTCAGTGGAAGAATAGTTTATAGAGGCAATGGCTCTGAAACCTGGCAAAGTTCTTTTTTGCATGTTTTTGTCGGCTATTCTGGGGATTGACCCTGCACAAAACCTGGCAAAATACAAAAGTTGTTATGTGTGCTCATACAACTAACCAATAGAAGGATTGCGATTATGTAATTCATACATAGTCAGTGAGCATAAAAGCAAAAGATGCGCAGGGTCAAGGACCTTCCAACATAAATCTTAGCCTGTTTGTTTGCGTCTTTGATGTTTACCGGGCTTCTTAGCCATATATTCCCTCTATTAACTGTGCCGGAAGTAACATATCAAACACGAATACGGTCGTGTTCGATCACATTTCCAAACACCGAGATGAAAGTTGAAAATACGACGTGCAGCGGAGTATTTTTGACGAACTTCGAGGTGTCTGGTATTGTAGTTAATCAGTGTCTCGAGTGTTTGACAGATCTTCTCAATCGAAACTAAAACTAAGGGGAAACGGAGGAATAAAATCGTAAAAATGTATGCTAATTAAGATGAGATATTCAAAGATCGTCACGGTCATTTTTCCTGTGTTTAAACTTGATGAATTATTGATGACTTTGAGAAGTTCTGATCCATAAGGTTTCTTCTTATTTTTTCACATTTCCCTGTTTTACCTGTAATGCTGATTTGGCATTAATATAAGCTTCCATTCCCACTTATTGTTTAAGCACGTTTGATAAATTTCTCACAGCTATTTAAACGGTTTGTTTATAACACATTTATTTCCCTATTGTTCTGTTCGTTTACGACTGGAAAGATTTCCATTTTGCTCGGTACTTTTTACCGACCTGTAAATATTTAGCTAGAATCTGTTTTATATAGGGACTAATTTATGGTCCCTGATTTGGTTCATCATTATGGCGAACATAGCTCTCCGTTGAGTTAAGTTGAAGGAATAAATATAATTAAGTAGACGATGAAGAACTAAAACTTTAATTGACTTAGTTTCCTGTCTAAAGAATATTGTGCAAAATAGAAGGAATAATATAAAAATCATGATGGAAATCGATAGTATCAGAAAAATGTATTGTAAAACGTGAACTATAAAGAGCAACCCCCCATGAACATTTGAGTACTGTATGACAAAGGTAGTAACACATTTAACGTATTTGTAGCCACTGTTTTATTCTAATTCTGTATGAATAGGTTTAATCCTAATAAAAATACGGCTGAACTGGCGCGCGAAAAAAAGGAAGAATTCTGATTGCTTATCTCAGCGGTCCGGATTTCGCAACACGGACCGCCAAGACAGACCACTCACGAATTTTCTGCGGCTCGGTCCTTAAACCTGCTAAAAAAAACACGACAAATATTTAGCCAATACGGACCCCATGCTTGTTTAATAAAATATATACATTCTTTTTTTTAAGATATTGTTATGATGAGGAAGGTTTTTTTTCGCACCCTAAAACGGCTTATATTGGGATTTTTAAGGTGACGTTAGAGGAAACATCGGTAGGCACACTCATTCCGCGCATGCAGAATTAGCAAAATCAACTAATGCAACTGTTTATTTAAATAGATTTCTCTTTGTAAAAGGTACAAATGAAAGCAAATATATTTTTGTTTGAAAAAATTACAAACGTTCCATATTTTGATCGCGCTATGAACTACTTAGTTGAGTATATTTTTCCTGTTCACTTTTAAGCTCTTGAAGACGATTAAGTGATTTCAATTGCACTTAACACTGACAATCGTACCGTCTCGAATTGATACCATTAGTTTTAGGGCCTTCAATTTCATTCAAAGTATTACAAGTTATCCACACGGCCACAAGTTTAAAAATTGCTTTTCGGATATTTCGACTTCTCCAGCAACAAATGATGGGGTTTAATGTCGAATTCAACAAAGCCAACGTTTCAGCCCAGCTATAATAATTGTAACTACTCAGATTTCCTTGGACAATTTGATGATAAGTAGTCACCACAAGCACCGGCAGGTTAAAGAAAATATAAATGCCTACGATATAAGCGATATTAACCGCAAGCTTAAGCTGACGTCGGTAACTATTCGCATTGGAGTTCAACTGGACTTCTTGTCGTCGGATTTCATCGTGATGTCGACGAACAATGCCGACGATTTTAAACTGAAGCAGCCCTGAGGTTAACAGGCATACGAACCAGAGAGTCAGGTGAATAGCTCGCACGGTGGTATTGATTCGAGCCCATTGAAGACAGGTCAGTGATGTGTTTAAGATCCATATTAAACCTGCTAGCGTTAGAATACGTCGCCTGGTAACTAGGGCTTTGTAACGAAGGTGCAACGCCAATGCCAGGTACCTCTCGTAGCTTATTGCGTTTAGAGTTAGGAAGGAAACTCCATAGCAGATGAAAAATAACGTCGAGTAGGTCGTTCTTACAAAACAGGGAACAAAATTATCACGGTTTTCGCTTAGTCTAAACGAAACGTAACTGGGCTGAACAATAACGCCAACCAGCATGTCGCAAACAGCTAAACATCCAAGGAGTAGGTTTGATGGCTCTCGCAGCCACGCTGTTCGAAATATTATGAAGAGAACCGCGAAATTTCCGATAACAGCGACGGGGCAGAAAAAGCCATTTATAATGCTTGTTATAAAGTTCGTGGTGTAACGGTAGTGAACTTTATCGAAGTCAGGATTCACCAGGAAAAAACACTCATCAGAATAATTCATGTCCATTGTGTGCAATCCGCGTCATGTAAAATTAGATTTTTTCGAACGAATGTTGTTGTTTTTTTTTATCATCCGCACTTAGATTCATCTCCTGTCATCGAATACCCTTGAAGTCTGAGCAAAATGTCGCAATACATCAGAGATATAGAGCTTTTAAGAAGCATCCATCAATATCACTGACTGTTATGTCAGACTGTAATCCGCGAAAGTCGACAGGCATTATTAACATATGCTAGTTCTTTCAATCAACAGCTTAATTGAATGCCGCGGAAATAAGACAAATACACATGTGTTTAGGGACATATTATGAATTTCTGTAGAAATACAATTAAAAGTTACACTCTGCGTCTTCTCAATTGACTGAAATTTATTGTTGTCTTTTCTGTACTCGGATTAAAGCTGGATATATTTGATTTTTTCAATCTCTTGAAATCAAAAAGTTAATGCTAAGTTTATACTGAAAAAAAAAAACTAACATGACTCATCATTACTCATCAATTGGTCGTGTTATTTGCATGTATTAATGACGTCGAAAAAAAATCCTCATTACTTACTTGCTGGGTTTTTTTCCTGAGAAATTAGTAGTTCTTCATGTTTGCCGCCAGGTTATCCTAGTTCGTGGAAATAAAAATCTGTTTATCGATATAGCACGCGTCGTGGCGTTGTTATCAGTAACATTCATCTTTTGCTTCTAGCGATTACGTCTTTCGTGTACTTTGTTTTACCACAATTTGTTTATATAACGTACACACATGTATTGGAAATGAAAATTACATTCAAAAGCCTTTTCTAATGGAAACAAAACGTACGTCATGTAACGCCAAACGAAAGTTCCAGTAACTGTTTCTCACGTACGCTCTATAAAGCTTATGGGACTGAGGAACCACAACAACTGAAAGTTATTAAACATTGCTTTCACGTGATACTGTTTTATTTTGTTGTCTAATTAAGCGAAGGTCAATCGTTGACTTTGTGGATAAAACTCCAGGGTGTGATTATTCAAATGAAAGCCACACTATGGAGCAGCACTTTCATGTGATACTGTTTATAATGCTGTACAAGGCTGTCATAACTCAGTTTTTAAGTCTGTGGATAAAACTCTACTGTGTAGCCATCCAAGCGAAAGTTATTGAGCAGTATTGGTACTCTGTATTATCCTCTGCACGACGCTGTTTGCATAATTCTGTGAATTACCGGTGCTAAAATGTCCCCACTAGGTACGTTACGACAACATGTCAAATGTCATCACTCAGTACGACATCATAATTCAGTTGCAGTCCACTTCAGTGCTCAGCAAGAAAAGAGATTTAATCAACTTTAATTAATTCGGGCATTTTTAAAGCAAGGTAAACTGGATGATATCTGAAGCAAATTGTCAAAATAAAAAAAAAACTTATTGGACTACCCGTGACAATGGAAATGTCTGAAAGGGACTGCCCCATGCATGGTCTTTGTTCATTGATCAACTTCAACTTCTCCTTGAAAACTTAACACATTGTCAAGCAGAAAGATGATGAGAATATCACAACCAATCACAAGAAAATGCTATCTTGTGCCAACGAATTAACAAAATGTCCACTGAATATCATTGCTGAAAATCTGTAAGGACAATTGATATTTCAAGTTACTGGCGAAAAAGAGTCTCTCCCTCTTTATTTCTTTTTGTCATTCTAGACGCAATCTTTCAAGATTCCTGTCTTGCCAATTTAGTACATTAAGGTTCCCCGCAATTTTTTTTTAATAAAGAACACTTATATGATGGTGCAAATTCGACATACTTAGGTCTATTATTTTGGTTTTCAAATGGATCGCAAAATTTCTTCAATTTCTTTCTTTATCTCAATTAAGTTTATTGAGTTATCCAGATTCTTTTCCTCTCAGATCATTCAGGGCTGTAGCTGACATTCTGTTATTCCCTCTCGTCACAGCGGATGTATTGTCTAGTTCCACCTGTGCCAGGGCTCTATTCAAACAAATCATCCTCGCTACAAGTTTCAACTTTAAATTTGAAAACTGTAAGACGGATTTTACCGTCTGAGTTTAGTGAGATTTATTTCATCCCAAGGACTGTAGCTGACATCCTATCATTGCCTGTCATCAGAACAGATGTTATGCCTCGCTCCTCCTGTTTCAGGAGTCTGTTCAAACAAATCATCTTCGCTGAAACGTTGGAAACTGCGCTGCGAATTCCTCTGTTTAAATTTATTGAGTTTTTCAGATTCATTTCTTGTGATCGAAGGACTGTCGCTGACATTCTGTTATTGCCTCTCATCACAACAGATGTATTGCCTAACTCTACCTGTAGCAGGGTTCTGTTCAAACCAACCATCTTCGCTAAAACGTTGAAAACCGTACGGTAGAATCTACTGTCTAAGTTCATTGAATTGTCCAGATTTATTTCACGTCAAGGACTGGAGCTGGCACTCTGGTATTATTACCTCTCATCAAAACAGACGTATTGCCTAACTCCACCTGCACCAGGGTTCTGTTCAAACAAATCATCTTTGCTAAAACGTTGAAAACTTCACGGCGGATTCCCCTGTTCCTCCAGCAACAAATGACGGGGTTGATCGACGAATTCACGAAAGCTATAGTCTCTGTCCAACTGAAAACATTAAGGTTGTTGAAATGCCCGCCGGCGAAGTTGTACACCATTACGAACAACACGGGGATGTTGCAAGTGATGTAGATAACCACGATGTACGAAACACTTACCGCGAGTCTGGTCTGGCGTTGGAAGTTCTTCCTTTTCGACGACATCCGATTGATGCTGTTTATCTGACGTTGATGTCGACGCAGAATCAAAAATATTTTAAGGTGGGTGGCAAAGGTTACCAGGAGACAGAAGAGTAAGAGGGCTGCCTGGCAGTTTCGGAGGAGCTTGCTTTGAGCGATCCATTCCATGAAAGTCATTGCAATATCCATCACCCAGATAATCACAGCCACCATGAGGACGCGCTGCGTTGTCACTAGCTCCTTGTAGCGAAGGTGCAAGCGCAGGGCGATGTACCGTTCAATGCTGATGGTACTCAGCGTCAGGAACGAGACGCCGTAGCACACCCAGAAACTCTCCGAGTAGACGATTCTCAACAAGCAAGGTGGTACAAAGTGTGAGATGTTTTCATAGAGACGGAACACAACGTAACAGGGCTGCACCACCATACCCACCAAGAGATCAGAACATGCTAGGCTCGCCATAAGAACATTGGAAGGAGTATGAAGAGCTGTACTCCGTGCTATTACAAAAACAACAAGAAAATTGGTTACAACAACGAAAGATGAACACACCGCGTTAATAGTGGCTGTTATGAGGTTCGAAGCATGACGGGTCATCAAATTTTCGTCTGCAGGATCCGGTAGGACGAAGCACTCATCCAACGACATTTTCTAGAAGGAAATACGTTACGACGTCTTTTCGAAGACCACACAAGCTACTTGATTCATCAATATGGTTCTTGCTCATTTAGCGTGGGTTTAAGAAAAGCTGCAAATTTTCACTTGAAATGCTGTTTTATTGACTTCTGTACTTGTTATCAGAGAATCTTGAACGCAATTTCCCCCAAATTCATATATGTTTTTATTCGAATGCCAAATTTTAATTAAAATGTCAGCCTCCTAAAGGGCATTAATACAAGACTAATTTACAATAGGAAAGCGCCTTGAGCAACTGAACTTAATCATGTCGAATAAAAACAAATATGCACTGAATTTAATACACTAGTAAGTACTTTCACCTTGCGCAAACAAGTGTTAGCGAAAAGGTTATCAGTTATCGACTGGCAGACTAAAGCTTTTGATCGGTGGAGTTAAATAATGTTAAAAAAAGATGAATAATTTAGAGTGAAATTTTTCTGTGATTGAAAGCAGTAAATATAGAGTACTATAAAATGATGTAGGTGTGCATTAGTGATTAGGGTTATTAGTGAATTAAATGCAGGGGGTAACCTTGAAATGAACATCAAACGCAAAAGATCGAGTTTGACTACATTTCCAAACACCTTAAAGTTCGTCAAAAATACTCCGCTTAGCGTTTTATTTTCAACTCCGTTCTCGATGGTTGGAAATGTGGTCAAAGAGATGTGGTCTTTTTTGTTTGATATATTAGTTTTTTACCACATTACCAAACACCGAGGAGAGAGAGTTGAAAATACGACGCCTAGCGGAATATTTTTGACGAACTTCGAATTCGAACTTACTATTCTTAAGGGAGTGGAGCTGTTACCGGTGTCTTTGGGCCATTGAAACCAAGTAAGCTAAGACGGGAGGGGGCCCCATGCTCGAACCTCGACTTACCTATTTTACATGTGATTTTAATTCATTATTTGCGACGGAGATTTCAGACACTTTCAGAGTCGTTTAATTTGCGTCGCTTGATAAATATTGGTCAATATGTCATTTTTGGACAAACAATGGTTTAAAAATTAAATTTAAAAGTGATTTTCTTCAAGCCAAAACTCCTGATGAGTCAAAGGTCTCGCCGAAACCTGTGTTTAATTTCCTGTACATGTATATACTAGTACCATTGAGGTGCACTGATA
>Ga0126338_10002821_pt1 | contig 12047 bp, 6 predicted proteins | sample OrbCmetagenome_2_FD_92529 | JGI IMG/M metagenome (GOLD analysis project Ga0126338, IMG submission 92529) | Coral microbial communities from Petempiche,Puerto Morelos, Mexico - Orbicella C C metagenome | ecosystem: Host-associated > Invertebrates > Cnidaria > Coral | place: Petempiche,Puerto... | reverse complement strand
GGGGGGGGGGGGGGGGGGGGGGGGGGGGGGTGGTCATTCGCAGGGGAGTACTCCTTATGTCATTCAAAAACGCTGTCAGTCTTTTCTACCTGAACAACCTTCAATAATCATGTGAGTTCTCTTCAAACATAAATCCAAAACGACCGCTTATTGTTGCGTGTAGACGGGAAACATTTGATGCGATTTCAGAACGAAACCTTCGTTTTCAAATTCCCCTTGTGGACGGGGCCAGAGTTCTTTGCTGTATGTCTTTGTTCGCTTTTTTGGCCTTGACCGTGTACAAACACGAAGAAGAACTAGCCAATGGAAACCAAGCATAGTTTATGAGCGCGAAACAAAAGATTTTGCATGGTCGCGCTCCTTCAAACATAAATCTTGGAACACGTAGTTTTTCACAGTTTGCTCCTTTGAAATCTGCCGTGCTTCATAACCATGCTCCTCTGTGAACTATGATGAGAATTAGGAAAATAATCGATTGGATGACACTGTTTGAATTTAGCAGAAAATACTCGGAAAAATATGGAAAAAAGATAAGTCATGCTGTGCTCTAGGTAGTCTGTAAGAATTTAGCACAACCTTTTTCAGTGAAAATTATTATTGAACCATTTCAGTCTTTCTCAGGTTCGTTTTAGATTTCTCATCATCCTTTGGCGTTTTATTATAAAGGGTGATTTTGTACATAACAACAAAAGGAATTAAACAACATATCGAATTTTTTTAAGGCTGTTATTTGTTGTGAATTTTGTCAGGCTTATACGAGGTAGACTGGGTTTGATTCTCCGTTCCGTTGCCTGCCTAGCAAGGAGTTCGTGACGATTTCTCGGAAACTCAGAACCTTGGATCAAGTTATTGTCTCTACTCACTTTTTTTTTTCTAGGAAAAACGAATTCATCATTTCCTATTCAACATCTCATGCTTGATTTGAGCCCATGGTTTCGATGGTAATTTCTGTTTTTATTTGGCGAAGAACTACCTACCAAATGGACGAAACCTCTAGAAAGACATGAGATTGGAAACGTTTTTCACTCTCTTTGTTCAGTTTGTGTACGTGCTGCAGGGTGTGTTTCCGGTGTTTCGAAATCGCTCGCTTAGAAACTGTGATGTAAAACACGTTTTATATTTACGTGTCTTTATTCTGGATTTTCGCCTGGAGAAAGGGAGGGCAGAAAATCCAAGACAAAAAATTCAAGAAGTATTACAATTTTTAAATAACGCTGTACTAATACAAGGGAAAATTAATGTAGGGGAGACTAGCTCTTTACTGTCGCAACGCGATAAGCACCATTTAATGCAATAAGCAATTCATGGCAATTTTTAACATCAGGATTTTTCGGGGAACAACCTTAAACTAACAAATTTAATCCTATTCTAAGTTCAAGCAGTCATTTATACCTCTTAGATTCGTTGCAGTTTCTTTGAAAACTGAGCGAATTGAAATCAAAATAATTATCGACACAAAAAGCTGATGCAATTTTTTTCGTGTTCCTGTGCAGCCGGCCGTGGGCGTCTAATTGACGTCGTCGCGATTTTCGGTTCTCCATGACAATCTGTGAAAATATAAGGAGCTAGAGCTGTTCTCTCTAAAAGTAAGCCCCCAAAATGAGCTACTGTTGTTTAGTTTGAACGTTTAACTCTGCAGATTTGATATCAAGTGCCTTTGCCTTTCCTAGAAATGTTCTGTAATATGCAATATGCTTGCAGGGCAATTGTCACTTCCGGTTTTCCTTGAAACAGCTTACCTCCAGGAAGAAGCATTTCCCGGAAAACGTTCGATAGTTCTGATATAAATACGATTACGACATGGTATCAACGAAGCAAAGTTGGCAGGTTTTGAGAAAGAAACAACTCGCGATAATTTTCAAGCGATTAGCTAAAAGACAGCCATGCATAAAAAAAAATACGAGGTACAAACGATGGCGTGCTAACTAGTGGAGAACTGACTTCCATTCTACAGTGTACGAATCGATGTGTGCTGTTATTAACACAACAGTTTCGAGTTTAGACGCGACTATCAAAAAGTTGGAGAAAAGTGGATTTTATTGGGGCGCAATCAGTGCCTTAAAAGCGAAAGCTTTACTGCGAGACCAGCCTACTGGAAAATTTCTCGTCCGCGATAGTTCGGACGCGAGACATTTATTCACGATAACCTTGGTAACCGCGACCGGGATCACAAACGTTCGAATTGTTCTGTGCGAAGGACTTTACTCTCTGGATAAAAAAGACACTTACACGACAAAAAGGAACAGCGAGGAACTCCAGCATCGTTCTACTCCCAGATTTGACTGTGTGGTGAAAATGGTATTCTACTATATGCTCGTTACAAGAAAGCTCTTACAAGGGGATCCTTCGGAAACTTTGGAGAACACACGAACGGCGAAATTTCTCTTGTGGAGTCCACTTTATAAGGAAGTTTCAAGTTTACAGCACTTGTGCCGTAAAGCTTTGAACAACCAACTCCTCGCCAAAGGAATCAAAGATTTACCAGCTGTTCCAAACACAGTAAAGCTGTATTTATCACAATACCCATACCCAATTTAAAATAACGCAAATTTTACATCGTTATACGTGTTTCAAATGTCTAAATTTAACACCGTAGTTCTTGACCCTTCGCGAAAAACGAAGAAAGAGTTATAGGAAAGAATGTTCTGAGTGGCTTGTGTGAAGTATCGAGCGGCTTGTGTGAATTAATTTTGTTTATGATCTTTCATGAATAAATTACTGATTATAATAATAATTTTCCAGTGTATATAAGACAAAATCGTTCATTTTGTAAAAAGGTAACATCACATAGTCTGTGTGTTGTGTTCTAGGAATAGACAGGCTAGAATTAGTGAAAAATCTCTCAAAGGCAACAATATTTTGAGCAGTAAAAATATGTATTTTATTCCAACTGTGTAGATATAATTTATATAAAAAGTTTTCCAGTAAGGTATATATATAAAACCAAGGACTGGCTGTTTCAATCGTTTCTTTCCATCGACGAAGAATTCAATTGGACTTCCGTCTCTTCTTGTTACAAGCTGTTTCGGTTTCACTTCCCTAAATTGGAATTTTGTGCTTTGCTTTCGTCTCAGCTGAGTACTGACCCCGCAGCTTCCTAGAAAATGCCACCTGCTACCGGTTTCGTTTCTGTTCAAGCACACAAAAAAGTAATTATAGTTCGTAGAAATCTGCCTTGAAACGATGTGTTACTTACAAGAAACTTGGTGTAACAACTCAATGTAATTGTAAATAAAGATTAAGATGTAGAAGTATGCAGCCTACGTTTACAGAGAAAGGCCTTTACTGCACGAACTTGTTTTGACTGTTTTGGCAGAGTTGTAAGATGGTGTAAACTTAATTAATTGTTCATAAACAAAGGCCTGGGAAAGCTTCGCATGCCCAGACAAAACGGCAAGCTAAAACAAAGAAGAGGAAGTATCAGATAAGATATGACGAGCACTGTAGCTGCACTGAAGAACCAATCAACATGTTCAATGTACATAGAATTATGATTAGCATTCTACCCTTAACCAAATACGTAGGTCAGGTCTTGACGTAAAGGCCGGACAGAAAAAAAAGGGGGATCCTGTCGGCCTCTTTAATTGGAATTCGTCGATATTAGAAAATCGACAGGACGTTTATTACATTTTTCCTCCTTTGCGCAGAGAAAGCATATCATCACGCTAGACACGAATTGACTACAAACATTTGAACAGCTTGTGAAACTTAATAATTGGTGAAATTTTTTACTTTTTGGGTGTTAAATTGGCTTTCAAAAACTGGGAAATTTCTGGTTGGTAAAAGCACTAATGAACTCATACATTCTTTGTAAAATTTTAAGTTTTAAAACTCGCGTCGCTCAAAAAGTACTCAATACATCGAACTCAAATTCCTTGGGGTCGTGCTGTGCCCTTTCAATCTTCAGAACTAATATTTTTGTGGCTCTATCAGAAACTTTATCGCTTATGCTAATAATCGAGGCAAATACTGTAAACAAAGATAATTCTATACTCTTCGATGTCAAGTTATTTAGTTCGCAATCAGTCTTCATGTTGTTCGGTCAGACTTGCGTCAAAATATGAACTACTACCCTTTATAGAATCTTATTTCTAAAACAATAGAAGTAGACAGAAGATAGCATGTAAGCAGACTAAGCAGTAGTAAACAACGATCGTGCGAATTTTGATGCTAGCTTATCTAGGAGCTCATTGAACTGAGATAAGCCCATTGTTTTGGACCCGTCACCTGATCATATCAGTTTTCTCAAGAGACTGTGATCTAAGAGAACACATTCCTGTGCCCCATGACAATATTTTCAATCTATTTTAAGCTTCGTGTCAAGCCGAGAACGTTATTTATAGTCTTGGTCCCATGATTGCGCAGCCAAAATTGAACTGAAAATCAATCGGGTTAAGAGAAAAGATGATCAGTTTGTTTTGCACTACATACTATATAAAAGTCATTTTCAAAGCGCTGGACAGGAAAATTATCTTCTACGTGCTCTTCGAAGTTAACTTCGAAAATAGAAGTCGTGTCACTCCCTGGAGACTTCTATTTTAACCCGCTCGAAAGTCGTTTCTCGAAAAGTTCTGAATAGATTGAAGCGAAAAACATCTCCTTCGAAAGGTTTTTCAAAGCGCAGGACAGCTAAAATATTTGTTTGCCGTTTGTTAAAAATTTGGCTTCAAAAGTGTTGTACATTGAATTAGAGTTTGCATGTCCAAGGCGAAAAAACTGGAACTACCGCGGAACTACCGAACCGTTTGGATCAAGAGAGGTCTCTTTGGAAAGCATTTTCTAAGCGCTGGACAGGAAAATTATCTTCGATGTGCTTATCCACAGTTTTCTTGAGGCGCCATGGCTGCTGCATAGTAAAGTTGTTTCTTCAGAAAAGTTGCTTCGATTCTCGAAAAGTACTGAAAGGATTAAAGCGAAAAAGATCTGTTTGGAAAGCTCTTTCAAAGCGCCGGGCAGTTAGAATTCTTCCCTCCCCTTTTGTTACGAATTGCGCTTAAAAAATCCAGGTGCAAGCTTTTTGCATATTTAAGGTGGCTGGTAATAGTTTCCAGCTCTTTCTAACAGCAATGCTTTGACGTGTCTATATCAAGTGAATTACTGCAATAAGACCCAGTAAGGATATCACATAAACGTCCAGTTATTGGCGAACAAATTGTGGTCCCCTTTATGACATAATAGCTTACCAGAGCGACAATACGATCTATTAAAAAAACCCTTAATTTTGCCACCTTCAATTTTTCGAAAATTCAAGGTGCCTCTAAGCTCTAACAATAGAATTTTTTTTAACTTTGCAGAAAGTTGTAGCTTATCATGCTTATCACGATTCAATAATAAAAAAGGTTTCACCGAGCTTTTTTTGAATTACAAGCTCTTAAAGCTAAAGTTAAGGATGTTTTTAAGAGGCCGTAAAAAGATTGGGCATTTATTTGACACCATTATTGTAACAGTCCTTAAAATAAAGAGTGGTAGTATTGACCCGTCAAAGTAGGACTGCTAGAAAGAGCTAGAAATTGTTAAGAAAAGCAATGCCATCAGTTTACTTGCGTCCAGTACTCACAGAAACCGGGTGTCACTGTATTTAAAAATGATGTTAATTTTAAAAATGAAATAACACAGTCTTCAACACTGAATAAAGTTCTTTCCTCAATGACTTTGACAGGAAATTTACTACAGTCAAACCTGTATTAAGCGGACACCCTCTATTAAGCGGACAGCAGTGCAAGTCACATTTTCCTTTTTCCACATTCACTGTAAAAAATACCTGTATTCAACGGACACCTCTATTAAGCGGACGCGGACACCGTGCTTAAACTTGACTTTTATGGTCATTTCTATTGTCAGAAACCTGTATCCAACGGACACTGCAAAAAGAATGATGATTTTTTTGTCAACATTTTAGTAGATCGGTCATTTTTAAAAGTTTGCCAACAAACTGAGCTGCCACAGAAATGCAATATTTTGTTATTCGGTTTTGTTTTTAGAGAACTTTTGTTTTTGTTTGATTTTGTGGACTTGCCATACTGTTTATGGAAATACGATATTTCAGAGTTATCGATCGTTCACGAGAATGCTATTTGTCTGTTTCAAGTTCTTTTAATACTGATCAATGTTGATATGACCCTTTTAAGACGAATTCTGAGGGAACCTGTTTTCAGCGGACATCCTGTATTAAGCGGACACCAGCAAGGGCCGCCTAATACAGGTTTGACTGTATATCATTGAACTCTGATTTCCAGATTACTCCAAGTTCCTAATTTTATACGTCAAAATCGTTAAAATTTTGATTTTCTTTCAACAGGCACAAAAATATTAACCCACGTCATTTTTTATATATAGTTTCTTGATCTTAGCCTGTGATTCGGACCACATGACTACCTAAGCCTCAGCGTCGTCTGTAGGGCCAGCGATCTTTTTGGTCAGTACCAACTGGGAAGACCTAGGCAGTCTTGACCAGTCTTGAAGTCCTGATAATGATCTACTATTCCTGCTTTGTAAGATAGAAAACTGTCAAGAACATTCAAGCATTTTGTTACTGTACGTGTAAAGATATTGTGAAGACCTTTAAACTTCTAAGATTATGGTTCTTCTATTTTATACTCTATGTCAGTGCTATGTTGAAAGCATTTAAGTTTTGGATCTTCCTAGGCAATCTTCCAGCATTTAACTCCGCCTACCAGACAACCTTAAAATTTTTACATCATTTTTACTCGTTTGGCTCGTTTACTTCTTTGTCATCCACTGCCGAGCTAAACGAACCACGAAATATATAGACCTAAGACCACGACAACAGCAACAACAACAACAAAACTTTATTTCTTTTTCAATAATTTACATGAGTTTTAGGTTAATGAGTTGCGTTACGTCTAGACTTTATTATTAAAACTAATTAAGTTAGAAACTTAAAAATAATGACAGATGAACCCGCAGGTAGACTTGGCTAATCTAGGCGAGCCACAGCTAAGACTTAACGCATATATAGATTTTTCCTCGTTCTTTCATCCACTGCCGAACTAGACGAGCCAAACAAGCCACTAAAGTTATGCCCCTTCAAAATGGGACCCTGTATTGCGTAGTTGCTCTTTTTTGGAAAAAGCAGTCAGTAATAAAACGTCTTACTTTTGAAATAAAGTTTCGAGATATGAAATGAAATGGTTCTTGTTGCTCGGCACTTTGTTTAGTTAGCTTTTCTGAATAAGATTTACTTTACAGTAATCTGCAGAAGCCGCCTTCTGCATGAAATTCAATTGCCCATCTAATATCAAAAGAAATAATGGGAATATCACTCCTTTGCAGATCGTTCAAGGTTACAGTGGTTCCAGGGATCGCACGCGGGATCACGCGCAATTGGCCAGGAACATTGTGACCGAGTGAGCTTGGGGTCAAGAGGTAGAACAAAGATGGCGGAAGATTTGCAGAGGCTGCTCTGAGAATGTTCGCCTCTTGTCGAGAAATAACCGAACTCTCGAAGACTTATGCTTAACAGCAGGTAAAGCATTCAGATAATATGCAGTATGTTAAAACTTGCATTCAACTTACTGAAAGGAGAACCGACCTGTTTGACCTGCAGGTTAAGGTTGCAGAGTTCAGATCAGATGAGAAGAAGGCAGAAGAAGATGAAAATGTGGCAAGAGCAAGTGGTGAGTAAATTATTCATCTTAAAATCTTGTGTAGCAATTTAGTAATAATAAATTCTTAAAACACTGAATAATGCATAACGTTGCATAAGCTCTAACGGACGTCTTTGCCATCAAGGTGTTCATGCATGCATGACATATAAACATAGAGAACTTAATAGATGTAAAACTCAATAATAAGTTCGCATTATGTTATAATTTACATAGTGCATTTGCTATATAAACAATAGCCTCCATTTGGCGCAAAAATATGCCTGGATATTTGTTCGCAAACAGTTTCCTAAGAGTGACGCTCAAAGAAAACTGTTAGCTTCGAGGAACAGATAATGTCCAGGGACACTAAAGTCCAGGAAAATTTTTAAAGTCAAATGGGGGCTTTTTTTATTATTATTACCCAGTCAGTACAAATTGCAGATTGCAGACTGCAGACCGGGTACAAAATGCAGACTGCATACTGCAGACTGCAGACTAGATATAAGATGTAGACTGAGAATAAAGACTTTTTGTTGTCAAATACTTGATAACATATCAGTTTATAACTTACCAAGTGTCACGCAATCACTTTCCGCGGTCATTATCCTTGGCCTGTTTCTTCATATACTTTGTTTTTAAACAGTTTTAGCATCAAGGTTGTGTTAGTTTTTAAATCTAATTTGAAGCTGTCATAGTCTTCTCACACTGCGCACGAGGTCAGTAGTTAACCCAAATAAAGTGCAATCTTCAAGAAACAATGATCGATCAGTGTTCATTTTGTAGCACGGGGGTCAAGAAATTAGGAAAGGAAAAAGGGAAGAAGACTTACACTGTAAAGCCAAACTGTTCCTTCATCTTGATACGTGTTCAGTGTTTTAAGGGTGAACACACACTGATTGTTACATATTATTTAATGATTGTGTAGCTTACTAGTTGCCAAACAGTGACAAGAAAAGTTAATAAATGACCAGTCACGAAAATGGCACTTTGCTTTTTCCCTTAAGAATTCACCGATTGCACATTGCACGTGTAGGAAACTTTGACATTCTTCAATATTCTTTAATTTGTTGCAAGACTCTTAATCGCTCGTTCTTAGATAATGTTTCCATCATATTTATATGTGTTGTTATTTGATACTAAAATCTTGTGCATGAAATGTGAAGAGTAATGACGGCTTTTTAGAAATTATATTTAAGAGAGAATATGGCTGAGAATAATCCCCAATCTGGAAGATGACCGCAGAAAACACTTGGCAAGTTATAAAATGACATGTTACAGCATGTTAACTACTTATTAAAATTAATTAACTGACAGTGAGGTCTTTACGGGAAAATCTCAAACTGAGACCGTACTGTATTGGCAAGACCGAGGTTTGAGATTTTCTCATAAAGACCAAACATTCAAGGTCAATTAAAGTTGTTTATTATATGGCTTTTTGTTTTGGTTTTGCGGGCCCGTTTATAATTGGGCCATGGGAATTACGGGAGAACAATGCCCTACAATTGGCCAATCAGAGAGTGCGTTATATCAGCTACAAACACAAGCCATATAATAATATCAATTAGTATCACCCAACTAGTGGACTAATGCAAATCCTGCATTTTAATTGGCTATGCTACTAGAGGACTATTAGTTATAGTCCTCGAGTAGCAAAATTTGCACAATCAAGCGTGATGCTTTCTTTCATTTTATTCGCCTCATGGGCTATTGACCCGTGGCCCTTGAGGGCTAAGGGTCTAATTTTTAATTATCAGATGAAAACAACAGTCTCTATTCTCAGTCTGCAGCTTGTACCTAGTCTGCAGTTTGCATTTTGTACCCAGTCTGCAGTCTGCAGTCTGCATTTTGTACTGACCAGTTTATTATCCTTCAAATATTTAGGAGAAAATCGGGAATATTCCCCAGTTTTATATGGGGAAATATTGAATCGCTAGGCACATTTAGACCTGTCATGTGCAAGCAAAAATATATGATGGAATGTAAGCACCAATATTTTCAAAAGTCTGTGGCAGTTACGACCTAAATCATTGTTCTTGAACAGCTATTGTTTTTTTATTGATAGAGGACATAATTTTTTTCAATTATTTTTAACTAATAGTAATTAGTTTCCAACTTACTAAGTATTAACATTTGCCCTGGTCTCAAAATTCCAAAGTCTCGCTTGTGTGTATTTCTTTCTGTCGGGGAGTCTCAGAGGCTGTAGAAAGGTCTAAATGTACATTTATAATTCAGTTACTAGCTAGCATTTACATATGACTACAAATATAAATTGGTTTGAATAAAAAAATATATTAAGTTACTGTGGGATATGAAATCCAATTTCAAGCTACCAAAAGAACTTGATTATCGATAGGTCTCAGGCTCAGATTTTCTTAAATTGTTTACATGTATACTTTAAAATTTATTTATTTATTTAAGATGCAGACTAAACGTAGAAGTAAAAACTAAAAGTTAAGAAAAATAGATGCACTTAGAACAGCAAGTTTTTAAGAGGCTAAATATCCCTACATCAAAACTCCCTTAAAAATTCAAGTACAAGTTGAACATGGGTTTGAATCTGAAGGTTATCAGGTCAAGATTAAGGTCCTGGGGCATGTTTCTTAAAGGTCCCAAAAAACTGCAACAGAATCTCAAACCTAATATGACTACAGAGCTGTTTTATGCACATATTCTTAGTATGAACAGAGGCTCTCTTCATACAAGAAGTTTCAGGCGTATACACCTCTCTGTTTTTAGATACAGATGAACTAAAAATCACTTTGCAGGCCTGAAAAGCTTCTGGGGCTTTCAAGAAACAGGCCCTAGGTCTCAGTGTATAAACAATAACAGTTTCTGTGTCTGATGGGCCCAGTCCCAGATTTTACCATCAGCATTTCCAGTATTTTACACTTACAATTGACCTATTGAATTATTACCCAGAACTACTTAGACTTAATTTTAGCTTTGTTCTGTTTGCTGTTCCATCTTTAACTATAAGTTTGTCTTATCATTATCATCTCACAGATTTTACATGCCAGTACACTGTATTAGGACACAGACACATCTCCACAAAGAGATCAAAACCTAGCCAAGCTTTAGACAGACAATGGCGAGTTAGCATTTAATTTTATCCTTTTTACAGTATTAGCTAGCCACAGTTATAGTGATATAGCATGTTACACATGTTGATCAACGGAAAAGTGCTCACAAGCTTAGTTTGATATCAGTTAGCTGATGAGGTATTCCTTTAGGCATAGTAAGGTCAACTTCTGAAGAAAATGAAATATTGTGAAATAAGTTACGTGCAGTGTATATGTAATCATGTAAGATCTAGGGGATGATTCTTGTAAAAACCTGTATAGGTTTACTGTATTTTCCACACCAAACCAAAATGAAATGAATTGCCATGCTGCACTGTTGCACCACACTAAGCCACACCTTGCCACGTAATGCAATGCAATGTAATGCAACAAAACAAAACGCGACACAGTACAACTTGGTTCAGTTGGTTCATTTAGCTGGCTCACTCAATTCATTTGGTTCACTTGGTTAACCTGGCTGGTTCACTTGGCTTGTTTACTTTGTTCACCTGATTCACTTGCCTAGTTCACCTGGTTCATCTGGTTCACTTGGCTGGTTTCACTTGGTTCAGTTGGCGGTTCAGTTGGCGGTTCCCCTGGTTCACCTGGTTCACTTGGCTGGTTCAATTGGTTCACCTGGTTTACTAAAGAAGCCAAGTGCATCAGGTTAACCAAATTAACCAGCCAAGTGAACCAGGTTAACCAAGGAGGCAATGGAGGGTGTAAAGAAAACTCAATTTGAGCTTGTCCTTAGGGCTAGCTGTAACTATGATGTACTAACACTAAAGTCATTCCCACTAGCACACTCAAAATGTTTTAATAGGTAGGTAAGGTAAAATCTGCATACGAGCCAAGTGGCTCCTTAGGCTGGAGCTTATCTTGGTTTCAGTAGCATGAAGTGACCAGGAGTATTTCTACTCCACCCTGGATGGGATGCTAGTCCATGGCAGGGTTACCCCCAAGCATTAAATTCGCCGGTACCCATTTATACATTTGGGTGGAGTGAGGCACTGTGAGAGTAAAGTGTCTTGCCCAAGAACACAACACAATGTCCCCAGGGAGGGCTCAAACTCAGAATGCTCGCTCTGGAGTGGAGCACACTAACCATGAGGCCACCACGCCTCCTTCCAAAATGTTTTTAATAGCGTGTTAAATTTATGGTAAGTTCAATTAACAGGATCAGGTCATCTCTTAAAGTGCACCTAACCCCAAAAATGTTTTTTCGCCAGAACGAATCTACTTATTATTTGAAATAGTTTGCGAAAAAATTTTTGAATTCCGTTAAATCCTCGATTTTCTATGCCACGACGAAATCTCGAAAATAGCTCCAAAACACCGCCATTTTGTTTCACGACCGAGTTTGAGGAGAATGGGTCCAGCG
>Ga0126338_10002820_pt1 | contig 12049 bp, 9 predicted proteins | sample OrbCmetagenome_2_FD_92529 | JGI IMG/M metagenome (GOLD analysis project Ga0126338, IMG submission 92529) | Coral microbial communities from Petempiche,Puerto Morelos, Mexico - Orbicella C C metagenome | ecosystem: Host-associated > Invertebrates > Cnidaria > Coral | place: Petempiche,Puerto... | reverse complement strand
GGTATAATTGAACTAGTGTTTTCGTATTAACAAAATGTCTAATCTTAGATAGGACACCAATACCCCTAGATATTTTTTTTGAAATTTGTTGAATTTGTTCTTTCCAATTTAGATGACAGTCTAGAGTGAAAACTGCTGATGCTGTTTGACATAATTCAAAGAATACGTACTTTGAATTCTAAGATATACTTTAACAGTTTTATTAAACACCTGTATTTACAAGATTTAGTGTTGTTTGATGACAATACACAATCCTTTTTAGAAATCCAGCTGACACCCGTTACGTTAAAACACTGGGGCAACAATGGATGGGTGATGTGAAACATTTTATGCCTCTGTATGGACGAGCCACTACTCAGCCCTATGGGTATTTAGTGGTGGACCATCACCCACAAACCCCAGAGGAAATACACTTTCGTTTTAATGTATTAAAAGATGAACCAGCGTATATTGGACTTCTACGACCCATCAAACAACACTAAATCTTGTAAATACAGGTGTTTAATAAAACTGTTAAAGCATATCTTAGAATTCAAAGTACTTATTCTTTGAATTATATCAAACAGCATCAGCAGTTTTCACTCTCCAGGAACCTGTTGTTCTTTAAACAGCCTGCTCAGTAGAAATCGCCTTGTGAATGGCCAGTTCTGTGGATTCTAACCAGTCATATCCCTTTTCCTCCATTAATTTGTCTCTGGTTGCCACTACTTCTCGATAGATGGGGTCCTTTCTCAAGGCACGCATCCATTTCAGATCTTCCAACAACACATCTCTCAGGTCTTCTCTGTAAAGAGTAAGCAGGCTATTGTATGCCTTAACAACTGCCACTTCCTGTGAATTGCCAAGTTTCTGAAACTTGGTTATCAAGGCTTCAAGTTTTCCCTTATGTTGCACCTCAACTTCATCTCGAATGCCTACCCATGAAATTTTCTCTTAATCTTCTCCCCCCTTTGGTTCTTCATCTTCTTCCTCTGGTTTGTCATCTTCTTCCTCTTCTGATTCATCCTCTGTTCTCCATATTCATCACCCTCGTCGTGTTTGTCCTCATCCACCATCTGTTCATCATCTCTAACGTCCCTCTCATTGTACTCCATTGTAAGTTGTATGGTCTGACCAAACGTCTCACGACATACTTCCTTTTATAAATTTTTCAGAGTGTTGTGTGTTCGTTGATAAACATATACTTCCAGTCAGTGGGTTGGCATTGATGGCGGTGGCGAATTGTTGGCGTTGATGGCGGCGGTGGTGGTGGTGGCGTTGGCACTGGCAGCGGTGCTGGCAGCGGCAGCAGCGGCATTGGCGTTGATGGCATTGCTGGCAGTGGCGGTGGCGTTTGCACTGACGACGGTGCAGGCGGCAGTGGCATTGACAATGGTGCTGGCGGCGGTGGCGTGTTGCGTTTGCATTGACAACTGTGCTGGCGGCGGCATTGGTAATGGTGGTAGTGGGTGAATCCCCAGATTGTGTATGAGTTGAAAAATGTATTTATACTGAAGTGCTGGCATCTTTTATGACCATTACTAGCTAGAAGACATTGCAATGAAATGAACTTGTGTTGTGTGTTCACGGACATTTTCCTGTATGGGTGATTTTAAACGGCATATGACAAGAAAACAAGGGCAGCTAGAACCATTACTTGACCTATCTGAGATTCACTCTGTCGTCACCGCAGCACACGATTCAATTTTGAACATGTCTTTCTAAGGTTTAGAACAATCCACAAATCAGGACAACCAACAGTTGCTGAAACGGGGACGTGCTGTCTTTGCTCCGTGAATACCCATTGTCCATGGCATCTATAATGCTCGCATGGCAGTGCATTTCACATGATCACCATGTGAGCCATGAAATGATACAAGGTGGAAGACAGGTTTTCCACTTGATAAGTGAAAATCACTTGCAGATCCAGCTGGTCCACCTCATATCCATCGTACATGTATATGTGGCTGTATTTTTCTGGCATGGTCGCGTTCCGCCAAATCTGTCTCCATAACCAGTCTTTTACCATCGCGGTCATCATGTTCTGAACTGGATGACTAGTGAGTCTATTAACAAAAAATATTGCATCAGCTTTTTTTTATTCTCACCAGAGGGGTATCCCTCCTGATGTCAGCCCATGGAGGGGAAGGGGGTATCCCCCTAGCATGATGTCAGTGCCCAGCCAGGGGGAGGGGGTATCCCCTAAGGGACCCACCCACCAGTTTGGCTGCCTGACCCACCTGATGACATCATGGTGACATCACATTTTCTCGAACTTTTATTGACGGCCATTTTGAATACATTAAAAAGGTGGTCTCAGCAGGCTAATTTGGCACCCATCCTACTACTTCATAGAAACCCGTGAATCACTTTTCTCATGGTAGAAATGGCTAGCGGTATTGCTCATGGGTGCATACACACGACAACGGAGTCGTGTAAGATGGCGGCCATACTCTAGCTAAGAGGATAACAGAGACATGCAGCCTTGGTTTATAGGTCTTTCTTTGATATTGGACATCCATGTTATGGTCAATTGACAGCTGTCAAAACAACAAATCTGCTGACCAGTATCACATGACCATATCGTGGGCTCAAGTTTAGAACTCATCAAGGTCACATGTTTTTTTGAAGTTGACGGTTGACTGCTGACCTGGTTTTCAATTGCTTTTCACATCAAGTTAATTTCTTGTAATCAGGGCTAGGTTGTTTGGAAGTGGGTTAACACTAGCCCAGGATTAAAAGTTAACAGAAGTATAAATTTTTCTTGTATATGAATGTTTTCACTGGTTTTGTTTTGTGGAAAACACAAAGAAAACAAAACAAATAAAACAGAAAGTCAAACAATATACAGAAAACCTCACTGTAAAGTTATAAAACTCAGATCAAAATTCTTGCTTATCATGGCTAAGCTTAATTGGGCTTTGAACAATTAGGCCCAGAAGCTCCGCTTTTAGGCTTAGCTAAATCTATATATTATTTCTTTTGATTAATAGTTTATACTAGTGGTAATTGCAGATAAGGGGAGTGGGTTTGTTTTTCTGGATTACTATAATTACAAAGTTGATGGAACCCAGCCCTCTATTTCAGAAAGACCTTTGGGTCATGCAGATTTTCTGGCAGGCAAGTTCACCCCTAGCATCAAGGGCTGATAAAGCATACTGAAGCACAGTTGAAATATTGTTTGGGTTTACCTGTAGTGCTTATTGTTGTCTTATAACCCTTGATTATTAAAAGTGTAATAAATTTTGTTTGGCAAATGTTGTGATCACTTCTTATACCTGTATATAACTGAATGTTAGTTGTTATATTACAGAGATACCAACCGAAAAAAATCAAAATCTGGGAGATCGCCAATGTTACTTTTTTTGACTTTCCCCCAAAATACAAAAATCGGCCTAAAATATGTTAGAAAAATGTATTTTATGCACTTTTATTTGTTTTGTCCGGGAGATTTGGTGACTTGCACAGGAGAGCAGGAGATTCAGTCTGTATCTGGGAGACTCCGGGATAATCCAGGAGAGTTGGCATAGATGATATTAATACTTGAACTTCACAGAATTGGAGACAAAAATTGACTATAACAATCTAACCAAGAAAATAATGTCACTGATTTTTTTCTCTTATCAGCATAGCTTTTATGGACCAGAGTTCATACTCGCAATTATAGAGTGTGTTGCACCAACTTTCTTTACTTGTCCTACAAATTTCACAATAAAGCATTGCAATAAAATTGAAAAACTTAAAACCATTTTGGTTAAAAAATTAATTACAGGGTTTCGACATTTTTTCAATGTCATTACCAAGTCAATTCAGTGAACAAGAATGCACCAAATGAATGTAAATATAAACTAAGAATTCCTAAGAGATATGAATGCAAGGAAAAGAATGATAAACAATGCTAACAAAAGCCCTCCAAGAGGACTTGTGGTTACTGGATAGTAAATAACAACAATGGTGCAAAAAGAGTTTCAGAGTTTTAGTTTTATTGGCAAGTACATGTATTGTTTTAAAATTTGAGTGCTTGACTTTTGTTTTCTCTGCATCATTGTGTGCAACATTCAAAGGTAAACATGCTGCAACTTGCTGTGCATAATGTTGCATAAAGAGTTGCACAATGTCTGGGTCTAAGGGTATTGCACATGTGCTGGTTGAGTTTCAATATGGTAGTTTTCCCAATGATTTTGTTAATAACGAGAGAACCCTTTGCTACACCAGAAATCATGAATTCTCTACTTTTTGTCCATGTGTCAGGCCTCAACAATGTATCCCTTTAGTGTAAAGCACCTTCATTACGTTTTTAGGGTACTTAGTACTATCTTTGAACTACACTGTACCAAATGTGATACGTAGAAGTGTAACGGGCATAACTAAAATTGGTTTAAATCTTTGTTTGATGTTGAAGATAATCAAAAAGTGTTTAAAGAGAACTCTTGATATTTGAAATGTTCATGTTTCATGTAATGCATATTACAAGGGTGCAGTTCAACTATCATGAGTTGGCTTAAAGAGCTTTTGATTGTCTTCCATTTTTTCTTATAAGATCATAATATTTTGTTCTCTAAAGTTTTAAAGATTGATTTTGGAAATATTTTAGTGCAATGCCAAGTGTGGCAGCAACAATGAACAGCATCAGAGAGAGCAGATCCATGCCCTCTTTAGTCAGTGATGATGACCTTGCAGCAACAGCAATTAGACCAACAGATAAAAGGGTGTTATCTCCATCACAGTCCTTTGATGACACAAAAGAACGATCACTACAGCATGGCAGGGTGGAAATTGTCAGGCTCACCATGTTTAGAACGGTTTGTTACCTATGGAAATCAGAGAGAGCATGCAATTAATTTAGTCAAAGCGATTGTCAGATTTATTGACTACACTTAAAGTGTATATGACACGAAAAATAATTTCTGCTTATTTGAAAGGCCTTTCAAAATACAGAAGAATGGCGTCTTTCTTTTTGAAATATCTTTTTTCATTTTAGAGATATTGACGTTTTTCTATTATGCAAATTAGATCAATGATGTCATATTGTTTGCAACTAAAAAGTGGAAAATACTGAATAAACAATATCTCTGGAAATATTGAAGCAGTGTTCTCGAAACTTGGCACCACAAATGTGCCTCACAAAAAGAACAAAATGACATCCTTAGTGCTGTTGCTATGACAGCAGTTTCCCAGTTTTTGTCTTAAACCAAGACTAAACCAAGAACCATCTACCCCACCCAATCTAATGATGGGAGTTAAAACAATATGGGAACTATGTCTGTTCCAAGTAGGACCCTTTGTTTCACTTTAGAGGTTGCAAATGGAGATTTTTGGTTTTTTGACAGAAAGAGACTGGAACTGAAAGATTTGCTACGGCAACAGCACTAAGGGTGTCGTTTCTTTTGTGACGCACATTTGTGGTGCCAAGTTTCGAGAATGCTGCTTCAATATTTCCAGAGATATCGTTGATTCAGTATTTACCATTTGTTAGTTGCAAACAATATGACATCATCACTGCTCTAATTTGCATAATAGAAAAACGTCAATATCTCTAAAACGAGAAAAGATATTCCAAAAAGAAAAATGCCATTCTTGTGTATTTTGAAAGGCCTTTCAAATAAGCAGAAATTATTTTTTTGTGTCATTTACACTTTAAGAAAAGTGAAAAAGTAATAAAAGAAAGTCTCTGGTGAACTTGCTAGAATTTTAGAACAAAAAAGGCTTCCACTGCTAGATAATACCTGGTCTTCCTCACAAATATACCAACATGTAATAAGGTTTCTCTGAAGAGATTTTGCATGTACATGTACCTGTTTTTTTAAGGAACTGGAAGCACCACAAAAGGATATTCCACTTTAAAGTAGCTACCATATAATTTGTGAAGAACATTATAGACCACATAAGTAGGGTAGGGAAAAAACATTGAAATTCAGTTGTCCAGTGGGCCAGTACATCTCAGTTTTCAGTTGCCCCCGTTATAATATTACTTGCCCAATAGGTGCACAATGTTCATGAATTATCAACTACATCAACTGTGTTGTTCATCTTGCAGTCTTAAGTTTTGAAATTCTTTTTGATTGGAACTCATCATTAACAAGACTACTGACAGAGACTAATTTCACTTGCCCACTGGACCACCAAACTTCCATTTTCCTTTCTCAAGAACATAATTTACTTCCTCTGGGCAATCATACCTAAGTTTATTTTCCTGCCCCGATAATGTTAGTCAACACTGGGTACTAAGGTAAAAAAACCCTACCCACTGGGGGAGGGCACACCTAAAATTGTATGAAAAGATTTTTTTTGATCAAATTCTGAAACGTCGGGGAAATAAATGTTTGGAAATATCAGGAATAGAATTGAGAAAGCTAAAAACAATGCATACTTTATATAGAGTTCCCATTTTCTGACATACAATGTTACTTAACAGCAAGTTTACTAAAATTTACTTAAATTGCAGTTATAACATAATTAATCAATGTTGGAGTAATTGACCATCTTAATGTCTGATTTCTGGCCTAGCCTTGCCTTGGGGAACATTAAGGGTCTTGGTGAAACAAAACTCCTTGTTTCCCTTGGGGTCGGCCATTATTATCCATTCTATTAGTACAAAAATGGCGTACTCTTTCTCTCTGGATGTGTTTTTTTTTTACCCATTCTTTAAGTTAGCTTGTAATGTTTTCCTGGTTTAATGGAAGCCATTGCAAAGTGGTTCGTAATTTTGTCGAGTTGCATGTTGATTCAAAAGCAAGTTATATGTGATTTCACTTCACAGAACCTTTGTTACACTATTGTACTGTGAGGATAACCAGGTAGATTGTAGCAGAAGACATTTTTTGAAAGGAGTCAAATGGTAGAACCTCGTCTGTTTTGCTACCTTGGTTTAATTTAATACTTGGTAGCATATACTGACCAATTGACCAAAAATTCCTCAAACATAGGTACTATTATGGGAACTGTACTTAGTGATTTTGTAGCCTCTTCCAGGCATTCAGTTAGTTGAGGTGCCACACAAAAAGAGGTTGAGCAAAACAAATAGGGGAGAAGCATAGCAAGGGAAAGCGAAAGAGCACCTGTGGGCAAACTTAACAAAAGGTCATTTTGGTATAGCAAGATGTGGTATACCCTCTGATTGGTCAATTTTGACAGGTTTTGTCAACCCTCAAACGTTTCTGGCACAGATGAGAAATCTGGGATATTTTGATGGTCAGTGTAAAATGAGGTTGACGGGCCTACACGACACCTACAGTTTGTGACATTTGTACATTTGCCGTTCTGTTCGGTCTCTCGACTCCTCTTTGCTTCACACATGTTTATGAGGGGTACTTTTGTTTTGTTATTACAGCCTGGCTGTTTGATTAGAGCTGTTGGCAAGTTTGGTATATTGCTTCTTATCACGGATATCATATTTGACATATTTATCTTGATCTGATTTCTCTTCAGAGACTGCCGTAGCTTTACTTTGAGAAAGAATCCCCTGATTTTCCAGTCGATTCCTGTTGATCTCCTGAGTAGGTTTTAGTCCACTTTGCAGAAGGAGTATCTCTAGTTGGCAATCTAGCGTTAGTTTGTCATTTTGGCATATTCAGTGATTTTCTTTCTACAATTCCCAACACATCTGCTGACAACTGAAAACCACAAGCTGGCGGTCATGTTACGTGTCCCTGTAGGCAGTCTATAAGTGATTGGAAGGACCTTTTGTTAAGTTTACCCAGAGGCGTTCTTTTGCTTTCTCTCGCTGTGCTTCTCCCCTATTTTTTTCCTTGCCATTTTTTGCGCTGCGCTGCAACTAACTGAACACCTGGAAGAGGCTAGTGATTTTGCAGCCTCTGTCTATTGCTGCAAACTGAGATGATGACTCAGTGATTTCTCAATGATTTTAAAATGGCAAAATTTTGAAGTGCTAAATTAGATTCAAATGCTTTAAAATGTCACTTGAAGTGAAAAGGCTAAAACTCATTTATTCCTGGAGAATTCCTTAACAATTAGCATGTTACATACGCCTCTTTCACGCTCTTTTCCTAAAAATTGCCAACCAAACTGGCCAAAACTTTATTTGAAGTTGAAAACTAACATTCCCTTTCACTTTCAGGCTATTTTTGGCTTGGATGTTTGTTTGTCCATGCATAAAAGCAAACTCTGGAGACACTTTCCCCCCTTTATTTTTCATTTTTTTTAGAGCTACACTGTTAACAGTAATAATTTGTAACGTATTATTTTTCTTCTGCTAGGTCGGGCAGCTCAGGAGTGTAACTGCTAACACAGAACACTGTGCTTGTATAGCAGGCAGGTCAGAATGAAACTTACAACCAGGGCCATAGCTAGTAACAGGCAACCTGAGGCACTTACCTCAGTCAGTTTTTCATTTTTGTGTCTTTTTCTGGAAGGGGGAAAGTAAAACACTGCTAGGAAATGAAACATTGCCTCAGTCATAATTTGGCTATGGCCCTGCTCACTATCCTGCTATTAATGATAAATAACAATAACAGCAATACTATTACTACCACTACCACTACCACCACCTCTACCGCTTCCCCCGCCGCCGCCCCCAGCCACACTGTGCCACGCCCTGGCACGCCTCCACCGTGAAGGAAGGAAGGAAGGAAGGATGGAGTGAAACTCCCATACATACCCATAACTTCGATTTTCCAAGTTAAAAAAGGCGGCCACAGAAATTGGGTGGGGAGGGGATGGGAGTATCTTTCTGGACAAGAGAAAATTACACCGGGCGAGTACATTTGGATACAACACTGCTCTCTGACAGTTCAGCGATTACACATGGGCATACCATTATTTATAGGCATTTATTTGCAGGTCATGCGACAGGCTTGCAACAACATGTGACAAGTGTTCAGCACAAATTGTTTCATGTAAATTGATTTGCCTGCGATTCTTGTAAATATTATTCTGTAGCATTTGATAGTCTTAAAACCCCAAGGAATTTGAGACCTTGGACAATGTTACACTACAGTGAAACCTTTATTAAGCGGATCCCCAATTAAGTGGACAACCTCTATTAAGCAGACACTAAGCTGGGTCATGAAATTAACTTCTTATGTTTCCCTTTATAACGAACCCCTATTCAGCAGACACCTCTATTAAGCGGACGCGGACACTAAAATAAATTGTATTTGGCTAATTTCTATTGTTAAAAACCTCTCTTAAACGGAAACCAAACTGAATTGACAAAGAGTCCATGTACCGTGCGTATTATCATTGCTGTTTTGCTGTTATGTTTTTGCATTTAAGAAACAAATTAAAGTTGGTGATGAAAGTTATTGAACTTGAACTCTGGATAGCTTCCTTGTTAACAAAACAGAACTTTATTACAGTACAGAGTAGCCATTTAATGTTAATCGTGAACAAACATTGGGCAATTTCTACAAACCTCTATTAAGCGGATACCCTCTATTAAGCAGACACTTGGGAAGGTCCCGAAGGTGTCCGCTTAATAGAGGTTTCACTTTGTATCTAAAAAGTTGGTTTTGAGTTTGCATGAGGTGAGCAGTGTGCACTACAAGAGCTGGGTGCAACAATGTTGTAGGATCTAAATCAACTCTGAGAGCACTCACGTTGAGTTAGTATATACCAAAGAAAGTGTTAAATATATTTTTCAGTGATAAGAGTGGGAAGTTGGAGATCATAAGTGAACTTGCCAGTAAAGAGAGATTATTTTACTACCAGCTGGCTCTCATTTGGCAGGCTGTTCTGACACCATTGCTACAATCAGGTAATACAAAGCTGATGTTTATACATGTAACACTTTATTAATGGTTAAAAGGACAATTAATACTTCATAAATTTCCCAGAACTTTTCTAAGCTGAGGAAATGAGATCTTAAATTGTGTTAGAAAATTGATGTGACTTATGTTGTTATGACTTGCTGTTGTAGAAGTATGGTCATGCCTGGCCTTACAGGAGGTGGGACAAGTGTTAGCTCCTATAATAGAGTCCTTTTATGGCATCATGAAGTGTGTCTCCACAAGTCTTGTGGCTGTTACCCAACTTGTGGAATCAATGAAGAGTTTCCATGAATTATTTCAACTGTGCTGGTCAGATGAGTTTTTACAAGTATTTGAAAGGTATATGTTACCACTTAGCACTGCTGCCAATGACATTAAGGTGGCCAAACACTGTTTTCCTGCTTCCAGCAATATTGTGAAAAAGTGGGTGCAGGTTTTCACTGTTTTTCAGAAATTCGAAAAACATTAAGAAGGAACGTTAAGAAGGAAGAAAGGAATCCGCCAGAAGTTCGAGTAATGAGTGGACAAGAATTTTGTACTGAGATTATTTATGTTGTTTTGCAAATGGCTGTGCAGCTGTTCAAATATCCTCCAAAAAAATCAATTCTAACAACACCAGTGTTGAAAACAAATTTCAAAGTTCATGTGACACATTTGAAAGTGCTGGTGAAATGAAACTGATGATGAAAGTTTACCTGTGTGTGTACAATTTCACAGAACTTTGGAATTAATTTTCTTGAGTTCCCATGGGAAATTACTTCTGGTGTTATTTCAGGCAACTTCTTATATCTAGATCTTTAGCCACATGTATGAGAAAATGTAAAAAGGACTGCGAAATACCTAAAATTATTCTGGTTCTTGATTTTGGCCCATTAAAAGCTAAAATTGCTCGATTTCCTATCTGATTTTCTGATCTTAAACACCAAATAATTAAAAACTCCCGCTGTTAAAATGTTATAATTATAATACTTCAAACAGCATTTTTTTTCCTTATTATTTTGGTTGGCAGATAGTCAGAACTAACAAGTGAATTTTCTATAAATTAGCATATCCAATAAGTCATATCAAATACCATAAATTATCTTAATCCAGCTTGACACACAGGTAACCAAGAAAATTTAATAACAATAAAAACCTTGATGTAGAACTTGTGATTTCCAAACTTAAGATGCACAGGCATCAGTGTGCTCAATAAATAAATAATTAGTAAATAAATCAATAGTTTGTGTGGAAAGAAATGATTTACAGGTATTCCAAGTCCTATGAAAGAGCACAGTAACTTTGATGTTGGAAATTAGACAGTAGAGGTGCAATATAATAGACAGGTTTAGTTGTAGTGGGAGGTGCAGTGGCCTCATGGCTAGTTCACTTGACCCTGGAGTGAGCAGTCCGGGTTCAAGCCCTAGCCAGGGACATTGTGTTGTGTTCTTGGGCAAGACACTTTACTCTGACAGTGCCTTTCTCCACCCAGATGTGTAAATGGGTACCAGCGAATTTATTGCAAGGGGGTAACCCTATGATGTACTAGCATCCCATCCAGGGGGGAGTAGAAATACTCCTAGTCACTTCATGCTACTGAAACTGGGATAAGTTCTGGCCAGATGAGCCACTTGGCTCCTAAGCAGACGTTGCCTTAACCTACCTTAGTTATTATAACTGGCATGAACTCTTATCTTTGCTGATAGGTTTTCTGAATGCTTTAGCAATGGTGTGGCATTTGGTGTGTTTACAGCATTTTCAAATGTATCAAGGTATAGTGTTGCAAACTATGACATATTATGTCAATTTATTTAGATAACCAAATCCTGCACTGTGATTGGCTATGCAAGTGAGCAAGATGGGGCCATATACAAATAATTTATCACATAATTTCTTATGGAACTCTGTAAGCTTATGGGAGGTAAACAGATAGACAGTAGTTTTAAGTATGAATATGAGTGAAACATTTTGAGAGCTGTGGAAGTCCTTGTTTAAATGTTGGGAACAGATGATGTGTGCAAAATATCTTCAAAAAGTTCCAGTTAATAATTGAATCCTCAGCAAATGTTCACAAAACTGTCAAGCACTTTGAAAATCTGCGACCCAATGGCATCTGAGAACTTTTTGGACAAGACATTTTATGGTTCCTTCATGTATTCATTTAATGGTACTGTTAACAAATTGCGGTGAAAAATTTCAAAATTTTGTTCTTTTGCTCTTTAATTGGAGAAGGCATTTAATTTTGATTTCTTATGAAATTGTGAAAAAAACACAAGATACACAAGAAAGAGGGTATTTTTGCAGGCTAAACTTCATCTCTTACTCTGCACAAAGAAGGAAATTTGTGATGCAAAAAATTGTGG
>Ga0126338_10002819_pt1 | contig 12053 bp, 8 predicted proteins | sample OrbCmetagenome_2_FD_92529 | JGI IMG/M metagenome (GOLD analysis project Ga0126338, IMG submission 92529) | Coral microbial communities from Petempiche,Puerto Morelos, Mexico - Orbicella C C metagenome | ecosystem: Host-associated > Invertebrates > Cnidaria > Coral | place: Petempiche,Puerto... | reverse complement strand
TTATTATGGGATCGAAAATCCCACGCGTTGGCGAGAATGAAAAACGAAACGAGGATCGATGAGAAAACGTGTTGTCATTGTAGTTTTGTAGTAGTTCCTGTGCGAGATTGAGTAGAGTGTAACACCGGACCCCTCGTCATGTATACTGCGTATGCGAGTACACCGTCTGTGGATCCCATCATAGCCACTTTTGGGCAAATGTTATTTTCGTGATCCCAATTTAGTCACTTTCTTTTTGCCCATCTACCTTTTAATTAGTTCATCCTAAACTGAAGTGACACATTTGTTAAACTGACTGTGGAACGGTAACAACTTTTGACCATGAATCCTCCCACCCATCATGTTTAAATCCCTACAGGCCGGAATTTTCTTAACCCAAAAATCCCGAAAATGTACGATCCCATTCCGAGTAACTCTATGGAAAATGTACTGACCCCATTATCGTCAATCCACTCGTGAAAATGCGACCCCATCCAGTGGTACATCCCCATCAGTCCATTACTAGGAAGTACCCTCGCCCCCGTATTAAATCCAATAAGTATGCCTGGCGTAGTCAATCGATGAAGTCGAACTCGATTGCCATAGAAAAAAATCGACCACCATATATCAATTTTTCCGGACTATTCAAAGATGGCTTTGTTATGAATGTGTAAAATAATACGTGGATCAAAACGAGACAGGCGTTCATCTTGTAAGCAGCTAGGTGGAGTGGTCTCTTCTTCAGGCCTTCCAGGGTTCTGCATCCTGGATATCTTTACTGGCAATATCCCGTAAGTCAGAATCCAGCTCAATTTTGATTTTACACTGCCGTATTCTGGCTTGAGCTTCTTCCGGTGTCGTAAACGAGCAAAAATTTATGTAAAGCCCAAAATGTTCCTGTTTAGTTGTTTCTGTTCTTGTTATTTTGCTGATGATTGTAAAAGATACGCAGGCTATGATAAAATAGACTGTTCACAGCCCTCTATTTTCTCGTATTTTTATTTGATCGTGCACGCGGATAAAATCGCGAGAGAACTGGACGCCAGCGCAAACGGAAGACTTGCCTGGGTTTGCGCTCTTCTTTCGCGTGCGTAAATAGAGAGGCTGTGAACAGTCTAACGATAAAATGACCCAATAAAACCATTACAGACAATGTTGTCAACCATTTTGTTAGAGTAACTTATAAAAGGACAACTGAAAGGACAAAAATAATTTCCGATAACAATCGATGTTTTATAATATCTCTACTGTGTGTATGTCAAAAGCAAAACCATTCAATTAACTAACTAAAACTCATCCCAAATGTCAAAATAGCCTCTCGGCCAGTTAATCAACACTGACGAACGATGTTTCCAAAAGCCCATTTTTTTTATTGTAAAAGGTCACCAACTTGGATCTGTGCCGCGCGCCGTTGGTCTCTGTTTCTGTCGATTTCTGTTTTATTGATACACATTGATTTATATACATGCTAAAAAAGCATTTTTTTGAAAAAAAAAAAAAAAATGTTGCACACCCGAAAAAAAACGGTTGTGTTATTAAACCCCTACCTTCCCATAGCATAGCGGGCCCCTCTCCGCAACAGCCACTTATACCTCCCTCTCCAAGTTGCCGTTGCCGATAGGTTCTACTCTGTGTTACTCTGATTAGAAACGTCGTTATAAACGCGTGTTGGAATGTTTTTTATCACTTGTCACCTATTTCGAACTGTGATCGCCTTTTCCAAAACAAAGCTGCACCACATGTACTAAATTGTGTGCGACCAATAAAAGATCTTTATTGGGACGACCAAAAGGTGGCCGCGGCCACCTCTCTATTTTTTAAAGCACGCGAAAGAAAAAGCAAGCGAAGCGCGAATCACGAAGGAGTGGGGACGAAGAGGGGAGCGAAGCGAGCCAAAGAACCTCAATTTTTTTCGGTCCTCATCCCGACCCGTCAAGTCTCCCGTTTTGCCCTAGCGTCCAGTCCTCTCGCGATTCTATCCGCGCGTTCAACGATGGAATAAAAATATGAGAAAATAGAAAATAGGAAACTGTGAACAATCTAAATTGGTGGCCGCTTATTTATAGGGGTTCTACATTACATTTGTTTTCCAATTACAGCATTTCCTCATAATGTCCTCTGGCTTCCCGCATAAGCGATAAAAGGTTTCGCTCTATGATCGCGGTCATTTATCAAGTCTTCCTTGCAATTACTACTACCTCGGCTCATCTACATGTGTGAGTTTCTTCCTAAACTACATTTTCATTCAGTGATAACTTTGTAGCTACGTTACCGCGCTGTACACATGACCTAAAACACAACGTCAATATATGGTCAGAACCCCCTAATTGTTGTCGATGTCCTACGAAATTTGAAGCGTGCCAAGATAGATAGCTACAGTTTATGTGGCTGGAAAAATTGAATTTGGTCACAATATGCTGAATAAAACGAAACAAGTATTCTGCTCAAGCTTGCGGAATATCGTCTCTGTTTTAGCTTAATCACATTGATTACGAGGCAACGACCTCGTCGGCTGGGTTTCAGACGGTATTCTGTACAGATTCAATTCGGAGGAACTTCTCTGTTTTAAGGCTAATCTCAAGTGTACAATCAGAATACGTGACGTACTGCTGTGTGAAGATGTCCAAATTATTTTGAATCTTTCTCACACGGGTTTTTTTTAAAGTGATTTGTTTCCTTTATCTTTTTCGACCAGGAGCTTAAAGCAGTGATGTCAAAATTACTTTGGTTTTTCGTGGTTCTTTCCGCTCTTGTAATGGTGGACCAAACAAAAGGATGGAGAAGGCGACGGTGCTACGCAAGAAGCTGCAGGGTGGGTACTTGGGGCTGGTGGAGTTCTTGTAGCAAAAGCTGTGGTTGGGGACAGCGGACCCGTTCACGCACAATGCTGAGATATGCCACATGTGGTCGGAGTTGTCCATATGCCTTGCGCGAAACCGAGTCGTGCAACAAGTTCAGTTGTCCAAGTAAGGAAGGAGCCTTATCACCCCACTGTTTACTTCTTTTAACCTTGAAAACATAGTAAATATATATTTTCCTGAGTGTGGAAGGTTAGAGAAAATGTCAAAAACGATGCAAGTGCCACGCAAGGGTTGCAATGGGCTCATAAGCATAAGCAAATTCGCGTAACATAAACGGGTAAATCATGACTAAAAAGGCGGTACGTTTGCTCGAACACATCCTTGAACACATCCTAGAACAACAAAACGGCGAATTGTTGAAGGAAGAGCAAATTGTAATTAGTTTTCGGCGAGGTTTCCAAAAAGATAACGACAAAATTTGAAATCGTCTGCCAGATTTTTTCAATTTGACTTAACAATTCAACCTTGTGTATATGTAATCTATTATAGTACTTTTTCATATAGCTTCAGTGCATTTATACACTAGATAATTTGTAACAAATCTAGACATAATCATGCAGTTTAATTAAGGTTTCTGTCAATAAGAATATGAAAAGTATCCTGAAACAAATGTAAGACAGGACTCATTCCAGAATGAAAAAAAAAATAATGATAAATAAATAAATAAATAAATAAATAATCAAAAATAAAAATAGCAGATATAATGATTGTAATATAATGCAGGTATAGCATAGTAGTCTTTGTAGGCGTTGTAGCCGCATTGGTTAGTAGACAAGACATAAAAAAGTCCTGGAAATTGAGAACTTTATTTGCTTCCTCAAAATTACGATAATTTTTTTTACTATCAAAGGTTACATTCTGTTTTTCGATTTTAATTTACAGGTGAAGAGTAAATATTTCGCCTCACTGAAACTCCAAATTGACTAAGTTTTAAGCAGTTTATATGGTGATTAAGGCTGCAATAACGCTATCCTACTTCGCTTTTTTTTGAGTACTGGCACCTTTTTAGCAACAGATTGTCAAGCACAGATTAGTAATCGTCCAGGAGCCCTTTTTTTTTATCCCCATATTCTATTTCGATCACGTTTCTTTCTTCTTTATAAAGCCCACTTCACTTTCATGGCAGTTTGGGTTTTATTACAATGCGGTTTGGGAGTTTTGTTTGTTTGTTTGTTTGGCTATAAGAAGTGCTTAGTTGTTTGTTATCACCCTGCAGTTCAAAAAAACAGAACAATGTAAACATTTGCCGTTTTCTGGCTAAATTATTTTTTAATTTTTTTTTTTCCCGCAACCATGGCTCGCCTCTTTTTCTTCTTTGCACCGGTCTCTTTGCGTTCTTCGTAGTTGATCTCTATTTTCTTTTAAACAGTCCTAAGAAAATAGCACGCTGATTGGTTTAAAATCGTGTTTCCATAACTCCATATATAGAAACACAGAACTAGCGCGAGCTGTTGACGTAATGATGGCGCGAGCAAAGAGGATTTACATTTTGATAATCAAAGTTAACAAGTTGTTTTCCTTTTCTTTTCATCACGGTGTTTTCTAAAAGAAATAGAAAACATGTTCTCCATGTTTCTATCGAGTTATAGAAACACTCGTGAAAGTTTGGGAGAACTCGAAAAAGCTGTGGAAACATTCGCCTGCGGCTCGTGTTCCCACAGTATTTCTATTTCTCCCAAACTTCCACTCGTGTTTCTATTAAACAATTACATTATGAGCTTGAGATTTCTATTGCGTGTGCGCCCTCGTCAACTATAGCGGATAGAAATCGAGAGCGAATAGTCTAATTGTTTTAGTATAAATCTACTAGTCGTTCAAAACTTTATCTAAATACTCTTCAAAGACACTTCGAAAACGCCAAGAAGCGGCCGTCATTTTGTTAACAAGCGTACACAGAATAGGTGGTGAGTAGCGTAGCCAATCAGAGAACGGCATTTGTGATAGAACGCTAATAGGTTTATACTAAAACTCGATAGAAACACGGTATATGTTTTCTATTTCTTAATCACTGCATTGCAGTCCACGGTGGTTGGTCAAGTTGGAGTGGATGGACCTCGTGCAGCCAATCCTGCGGAACCGGCTCTCAACAACGTTCTCGAACCTGCAGTAGCCCGCGGCCATATTATGGAGGACGATATTGTTATGGGTCAAGCAGTGGAAAGCATATGTGCAACACACAACCGTGCCCTGGTAAGAAATTAAGCGCACTGATGGTCAAATCTCTCTATGCTAAGACGAAATCATTTATAAACGGCAGCGAGCTCGTGTTATTTTGTAAAACCAAGCGAACCATTAAAGGACTTTTAGTTACATGTTATTACTTACAGTTCGCGGAGTCATTGTGGATTAATTTTTTCGCTCCGCGTCCGCGCATTGTATTGAGCATGAAAAGCAACAAAAACAACGGCGTTGGTTTCTTGCTTTGTATTAAGCAAGTTAAGACGTTCACAAAACAAATGTCAATTCAACCTCCGTTTATCTGTATTATTATACATGACTGAGAAAATTACTTCACTGTGATTGGCTGAGAGCAGGCCAATTTATCGTTAATTTCATTTTGCACTGTAGCCCAAATTAAAGCGCGCACGCTCGTAATTTGCTCTGTGATATAATATTGAATGAGTGATCAAATAAACAGTCGCCTTTTCGTGATATTTGAAAATTCGTTCAAATAACACTTGCGTAAAGGCTCTTACAATTTTGAGGGAGTTTTCAAATATCACTCGTTGTACAAATCATTGAACTCACTCGCAGTAATGCGATTTCCTATACTAAGCTTTTTATGATTTACCCAGTTCATGGCGGGTGGTCTAGCTGGGGTGTATCGGCACCTTGCAACGTGACTTGTGGCAATGGCACCGAAATGCTTTTACGCAATTGCACCAACCCCGCCCAACTACGGTGGAACACCTTGCCAAGGAGCCGCGAGAAAGGAACAGACGTGTGCATTGAAGCCTTGCCCAGGTAACTACGGCATGGTTTATTTTGTATTGTTTTGAACTGCTTACTGTAGTTACTGTAGAGGCTAAAATAAAAACAAAAAAAGAAGACGAAACACGAAGATAAGAACTGGCGTATATATCTTACCCCTCGTCCTCTCTTAAATTTATCTTTTGATAGCACACCAGCTCTAACCTTCTTGTGGATAAACTAAATTCGGGTTACAAGAATCGAGCAAAAAGGCAGAAAGTGACATAAATTTGCACGGGGCTTCTTCAATAACTATTCAGTTCCGGCCGCTTACATTCAGGCTTTTAAAGAAACCTCGATAAAAAGTATTTTTTGTCTAAGCTACACACATACTACAGTCTACAGTGGAATGTCTGCAATACGGACAGAGACGAGACAAAGTTCCCGTATTAGGGGGATCACAGATATGACCCAGGTATGGCTCATTGTCAATGATCTCTTAGGTCAATGCAAATTCTTTATACACCTGTGGATGTTGACTTTTCGCAGGCGCCATTGTATGTCGTTCATATGATAAAGTGATGACATTCATCGTGCAATTATGTTTCAGAAATCAGTAATCTAACTTTCAGCTAGCAAAAAGGCTAAACTTCATGAGTTATAATTAGTAGTGCGTCAATTTTCAGCAGGCACAAATAAAACGTATCGTAATTACCTAGCTGTAATCAGTAAGGGATACTCAAAAGTAACGTGATAATTTCACTTTTTGTAAATAGTTGACGGAGGTTGGTCAAGTTGGAGTGAATGGAATCACTGCAGTAAATCATGTGGATCTGGTTTTCAGCAACGTTTAAGAAACTGCACGCAACCCACGCCCCGTCATGGTGGTAAAGCCTGCAATGGGGCGGGGAGGAAACGCCGTTGGTGTTACCTGCATCCGTGTCCTGGTGAGTGTACGCCCTGCGAAGTCACGATGTAGTGCGGGTATATTTTTCATCCATGACCAAACTATGCTCAATATCACTTATGTGGTTGACGCGGTAATGCACTGGAATTGTACGTCCGTTAACCATATAGCGTTAATTTATAATTGAAATCAGGTATATTTTTGTTTTCCGTCAGATTGTTAAAAAGCGTCCCGCTGATGATGTAATCAAATCAGCTAAATCTTGGCGCAGGGAACCGTCTTATATAAAACACCTTTTCTTTTCCTGTCCATAAGGGTATTACTCAAATTGAACGCCGGATGGGAAACTCATGCAATTCGAGAGTTTTGTCTCCTCTTAGGAATTCCGTATGAGTTATACGACTGACACACTGGGTTCAACACTCCACAATTTAATTCTTATTACTTCGTTTCAGTGCATGGCAGATGGAGCTCTTGGAGCTTTTGGTCTCCCTGTGATAAAGTCTGTGGTAAAGGCGTCAGTGTTCGAACTCGTTCTTGTACAAACCCGCCTCCCTTTTATGGGAACGGTTGTGGTACCCATCATTATGAGTCAAGGGAGTGTGCTGTTAACAGATGCCCGGGTTAGTACCATGTCTACCTGTACGCATGTCTGCCAGTCAATCGGTCGTTCAGTCAGTGTTTCTGTCACTCAGTCAGTTTGTCAGTCTGTCTGTTTAACCGTCCGTCCGTCCGTCCGTTATTAGTCATTCATTCATTCGTTCGTTCGTTCGTTCATTCATTCATTGAGTCAGTCACTCAGTCAGTCAGTCAGTCCGTCAGTCAGTCAGCCAGCCAGCTAGCCAGTCAGTCAGTCAGCCAGCCAGTCAGTCCGTCAGTCCATCAGCCGGTCAGTCAGTTTTTCAGTCAGCCATCTCATATAAACTACCTAAGAAATTAAAATAACAATTTATGAATTAATAAAAAGAGAAGATACTACTTAACAAATATATAGATGTATAATACCGGTACCATATACGTACGCGAGAAAATGTATATAGCGAAATGTCGCATACAGAGCATATCTTTAGCCTTTACTAGCACTGACTTACAGTCACAGGAGGAATTATAAATTTCACTTTACAGTGCACGGTGGCTGGAATGCCTGGGGTCCTTGGTCTACCTGTGGCAAAACCTGTGGGGGAGCCGTAAGAGAGCGTACTCGTTTCTGTACAAACCCATCTCCCTTTCATGGTGGACGGGGTTGTGGCACACACTATTACGAGTCCAAGGAGTGTGCTATAAATAAATGTCCAGGTGAGGGATAGCGATTAGATTGATTTTCTATAGTTATTGTAATTACCTGGTGCTTATCTAAAAAAAGTTGTATTCTAAACAGTCATGTACAATTCGCATCAATTGATGCCCGGGTGACAGGACATTTCTTCACTGGAGGCTAAAACTGTCTGAGCTTTTCCAGGACCACATATCCGTATCTGCGTAATGATATGGGACTGTGCCCTCCACAATCGTTCGCCCTTTGCTTCCTCCCCTATGGTTAATTTTTCAAGCATCCCACTTGACACTCTAGCCATACAGATTCCTTTTTGGGGGCAGCCTTTGCATTTAGTTCCAATATATGTTTTTATATGAAAACAACGTAGTCCATGGTAATTGGTCAAATTGGAGCAACTGGACAGAATGCAGCGTCACTTGTGGAGTTGGTGTAAGGTCACGCGAACGGCAGTGCGACAATCCCAGACCAGCCTATGGTGGAAGAACTTGTAAAGGAATTCACAAGGACAAGAAGTCATGCAGTACTGGTGAAGTTTGTGTAGGTAGGTGTATAATTAAACCATGTCCACATGACGTTTAATCCTCATAATCGCCATCTACATGTATGTCAGTATATACCTGTATATAGAATGGAGGGAATACAGAGAAGAAGGAACTGTTCGAACGAGACTACGCAAGACGAAACAACAAAAATAATAACAAAAGAAAACAAAACAAAAAGAAAGAAAAGGAAATTAATATTCAACCCCCTTTAGATTTGAATAAGCGATGACTTATTCCCTGAAATATTCATCTGTTGATTCATTATTAAATATTACATTCGGTGATCTTTACGGCCAACCATCATTATTGGCAAAGTAGGTATAGAGATCGCATGACAAACGTTGGCCCAAAACACAATGGGACCGCAGAGGTCTCCAAGCACTTAAGTACGAAACTAAGTGCCTGATTTATTTTAGTTTGCTTGGCTTATGAAACTGAGATAGAACTCTAACTTAACACCACGCAAGGATTAACTACAATCACGATGGGCTCCTGCTATAACCCAGGTTTTAACAAGCCCGATAAATAAAGTTGTTTAAAATCAACAGGCAGTAGCTAACTTTCGAATACTTAACGATCTTTATTTTAAAATTGATATAAAACAATAATAGTAAAATAGGTATTACGTGTCCCATTCGAAAATGACATGGCTAGTCGAGTCGGGAGGAAACAAAATGATGAGCTCAGTGAATCGATATCTGGGTTCTTTTTAATTATTTTTGTTCCTTTTACAGCTGGAGTTGGTTGCTATAACAGCTTTCCTTCAGATAGACTAGGAAACTTCACTGATGAGATCCAGTGGTCCGGTCTCTTTTCGTCACAGATGCAAAAGATTGTAAAGAAATGCGCTCAATTGGCGGCAAAGCGAAAGAGATTCTTTGCGGTGGAAGATTTTGGCAACTGTCACGGAGCTCGGGTGTTCTCCTCTGGCAGTGAATCAAAAGAAACCCGGTGTATATTTGGTGTAGGTGTTAAGAGTCATTTCTTTGTATACGAAATTTCCTTGTAATTGATACCGAACTCAATTGTGGATAAAAGTAGTGTTAGCGAAACAAAATGCGATAAAAAATGGAAACTGAATTTTAGCCATTTGTAAACTTGAAAAAACACTGATGATTAATCGATGAAATTTTCTGTACTCGTAACTAGATTTGTTTTCCTTTGTGTGTGTTTGATTCGATTTCATTTTTAAACCATTTTACAAATTTATTGTGAGAATAAATAAAACATAAATACTTCGTAATATAAATTGTGCACATGCTCAGTTGCTTTAACTGACGTAATGGTCCGAGGTTAGAAGTGAATGACGGGAAGATAAAAGCGAACTTTGGGTTTAAGAACGAGAAGACTAGTACAGCGACACAAAAATTTGTATAAAAAATAAATACACAGATAAATAAAAACTACCCTGAACAAACCTTTAATATTAACGTAACACTCAACACCCTAGCAACTCAGTAACTCTTCTGCTCGATAAACGAGGGACTCAGCAAAATTTTAAGCTCGACTTACTCACAGCTCTGCAAGCATTGGCTCGAGAAATGAGACATGCACTAACTCTTTGTCGCGGTGCACGAGCCAGCTGTTGAATTATAAATCAGAGTGTGAATGTACTTCGATGATCTCGTCTAGCACTTCGAATTCTGGAGATCCTTTTTCCTCTGTTGCGTGTCCTGTTAGAGATTGACTTGGTTATTTTGTGACATGCTCCGAGACTGCGCTCTGCCTGCGGTCTTAGTTTGGAAGAACATGGCAGTTTTAAATAGCTGAACTGATATTGGCATTGGTAAATGTCAGGGTCGTAGGGGGAAACCCACATAACTTGCCTCAGTCATGTTTTTCGTTTCTGTTGTTTATAGTCGAGAGTAATGATAACACCCCGAATACCTTTGAAAATAATTTAACCAAGCACATTGTCTCAGTCAATATTTTTCTGGCCACAGCCCTGAATGTTGGAAGCAAAAACAAAGCTTAGACAGTACGACTCTAACATAGTGCAAAAAGTGAAATAACACTCTGAGAAATTTGATGTGAGCATGCCATATGCGTTTGCCGTGCAATTGATGAAGTGTTCAAACGGCCTTAACGCTAACATTTTCGAGAACAATGTTGAACCGATGTTGAATGTTGAAAGTTTTAAACCAATTTAGCTTTAATTTAATCATTTAAAGGAAGCTTCCAACATATTTCACACTCTCGGTGAATAAGTTGAAAACCCAACCTCGTTCCCAGGGTCTCTCTTCTTCCCGTCCCCTGGGAACGAGGTTGTTGAAAGCCCTGTTCGAATGCTCCTGAAATAGGCTATATTCGTATTCTCGGTATTGGACTGGAACTAGCTTGCAACGGAGGCTCATGCGGGGGAATATCATTAAACAGAGATCAATACCATTTGCATTTGAAAAGACTCCCTGCATCAGCCTCAGTTGCAAGCTTGTTCCAGCCCAATACCGAGAATACGAATATGGCCTATTTGGTTCAACCATAGTTAATAGAGGGGACTTGTTATGAAGCCCGGCAAGCATCAAAGGAGCAAACAAAGATGCCAAGATTTCTGTTGGAAGGTCCACGATCGTGCACAATCTTTTGTTTTGCGCTCATACACTATGCATGAATTACGTAACCAAAACGCTTCTATTTGGTTAGTTCCTCAGTACGGAGTAAACAACTATTGTGTTCTGTGCACGATCAAGGCCAAAAAAGCGAACAAAAACGTACAACAAAGAACTTTGTTGGGTTTCATAACCATTCCCCTCTATTGTTCAACAAAGGGTTGAACGCATGTTGAAGCACCTTAAACGGGCCTTTAGTGTTCAGTGCACTTGTTCGGCTATAAATGGTCATAAATCAAAGTCTTGAAAATCGTTCATACTGACTCCCACAGGAGATCAGGGGAATACTAATTCTCCAAAACAGTGAACAAATCATCAAGCTCGTTCCCAGGGCCTTTTCCCTGCCTAGCCAGAAAACGATCACTGATCAAGAACTTGACCAAAATCACGCCGTAATTTCTACGTAATTCTGGTTTACAATGACTACAACTTCCTACATTTTGCAAGCAACAACATTGAAAAATGTGCCGTAAGTCTTATCTTATAAAACTACCTCTACCAAAATAATTTGCCGTGAAAAAAGAATTAATTAATCACTGTGTATGAAATGAGGTTCTTTTTTTTCCTGAAAATCCGTGCTTATTTGCTTCTGACATTATCCCTTAATCCGCGGAATTTTCACAAACAGACCTCTCTTGATACCCACGTACAGGTGACGAACCAAAACGTACCCGCCACGTGAGAAGAGATCGAGATTTTCACTAGAAATTTACACTTTCGCACATAAAAAATCGACAGAACTTGCACAGTGGATACAATATATACCTACCTCACCGGTGTGGGACCTCTTATGTTCTTCTAGCCTCCATTTCTTATTAAAACTCTTCCCACATTCCTTACAAGTTCTACATGCCATTAGGGACAGCGCGTCTCCCAACCCCAAAATGCTTTGGAAACGAAAGAATATCGAGGTCGAAATGTATTATGGACCAAAATATAACAAGACAGCGGGAACCTGGTCTCTAACAT
>Ga0126338_10002818_pt1 | contig 12055 bp, 10 predicted proteins | sample OrbCmetagenome_2_FD_92529 | JGI IMG/M metagenome (GOLD analysis project Ga0126338, IMG submission 92529) | Coral microbial communities from Petempiche,Puerto Morelos, Mexico - Orbicella C C metagenome | ecosystem: Host-associated > Invertebrates > Cnidaria > Coral | place: Petempiche,Puerto... | reverse complement strand
TTTTTTTACCAACCACAACCTACATGTACATAGATGTGTTTGGTGTTCCAGCAATTTAGCCTTATTTCATGTTTTGATTTTCTTGTTTCTTCAAGGTTCTTCTAAAAGACAAATTCTAACACTGGCAGCACGGACATTAGCAGGGCAGTTTAGAGACAGGTTAAAAGCTAGTGCTGACTCGCTGTTGGAAAATGCATTGGTTATGTAGCAGATTTAAAATAATTCTCATACATGTATTTAAAAAAACTTCTAAATATGCTTTTTAATATTATGTATAAGTTTTGAAAGGTTGTAGCTAGCGTAGACCACCTAGCAAGTCCTTTTCAGGATGGATGACTACAATTACTCAGTTCTTTACCCTTTCAAAAGTTTTACAAATAAATTATTATCAAGCACATTCATGATACAGGTAAATGCATGCAAGGGGCCATTGCTTGGGTGATGCGCTTTCTTAACCTCGCAATTTGTTCATTCATTAAGTCACCCCCATGCAAAAAAGATACTATGGCTTTAGCCAATCAAAACTAGGAAAAGTTTTTTTTTTCTTTCCCACACGAATAGCCTTCCACAAAACCATAACTCTTGTTGGAGATTGCCCTCTGATTGATTTGTTTTGTTGTTAGTAGCAGTACTAGTTATATACTGTGACAAGTTTGATTTGTAAAACATTTCGTTTGACTGTAACTATTAGACAACAACGTGCCACTGGAAAAGAAATATTCTGCATGAATGGGCATACCTTATGGTGTTTTCACTTTGCCAATATGGTCTCCCACTTCAGTCACCTTCCAGCTTGAGAGTTAAAGTTCAATTTAGTTCAATGACATTGTCTAGGAGATACACGCGAAATGGTGCAAACACAAACAGTTGAGTAATTTTCTTCATATGCACATTAACAGCCAGAATGGTAAATCCCAATTTATTTCTTTTTATTTTATTTTGGGAAAATCTCAAAATTTCAACTTTCCCCTCCGGTTATGTTACATAATTTTAGTTTCCAGAATTTTGTGAAACATCACATCAGTGTTACATTTTCTTTAGAGCAGTTCCTAATAAGGAGAGAGCCTTGTTTGCTGTTGAAAAGTGTGCGACATCAAAGGGCAGTCTTGAACAGTACATTTTGCTTGTTTTGCTCCCTAAACCAACCAAAAGCTGGGTGCAATCTCTGTTCCCTAAACCAGTCATACAATGAATTGTATTCTTTCAGTCAATTATTTCAAAGTAAAAAATAGAGCAATTATTGCTTTATTTTTCTGTCATTCTCTTGATACTGTGTGGAGACATGATAATAAGCTTAATATGTTGAATACTAGATCGGCAAGCAAGAGGTTTTGTCTCGAGCAGTGTTCATACATTGTAGTATTGTTATGATTGAGTTAACACATGCACTTGTAATAAGGTACTGCCTGGATTCCATGCATGCATGCGTTTATTTTATTCAAGTACATGTAGTCCAATCACTTTTCATCAGTTAAAAACAGGATGACAGGGAGTGATCTTCCCTACCATCTCTAACTCTTTTAGACGCTTTGTAGGGTAGGTAGATGCCTTGTTTAATATTTAATATTATTACATGTAATATTATTAGAAATTGTAATTTAAATGTGTATAAATGCAAAGTTTATTGTACAGTAATTATTAATCTTGTGGTACAATACCATACCATAACATAAAATACAGTCAAACCTCTCCTTTAAGATACTTCCATGATACAGACACCTCTGTAGTAAGGGCACTTAGATCTGCCCCCTGGGTGTCCCTAGTCCAGATTTAAGAGGTGCAACTGTCATCAGAAATTGCTTGCAAACAGGAATTATGAGGGAGTAGATTGGGAACAGGAAAATATAGAACAAAAGAAAAACAACAAATGCATTCTCTTACTTCAGACTCTTGGTGACAAGGCATGTGGTCTATCAGTTGTGACATTGTATTACATTCAGTTATACATAAGCCGAACATTACACTTTGTCGTATGCAGTATACCATCATATAGTATGTAAGTAAAAGAAAGGTTGCTATCTACAGCTGCTGACTGAGATTAATTATTTGTGGATCATTCATATTTCAGTCAATGGTCGCTATAATATCTAATGGGAACTCACTAAACCTAGCTCTTCACATCTGTCAGAGGCTTCTCTGGGCTTCCTTGCCTATACTATACACTGATGTGACATTTTTATATTTATAAATGGCAAAAAATAAACAAATAAACAATAAATGGTCCTCACACAATCTTTCTGGGGAAGGGCATTATGCTGACAAATCCAAGCATCTACACAAAACCTGGAATTTCATCAGCTAAGAGGAATAATAACTATATTGACAAAGTAGTATGTAAGTCATTTATTAGTGGAAGTCAGGACAGTAGTTAATTTTATTCTTACTAGTTTGTCTGGACATGTGGTGCAATTGCAGAGAATCATTAAAACAGTAGTCCACAGTTGATGAATTTTCTCCATACCCATCACTGTCAGCTTTTCACTATTATCAATAACTGCTGGGAATTAAGTTATCAAGAGAATACAAAGTCAGATGTTGACTCATACATACATTTAAAATTAAACATTTGAAATGTTAATAACAATGATAATTATACCTTATCGTACCTATTCAGTAAGGAATCTGACAAAACAATAAACCATTTAAAAATTGGTTTTGCCTTCTTATGTGAATCTTCCTTTTACGATGTACAAAAGCATGGCGTGACGTTTATAATTGCAAAAGCTTGCGTGACTTATTTCAATGGCGGAGGTAGTTCTCGCTGGTCACGAAAATATTGTGCTTCTTTTTAAGAAGATATATGAGAATCTTTTAAAGGGCGTTTAATCCAGGAAGGACAATGCCTTAGTAAATACACCCTCCCCACCCCGCAGAGGAAAAGTGCGGTAATCACTTTGAATTAAGTCTTGAGAAGACGCTGGGAGGCAAGGTGGGGGGAGAGGGAGAAAACCACCTGATGAGGCTTACGTTATAAGGGTTAATTTTATCTCTACGCACTGAAGAATTCACAATTAAGTAAAAAAAAAAACATCTAGTCATGAAAAGGTCTAAAGGAAAGCTAGTTAAAACTCTTGTTAAACACGCCATGGTTAAGTGCGCATGCGCAATATCAAGTTCACAAAAAAAACAACCGCGTTTTTGTATAACTATGCTATGGTACACAACGAGGCAAGATATTGTAGCGTTCAAAGACAGAGAAACACCTGAAATCGCAGAAAATCATAGTCTTAATTTCACCTGGGATATCAATGTGTCCCACAATGAACGCAGAATGCATAATTATATATAACTTGCGAAAAACCAGCAACGGTATCGGTTGACCTTCATGGTTCAATAAGGAGATGATGATTGGTCTAATCACTGTCCAATCAGTGAGACGTGTCGCCCCTGAGTTACGCATTGACACGTGACCTCTCTGATCCTATTCCAGAGAGAAAGCAAGCACTGTTCCCTGGTTTGAAACATGACCGCTGACTGGCTATTTTGCAGTAATTAGTGAATGTTTTTCGCCCTTGCGCCTCAATTAACTGGACGCCTGGAAGAGGCGGGAAGAGGCTAGTTCAATCGGAAATGCAGGGGCGTAGCCAGAAAAATACTATGACTGAGGCAATTTCCATAGTAAATTCTCTTCCTTGTTTACTCTTGTTTATTGTTTACTCCGTACTGAGGAACTAACCGATAGAAACGTTTTAATTGCGTAATTCATACACAGTGTATGAGCGCAAAACAAAAGATTGTGCACGGTCGCGACCTTCCAACATAACGCTTTGCATCTTTGTTTGCTTCTTTGTTTGCTTCTTTGACGTTTGCCAGGCTTCATAACCATTTCCCTCTAAAAGCTATGTCCTGAGATGGATCTCTAACAAAGGTATTAAGACAAGATAGTTGAACGAAAGGTACAAGGTACAGTATGAATGAAATATTAGTGAAAGTTTGAAAGATTTGTCATACTGTTGTCAAAGTAGATCAATCGATGTATGTCGAATTAATGTGGAAAAACTTCTGGATGGGACACAAGTGGCCTTATTGTGGATGCTATTTGAAAACTCTTAAAATTACATATTAAAAAATCTCGAAATGTTAAAATATAGGAAACGACCAGTAAATGTATCTAATAATGTAATGGGAATAAAAACGTCTAGTGATTAAAGAATAAATTTGACTAATTCATTCATCAAATAATGCGAGCAATGCAAGCCTGGCCAGATTCGACTTTATTCCAATTTTAAGTAAAGCCTTTACCTCATTGCAAAAGGGATGTTCCAAGGGTCCACGTTTGACGGCTGATGTTTAGCCACGTTTATATGGATTTAAAATTGCATTGTAAAACGTAAGTTGCCCCACATTCAGATCAAAGTTTTCTATGAGCAAACCCGTGAATTTTCCAGTAAATGATGGTTGACAAGAGCTAACTTTTGCGTAATATGAAATTACTCTTTTCATAAGAAACACTAATGTTTTAAAGAGAAAATTACAATAAGCAGCAACCATTAAAGCTTCTTTAACTGAAAATAATGATTCTGACAGTGAACTTTGCAAAGATCTTTTCTCGATCCGGACTTATTTGAAAAAGTGTTTACCACCGCAATACAAAAACGTCGACAGATACAAGGCAACCTTTCGATTACGTGAATTAAACCTTTCGAAGCATCTACGTCATTGCATGACATACTCCTGAACGACTGAGGTAATAACATTAATAACAAATTTTAATTTTAACACAATTAATCTGAGTTATTTGAACTAATAGTTACAAATTTACTTATAAATGAGAAATGAGTGGAAATTTTAAATGATAGCTGAGATTATAACGCCCCAAGATAAAGAGCTTTCACTGTCATGTATATCAATCTGCCCAGTGAGCTTGATATCATGCGATTTTTTCCAGATAAACCTATGCGACAATTGCTTCAGTGCTAAAGAAAACATGCTTGCTAGTCGACGGAAGATATTGGTCTTGGGAGACCTGCCTTTCAAAGAAGCTGAGTAAATAAATTGATATTTCAGCAGAGTAACCTTTTATGAGAAGACAAAGCAAACACAACGTTATTTACCCAGGATTCGAGACTTTTCGATAATATATTTACTTTGTAGGCAACCTGTTAAGTTTGAAGCTTTATTTTTTGCTGTTGTCCATATGTCAGCTAAACGGTCTGTCTAACGTGATTAAGGTGTAAATCTTTAGCGATACGACTTTGCGGAATAGGTAAGCTTGTGGTTTACCAGTCTGTTTTCTAATACATTGCTTTAAAGTGAGTCAGCCAGTATTTAGATAGTTCGAGAAGATAAATGTTGTAAAATGTTTTTGTCCAAGATACCTCGCCACTGAGTCAAGAGCTGCTGACAATATTAGACTTTGGTGATTCAAGTGCTATATACGAGAATTTGACGGCAAAGCGCGGGACTTTTTGTGCGTGGAAAATAAAAAAATTGCCATGCTTTGATCTAAAACATAAAAAAGATACTAGTAATAATTAACACCATTGCACAAGAACCCGGGACAAAAATAATAACATTGCTTAAAATCAAATTAAAAAAAAAAGTTGTGCGTTGAAGAGGAACCTTTATGCTGGGCTCGCTCTGTGTAAACATACAAGTCGTAATGAAGCTTTTTTCCCCGGGTTTGGCTCATTTGTCCCGATTTGAACAGACTTGGATATTTCAATATACGTTTATTGACCGACTCATGCGTGTTCAAAACAAAAAGAAATACTGATGTTTTCCGCTTCAATAGGCAGGCGAACTTAAAATTCATACTCAACACGACGTCACCGCTTTAGAAGCGAAAATAAATGCATGCTGTGTTTTTGGAGGCCATTGTACGTCGAAAAGGTTTGCAGTAGGTAAACTAATCGATGGAAACGGCAACTGGGTATGCAGTACTTTAAGTTAGTGAGCCAGGTAAGTTTGAATTGTTGCCATAATCTTAAATATCAAGATAAATTCTAATACTACCGAAGACTAAATAACTGACTAACGAATCTGTGGAATTTTGGCCTTCGCGTATCGCTTTTATGAGCTTAAGATACAAGGAAATGACTGAGTTTGCACTGAATGGATTTCATTTCACGTTGGCTGTGCCGTTCCCGACGTTTGTTCGTGATTTTCCAATTAAGTTGGTGGTAAACTTGCCTACTTGTTACTTACTATTAATGGTAGTTATTAATCAAAATGCACACTTCCAAACTAAGTCAGTGTGAATTAAGATACGAGCGAACTGGCGCAATGGTATGCTGTGGAAGTTCAGTTCGCGCTGGGCAACGATCAGCAACACTAAAAAAAGATATAGGATCGTTTTACTCGTTTAGGAGAATTGGTGCAATTAGCTGTAGTCATTTACCGTAACTCCTCGAATTAGCCCCCCCGGACGCTTATTTCAAATTAGGAGAAGACGGTGGGCGCTTGTTCGAGGGGGGTGCTAATTTAATTTTTTCCAAATTGTGGCCTGACAAGATCTTTTTTCAAATACATCATGTGCGCGTAAACAAAAACATAAGCTGTTTATCGGCAATACAAGCTGATCCTAAAGTTTAAATCGCGGCACGGTTAGTATTTGTAATTCATTTTTTTTAAACTTACGGTGTTTACAAATTGAAACAAGAAATTGTAGGATGCAACTTGGAAAAACAGAACTGATGTTTCCTGTATTAAATAAAAGTGCTGGAGCGATCTGTGTCCATGAATAAAATTCAAAAAAGGAGTTTAAAACAGATTTAAAAAACGTTAAAACTGAATTTTCCACCGCCTTCTGCGGTCTTCTTCAGAGAAATGTTCTCAGCAGGAGCCACGGAATGCAAAGGTATCCGGTCACCTCGCCACCAGGAAATTTCGCTACCAACGAACTCGCCACCAAGCGAAGTCACCTCGCCACCAAACACCAACAAAGAGATAAACTAGTCGACTAAAGTAGTGGAGGTGAATTAGCTGGCGAATCGGTTTGCCGCACTCTTGTTTTGTTACTTTCTTGTTATGATTGTGCAGTATTCTTTTGCATCATTGAAATGGACAATGCATTGTCTTCTTTGCTTTTTTTTCGAGTCGCATACATAGATTATTCCTCGTTCTTTTATCCACTGCCTTATTAGATTACTGGTGGCGAGGACACTTCGCTTGGTGGCGAGGTGACTTCGCTTGGTGACGAGTTCGTTGGTGGTGAAACTCCCTAGTGGCGAGATGACCGGTAACCAATGAAAATATGTAGCTTAGACATCATTGTTCATTGCCCCTTGGGGAGTAAACCAGTAAACATGTAAATTACCAATGATTGTGAAAAAGGCTGGTCGAAAGTGAAACTATACATTTGTTGTCTAATAACTCGTCCATAAAATGGGGGGCGCTTATTCGGGGGGGGGGCGCTTATTTTAATTTTGGCTGATAGGAGAGGCGCTTATTTGAGGGAGGGGGAGCGCTAATTCGAGGATTTACGGTATTCTCACAACTGACTAAAACTAAAACATGTAGGTATTGGTCGGAAAAGAACAGGAACTTGCAACTGAGGAACAAATCGGTTTCAAACTGTTGTTACATAATGAATTTATGATATTAGTTTCTTCGCTAAAGGAACAAACAAAACTCGCTTTGCATGAACTGATGGATGCGATTTATCATGATGTTGAGTATAAAATGTAAAAACACAGCCCGGACGTCAACAAAAAGAACAATAGCGGCAAAACTAAACGAAATTTGCAAATTGGAAGAAAAGTAAATATTATGGTTCTAAATCATCTGCCCTGGTACTCGTTCAAAATATTATGGTATACGAGTCGTTACAGAGGTGTGTAAAGGGTGTGTAAAGTACTGTTAAGTAACTGGTCTTTTTTATGGGCGAATCTTTGTTTACAGTGTTATCCATGGCTATTCGAGTGAACCGGAGTGCTTGTCAGGTTTGCCAAACTGAAAAAAAAAAAAGAAAAAAACCTGCGGTGTTAACACTCTGTCAATACGTGAGATGGGAGTAGCCAAATTCAAAACAAAACCACTAAAATGGTTTTAGTGTGGAAAAAAGGAGTGTCCCTAGTCGAGGACTTCATTTCGGAGAAGGAAAAAAATGACAAATAGTTATATGCAGATTTATTCCATTGAAATTTTTTCAGAGAGTGAAATTTTTGACTTGGCAACCACAAGATATAAATTGTGTGTCACTTGGCATAACGAGTATTTTGCAAGACAAAAGAAGGTTTTCCTTACAGATATGAAGTTTTCATCGTGTAGCCATTCAATTTGTTATCAGGTGTACAGTAGACATTTCACATGGGCGACTTGTATGGCCCAGTTATGCCGAGGTAAGCTAATTTTACTTTTACAAAGAAATTAAAAGCGCAAAATTCGAACGCAAGGACATCTGTAAGCCTGCTATTGAGCACTTTAGTAGACATCAAATTGTAGTTAACAAGAACCCCTGTACAAGGCTTTTTCTTTCATGAAAGTCCTTTGAAGAGAGCATTAACGTTTTTAACGCCATAAAGTGACTTTGGACAAAATGAAATTTTTGATTTTGAATTTGCAAATTAAGATAATAATAATGCTATTGTTTGACGTATCTTTGTAGTATAGGCAGCGTATTTTAAGAAAATGAAGTATGCTATACAAAGCGCACAAATATGGCTCAGCAATATTGGCCGCTACAAAACGCTAATGTTGCTACAATCTGAGCTAATCTGGAGCCATTCTTAATTACCATTCAGTCTGGAATACACAAACCTGACAACTGAATTGTAACTGATAAAAATTAGACACAATAGGCGTCATGATTGTTTTCATGTTATAGTCCAAATAAGCCATGCGGTCTGCCAAGGTGCAAATATCAGAAAGAATACACAGGGCCTCAACCCTACCCCTTTACTGAACGCTGGTTTTGGCTTCACCTCATTGTCTTCCTGATCTTCTGTAATTCATTTGTTTTCCATGATTGTTTTGCGTGAGGGTTCGACTTCAATGGTGTTTAAGGTCACTCAACTCTTCGGCCACTGGAGTAGATGTCGGAGGTTTGACAAGGACATTAAAAATTCCTTTCTGATGACGGCAACTACAGAGATCCGTGTAGCGTTTTTGATTGGTTGTTACTTGCGCGCGAAAATTTGAAACCGCGAGCAACAACTAATGAATGAGCTGACACTACTTTGATCCCCACAGAGCAACGTCATCAGATTGAAATTTTCAGGTCGATGCGCGGATGGCTCTCAGGCAGGAAAGAATCGAGAGATTAAATTAAGGCGCACTCAGGGTAACAAACATGAAGTCATTCGTCCTGACCTAAAACTCTGCTTTCTTTTCCTTCAGGTTACTGCTTGTGAGAATGTTTTCGTTTTGCATTCCACGGCGCAGGACAAAGCGTCGAATTCTCTCCTCTTTATTGATTCTAGCCGTTCTTCTAACGTTTTGGTTGGTGCGTCAAGAAGTCAACAAAACAAAACGGGATGTACAATCGGTAATACCAAGTAACCTATTCTATATATTATCACGTGTACGTAATATTCGTGCCGAGTTAGTTGTTTCTAATGAGGCCTCACCTTGCATTTTCAAATGTAGAATACTTATGAATTTTATTTTCACATTGGAAGAACCCTCCCAAACTGATTCTAATGTCTACATTAAAAACTTAGGCTCTGCGGTCAAACGCACTGCGCACGCGTAGTCGTAACCTAAAATGTCGTTATATGCCGCAAATTTGCTTAGTTATCCACTTTCGCTGAAACCTGTTTTTATGGCGTCTTGTATTTTATTTTTTAGTACTGTACTCTTCAAGAATTTAATTAGGCCATTAAAATCGAAGCCAGAAAATTCAAAGACGTGACGAATGATGGGAAGAAACTAGAGGAGAGAAAGCCACAGACTTTTTTTCTCCTTCCCGTCATCCACCGCGTGTTGCAATTTCATCATAGCAGACGACTGGGTACGAGTCAGAAGCACACGTATTATGTATTCACTCGCGAGAAAGCATTACGTTACTTGCATAGAAACCTGTCTTTAGGTATTCGGCTTAATTCAGAAAGAACTTCACTGAATTGTTTATCTACTGAACGGAGCCGTTGTCCCGTAAAAACTTGACACAGTCTCTAAAAGTTCATTTTCATTTTCTTTTAGTTTGAGGATGAAAGTTGGAACGAGTGCGTGACACTGATCCAGGGAAATTCTCCAAGCAAGTCGAGTCACGCACCTTCGCGTAGTGACGACGATGTCGTCCTAGAAACTTACAGTGCTAGAGAATGCTATTCCATCGCGCAAGAGCGTTTCCCTCACCCTTCCCCATCGGATGATGAACTTGGCTTTCCAATTGCCTTCACGATTTCGGTGTATAAATCTGCTCAACTCTTGGAAAAACTCTTACAGGCCATTTACATGCCTCAGAACATCTACTGTATTCACATCGATTTAAAATCTTCCGACACTTTTCGCGCGGCGGTCACCGAGATGATTAGATGTCTACCAAATGTTTTCTCGTCAACGAAAAGCGTAGACGTTATATATCCACATATAAGTATCTTGTACGCGCAGTTCAACTGCATGGAGGACTTGGTTAGGACTAGTAACAACTGGAAGTATTTGATTAATCTTGTGGGGCAAGATTATCCTCTATATTCTAATCGTGAGTTGGTCAAAGCCTTACGCGGTCTTAGTGAAAAGAATAACATCCAAAGCTTCTCTCATCCGGATATAAAACGCCGCACTAAATACTCATACGAGGTCAAGCTGCAAACTGGGGGTTCAGACCATGGAACTTACAAATATTTGAAAACCTCCAGAAAGAAAGCACCCCCCCCGTTCAACATCGAACTTTACAAAGGCGCAAATCACGTGGCCTTGACCAAGGCATTTGTTGAATATATTTTGTTTAACAAGACCGCTCGGGCGTTTATCGAGTGGCTTTCAGACACAAGAAGTCCGCCAGAAACATTTTACTCTTCTTTACAGCAGCATCCAGGAGTCCCTGGCGGTGTGGTAGGCCAGCAGCCCGTTTTCATAATGCGCGCTATCAACTGGATCGAGAAAGATAGAGGTAAGCGGCCAAACTATGAGTGCCACGGAGAATGGATACGACTAATCTGCTGGATTGACATCCGGGATTTACAGTGGGTTCTTGGTGAAACAATGCGCGGAAAGTTGTTTGTACAGAAGATACCGTTCGATTTTAATGACGATGTACTTCGATGCTTATCAATTGCGCGGCAAAAGAGGAGTTATGGAGAGTACTTCTTCTCTTGAGTTTATTACGTGGAATGGTCTTTACAACCTTAGCCTATTCCACGAGATCGGCAAGACTTGAAGCTGCAAAGCGTCGATAACGGGGAGTAGCAAAAAGAAGAAGAAGAAGAAGAAGAAGAAGAAGAAGAAGAAGAACAAAGGTCAAGTGCTTGAGACGAGGAGGGGCTTTTTTCCAAGCCCCGCCATTTTTCGTCACTCGCCATTTTAGGCGGTGTATCATGTTTTCCAGCTAACCTATAAACGCCTGGAACAGACTATTTCATTCTCACACTGTTGTCCTAAATGTTTTTCTCTGCCGAGTGCGGACAAAGGTGATCGATGATGTACTAGGGACGAGAATGAGAATCGAATCACGATTGCTAAGAGCTCGCGGGCACCTTCCTCCCCCTTCCAAAAAAAGCAATAAAAACAATAGTAATAATTATAATAACAATTCTAATTGTAATAACAACAATAAAGAAAAACAGAGGGGCAAATGCTGTTGTGGTTATAAAACTGGTTTTAGATGTTTGCTTCTTTGTTCGGAGGTTTGGTTTTATAATAGAGGTGTCTTGATTGTTGATTTTTTAAAGGCTCTTAAAATAGGTGGTATTTATTTTTGCAGAAACTATATAAAATGTAACTCTGATCACTGAGCTTATTTCACTTTTCTTATGTCTGATTGTATCCACACTCAAACACGCGAACAGTTCACGTTTTGGTCAAATTCTCTAAGTTCAGATTCACTCGAAGGATATTTGATTCCCACTGGCAAGTCAGAAAACAGCGCTTGCACATGTTCAGGTTCTCGCCTTAAACTTCGTCATGTTACCCGGCGACAATCATGGGATAAACGCGAGCTAAGTCAAATTTG
>Ga0126338_10002817_pt1 | contig 12055 bp, 10 predicted proteins | sample OrbCmetagenome_2_FD_92529 | JGI IMG/M metagenome (GOLD analysis project Ga0126338, IMG submission 92529) | Coral microbial communities from Petempiche,Puerto Morelos, Mexico - Orbicella C C metagenome | ecosystem: Host-associated > Invertebrates > Cnidaria > Coral | place: Petempiche,Puerto... | reverse complement strand
GGTTATGTATACATGCACTAACAAGAAAAATGAATAGTGATTGATGTTGTTCTCTTGTAGGCACTCACAAGCATATTAAAACGTGAAGGAGGCTCCATGAACATCAAGCCTGCCAAGGGAGTGAATGCCTTGGTTCCCATGATGGCATGTAACATTCTGCTCTATGCCTACCAAGAAGAAGATGATTGGCCAGAGTCGTTTGTCAAAGTCTATGTTGAGGATGCACTGGGAGACAGAGTATGGGTTGATAATGAACATTGCCGAAGCTTTGTTGAGAATATATTGACGGCATTTGGGACCAAAACTGCACCACGAACATTGGCACGACAGCACAGTGATCCTGCAGGGAAGCAGGTGGCTTCTGAGCAGGCTACCTCTAGTGGAGCACAGGGTGCAGGTGGGCAATGATAAGTTTTGTTATTATTCTTTATAGTTAAAGCCAGCTATATTAATAGAGCTATGGGAGGCACGGTGGCTGCATGGTTAGTGCGCTCGTCCCCAGATCAAGCAGTCCGGATTCAACCATGGCTGGGGACATTCTGTTGTGTTCTTGGGCAAGACACTTAACTCTCACAGTGCTTCTCTCCACCCAGGTGTATAAATAATTACCAGCGAATTAAATGCTGGGAGTAACCCTTGTGGTGAACTAACATCCCATCCAGGGGGGAATAGAAATACTCCTAGTCGCTTCATGCTACGGAAACCAGGATAAGCTCCGGCCTCATGGGCCACTTGGCTCATATGCAGACTTTACCTGTAGAACTTCTGCATAAGTTAACAAATAAAAGTGACCCGGAAGAAATGATGATACATGTACGGGCATGAATGTACATGTATTACAGTCAGGTATAAGCAGAACTGCTGGGTTAGAAAAGTTAGCCTCTGACTTCTTAACTACATAATACTTGTATAGTACACTGTCTGTGATTACAGTTGCATTCATAAGTATATTGTTTTCCTAGTTTTATCAAATTCATACCTTGTGTCTTTTTTTCTTTCTTTATCCCATAATCAAAGGGAAATAATAAAACAAATTTACAAAAAATGTAAACTAAAATTTACCACTATAACACAAATGAACATTTTAAATAAATGCGTCTGTTTGTTTTTCGTAGTTCCAACGAAAGAGGAAGAAGAAGTTGTTGAGGAAATGGAAACATCCACTTCACTTGAGGAGGATAACATACCAGTGATTTCAAGGTGAAAATGTTGGAACCCAACCTTCAGGGTGACGGTCGTAAAACCTTTTACAAGTATAAGTAGTACATGTATACCTAGCAGGAGAGAAGTCTTCATCACTCTTGAATGAAACACCAAAGAGAGTTCAAAATACTTTAGTTGGTTTTATTATATGCCAACTAAGAGTATGGGTATTTTTTATGTCAAATCATGAAGTATTTGGAAATCAAAGTCTGATGAAATAATGTTGGGAAACTGTCTTTTTTTTTAAATTTAGAATGATTATCTCAAGTTGTTAATAAAAAAATAAAGCTAAGGAGAAAACAGAGAAATAAAAATCATAAAACATAATCTGAACACTTTTCTAGACACCATGAACTCAACAAATTGAGATAGACAATTCATGCAAGCATGTGGTCTGTAACCTCAAATAATAAAAGTACACTCCGTACCAGAAGACGTTGAGAACAGCAAGGAATTACTAGTATGTAATTTTTTTTTGTTTTCATGATGCAACTTAAGGTTCATGTCATCTTCTGTTGAGCACAATATCCAGACCTATATCCTTGAACTTGTTCACGACCAATTAACAAGACGTCAGCCACTGGACAGCATCACACGCAACTTGTTGAAACTGCTGACAGTCACATGTGGGTACAGTCAGATCAGACTGTCGGTTTCCCATAGGCTTGAGATGTGGCTTCAAAATCCCAAGGTAATTTGCGTGTTCATTTATTGCAACAGTAACATAAACATTTTGGTTATGATCTGCATCAAACTGGATTGCAAAAAAATGAAAAAATACATAAAATCTGTAGGTGTCCAATATTCACTTCTGAAAGTTTCCTTACTAGTTAGAATCCTGTGTTACTTGTACAATTTTTTTTCTTTAAATTGTGATTTTTTGTTTTGTATGAAATCTTCAGTGAATCTTCTAAGTTTTGCCAGAAGCATATCACCTTTGAGGTGATATACTTCTGGTTTTGCTTAGTACATGTACATGATTGTACTCCATCTTGGATTTGTGTACTTGAACAGATGAACATTGAAATAAATACTATGAAATGTTTTGATTCTGAGAACTCATAGAATCAAAAATAAAGTGAAAATTGTTGAAGGCCATATTCATGACTTTTTCCCTAGTAGTTTGGTTGTTAAAAATTATGCTAGATAATTATCCATGTCATACTTATTTCATTTAACTGTGTTGCAGCTGACTCGTCCAGCTCAGGAACTGCTCATGTCTCTTGCATTGAACTGTAACAGTCATAGTAGCGAGGATGTTGAAGTTATTAGTAACCTGATCAGAATGAGACTGAAGACCAAGCCTCTTGCTAACCATTACGTGAACTGTATCAAGTATGTTTTTGATTCTTCTATGATACAGGGCTGTCGTTAAGTTTTTAGTCACCTGAAGCCTTATTCTCCACACCCGCAGCAAATTTGTTACTTTAAGGGTGAATTCTATCAACAACAGGCAATTTCACCTGTAGCATCAAGGGAAAATCAAGCATACTTAGTCGTAACAGGTGCTACGGGTTACAGCCCTTAATGACAGCCCTGTGATCTATTAATAAAAACAAGTATCACAAAGATCCTGTACAGTGCATTATTACATGTATAAATACACCTTCAAATGTTTTGATGCCATTTACTAGTTCATATACATGTAGTGTGATTCTCTAGGTGAGGATAGTTCAAAAGAGGACTGTTGTTGATGACTTGCATTTACTACATTGTATAATTACACAACCTGAACTGAAGTCTTCAGAGTAGAGAGAAAAGCAACCTACGATCAGGTGTTCTTTCTCTTTTTTTTTTTGCGGTGGGAGAAAGGAACGCGTACGGTTTTTAAAGAACACAAAATCAGTTTTTGTAACATTACTCTGATTTACTTCTTGTTTGCTCAGAGAATTGGTTAACCAGCACTCAGAGAATTTAGGAACAGTATTGAAGTATGTGATCTACAATGAACTGTCCAACAGTCGGAATCCAAACAATATGGTTCTGCTTGGAACTATATTCCAGAGCAACCAAGAAAGGGCAGCCAAGGTTTGTAAGAAGGTTTTGATTATAACTTCTAATTTGTACTAAAGTTAAAATAGGTTACCTTATACAGTTTGTAGCATTTTTGTCAGTGGTAGCGCTATACATTTGTACATGTACATGTACAAATGGACATGTCTGTTTCATTGTAAGCCATAGCTGGTTGCGCTTATCGTAATTAATTACACATTACACAGTCATGAAAGTACAGTTACTGTACTTTATTTTATCAGAAATTAATGTGTGAAAAGTTACTAACCAAATATAAATTAATATGTAATAATTATTTTACTTCACAGCTGCTGGCTATGGTGTTTCAAGACCTGCTGACAAACAAGTAAGTTACAATATTGTAGATGCTGTTAAATGCAGTTTAACGGAGTTAACAACAAAGAGCAAAAGTCCTACCTTAGCAGTTAGCAGTGTTTGGCTACATGTACATGTATATGCTTTCCCCAAGATTCCACTTGGTCTTGGGCCAAAGAGTGTTGCACATGTAGCAGTTTGCATTTTACATGTAGTCAGCATTTCCTTGAGTCACACTATTTTTTGAATGGAGGGACTCTTCTCAGAGGTTGTTTCCCCTCCCCTGTCCCTTCCTCTCTTTCCACTGTTTTATCAGTTTTCCTCCCTTCCGCGTGGGGGCTCATGACTGGGTTGCCAGGATTTGCCAGCCATGGGAGCAGTCTCCGTCTAGGAGCTGGCTGCCAATAGTGGAAGCTCCTGGATGTCTCAGGCACATCAATATAATATAACATCAATAATTAATTTTATTTATTTTAAATTGCACCTTTAAAAGCATTCTGATAAATCTCGTTCATCAGTATTACTCATCTCAATTTGTTAATTTCAGGGATGACTACCTACGAGCATCACGTGCCCTATTGAGGGAAATTGTCAGAGCTCTGAGACATGATATGGACTTTGTTGCTCTATGCCGAGGGTTTATGAAGGAAAGAACTGAAAGTCAGTTTAGAGACCTTGATGCTTCCTTAAAGGTTAGCTATATTGTTCATCATGTGTGCTACTGTAAGTTTTAGTTTTAATTAAGCTACTTTAAGCTACAAGTACTCAGAATCACTTTGGAAAATATGCCATCACATGTACTGATTTGTTCATTTTCAGGATCGTATGCTGCTTTCCTTAGCAGATCTTATCACCATGGCAACTTTTCTTAGTATTACGCCCAGCATTAAGGATGTATTTAACTGTGCATCTGCAAGAGGAGAAAAGAAAGGTACTATGTTCTCCTTACCTCACTCTGCAGTGCCTCTCTCCACCCAGGATAAATGCAAACCATGTCAAAAATATCTCCAAATTCAATATGTAATATTAATGAATGAGAATCTTATCCACTCACAGATGAAGTAATATTGCTCTTAAAAGACGATTTGCCGAGAAATAAGACTTTTTATTATATTAACGCCACTGAAATCACAGGTGAACATTCACACAAAAACGTTATATCTTCACATGTGAAAAGGTCACCATTGCTATAGTTACATAATAAATAGCGCATTTCACAGTGAAAATGAAACGGTTTAATATTTTATTGGTGTTTATATAATAAATAGAACATTGCTTTGCCGCTTGGAGATACAAAATTTCTCTTTGAGTGTTGAAAAACATTTCACTCGTTCCCTGTACTCACTTGCAAAATACTAGCAGAGAGATTTCATGTCTCCGTGAGGCCATGTAATACTCTCTATATATCTTGTTTGCAGATATCTCCAAATTCTCGATGACAGATTTTCAGAATGACATTCATTGTATAACATCATGATAAGACGTGACACGAAATTTAACCTCTAATGAGAATTTTTTTCAATCTTAACTTCATGCAGTCATTTATGAAGTTGGACTTTGTGTAATTTTGATATATTTATGAAATATCAATTGATAATGAATATTTCCCAGATTGGTCAGGACTTCAGGAATTTCAGAAATCAGTGTCCACAATCCAGCGTGACGCTGTCTGGTGGTTACATATTGTTGTACCGAAAATGTTCAGTCCTAGTGGGAAAGATTTCTTGTCATGGTAAGAGGCTAACATCACTTTAAAGCAGTTTTTTGACTACTGTTGACTTCTTCTACCACATTGCTAAGCAAGCCCAGATACTTAATTTGTCTACATGCTTTTTTTAGTATTTCACCACCATTGTCATTGTTCCCAAATTGCTATCATTACCATAAAACAGGCACACAAATTTATGATCTTTTTCTTGGAAACGTAGTCACTGACTTACATGTAATAAATTATTGCATTGATTAGTACACATGTAGATCTGTTTTGTTGTGGTTTTTTATAGCTCACATTTTAATCTCAAGCTATACATTGTAGTGTATGTAGATCCAGTCACAATAAAGTTTCCTTCATACATGAGAATAAGTCTGCTACATGGTGTGATCATTCTAGACTGATGTTTGTGACACCAGCAACATTTATTTAACCATAGTTAATGGAGGGGAATGGTTATGAAACCCGACAAAGTTCTTTGTTGTATGTTTTGTTCACTTTTTTGGCCTTGACTGTGCACAAAACACAATAGTTGTTTACTTTATACTGAGAAACCAACCTATAGAAACGTGTTGGTTACGTGATTCATGCATAGTGTATGAGCGCAAAACAAAAAATTGTGCATGGTGGTGGACCTTCCAGCATAAATCTTGGCATCTTTGTTTGCTCCTTTGATGTTTGCCGGGTTTCATAACCAGTCCCCTCTATTAACTATGATTTAACTGCTACATAAATGTAAGAATGAATGTGTTCTTTCTTAAAGCATGAATAAAGTGCTTTTCCTGGATCCAGCAGACAACTACGTGGGAAAAGACAACTGGCCCCCAGAGAATGACAGAAGGTGAAAAATACTTCTAATCAGTCTATATCATCAGTAAAACAATATAAATATCTTAATTGACCACTCCCCCAATGGGGCTTTTCAGGGCCAACGAAACCAAATGATGAAACAAATAATGCAAATGAACATAACATAGTTAAAAACCCCAACTGGCAGGAGGCAGACCAGTTGACTATTTACAAGCATGACCAAGGAGTTGAACTGTAGTCTACCGAGGAATAAACATATACATGTATAATCCTGTAAAAGTCATAAACAAGAGATGCACTGTACATGTAAGATAAATACTGCTTTTATTATGTGAAACATTGACAGGGATGTGCAGCAGTATTATTTTGTAATCTTGGTACAGCTGTACTGTAGCTAATTTTTTTCGCATCCTGGGTAGGAGCATTGCATGACAACCCATTGCAAATAATAGCTGCAAAGAAGACTAGCCACAGCATGTATTTTGTGTTCTATTCCTCCTGGAAGTTAATTTGGCATCAAGCTTAATGCTTCTGGATGAATTTTTTTTGTTTAGGGTTAACTGTGGCAAGATATATATGTTTATTAATTATTTTTATGTAGAGCATTTGCTAATCCAGACCTTGTTGTTTTGTTTCTTTATTAGTTTGTTGCTGAGTATCATCAGTGAAGTTCCTGTACAAGAGGATACACTAATGAGGACTATCATAATTGGCCTGTCTAATGAGCTGCCACTAACTGCACCAGAAACACTTGAAATAGCAGATTCCTTGGTGCGGAGAGTGGCAGCCATCAAGACTCCTTCTCCATGGATACAAAGCTCCCAATCAGGTCTGTAAGGCTGCCCACTCAAGTGTTACTAAAACTAAGCTCAACTTAACAAACTCTGTCCATGTACTTCTAAATTCTTCCTGTGTTGTAGGAAAGTCTCCGATTCAACCCAAAAGGTAGAGTCTCTGGTTGGTTGTAGCCTGCAAACACAGATGGATTTCTAGCTTTTGTTTCACTCTGCCGACAAACCTGTCTGCATCTGCAGGCTAAGTTGGTTGTTACTCTGTGTGCAAACATTTGACAGAGTACCAAAAACAGCTTGAGACATCACCTGTTTGGAATTTTGGGGGTCAAATAAATTCAGATCTCTCTCATGTATGGAATACATGAATAAATACATGAACAATTAACATAAATACATGAACAATTATAGTTAACTTAGGCTTCCCAAGATCTCAATAAAGGGATCCTGCTGGGCTAGTATCAAGACCTCTCAATCTCTAGCTATCCAAAGTCACCATTAACAGAAAATACATGTACCTCCTATTCTACAAGTGAAAAGTTTCTCAAGTTCAATAATGGATTTCCACTTGATAACAATGCAGCTAATATTTAGCCTGCTGTTCAACAGGAGACTCTTCTCTTTCAGTGAATCGTTTGGAGCTCTTGGATGCTGTTCTCAACCTGTGTGCTTATCACCATCCTAAGGACATCATCCTGCCTACAGGGTACGTACTAATTAATAATTGAAACACACAACAGAGTCACATACGTGGGCGATATTTTCATTTAACAGGTGATGATGATTTTCATCTTCTAATATTTTGTGGAATGATATTTACAGATGCTGTATTCTTATCCTTTCGTCAGTTAGAAGCCAAGATAACATTTCAATCCTATACTTTAAAGCAAATCAGTGCTGCCTTAGCAAGCCAGATGCATGTTTGTTTCTACAGATACACTGCTCCAAAATTGGCAATTGCTAATCTGTACTGGAAAGGTTGGATTTTACTTGCTGTAGTCGCATCTTTAAACCCATCTTCAATTGGTAAGTCTAGATTAACTTGCTCTGTTTTAGTCTTAATGTAACAAAATGCTACTTGCAGACTTGCTAAAGTAGGCTGTAACTTTATGTATAGTGCATGCATTAGGCACTTTGCAAAAATGGTGGTGCTATTTGAATAGCAGTACTTATAAAGTCCATGTGAAAAATCCTTTGTCTGGAAACATCAGCTCAAGACTTAGGCTGGCTTAGGCTGATGAAGTTTTGTTATTCAAGTTTAGGTGGTATTTTTGCAAAGTGTCTATTGAAAACAATATGGATGTATCTAAAATATAATAGTCTAGTGATGGTTAATATTTCACTCAACTTTTTGGTGGCTGACACCAATTCTTTTCCTTGCATGTTTGTCCAACCTTGTTGTTTGTTTCTTTTCACAGGCCAATCCGGCTGGGATAATTTTCCAATGTTGAAATGTCTCATGGAAATGCTCATGACAAAGTAAGACACCTTACCTTTGCAAACTTTGCTTAATTAGATATCAGCAAATTGTCGAGTCATCATGTCATCATGGAACTCTTTTCCCCCTCAGTCTTTAGTCTTTTCGATTGAGAAGATATATCAAATACTCAAGACAGTGTTTGACCGCATTTTCAGACGCCTCGAAGTTCGTCAAAAATACTCCGCTGCGCGTGGTTTTGACAACCCCCTTCTCGGTGTTTGGAAATGTGATCAAACGCGGTCTTTTGTGTTTGATATATTTCTAGTGATATAGACTAGACCAAAAAACTCCTACAATGTACAAATGGAGAAAACCAGTTGAGTTTTTTTTTATGAGGAAGGGGAAACATCAATCCCGTCTTTAAAGGTGCAACCCTCCAATGCAATTATGTGAGGACTGAAATAAATTTTGCGTTCTTTGTGCTTTGTACATAGCAACTTTACGTTTCCACCACCAACTGCTGCAGTGACGAGTGAGGAGAAAGATGAGATACTCGCTCAAGAGTTGCAGGTAAGCGTTGAACAGTACTGTACACCTTCGTAAAATGATAGCAATTTGGTAGTAATTCTCAAAGGAGCTCAGTCACGGTATTTTGGCCATGTACAAAGTCACCTTTTCATTGAAGGAAACTTAAAAACAGTAGTTGACTAAGAAAGAAAAACACCAAAGAGATAATGATAAACCAAAAAGGAACAATTAGGATGGTTAAGGACGGAGAAGATTACCAGGGCTTGCAAATGACAAACTTGAAAAATTATTGCTAAACTTTTCAAGATGTGCAAACTGTGACGTAGCTCCTAAAGATCAGATTTATTCTGCTATGAAAAGAAGAATACTGCACTACATGTACATATTCGTATTCCCGGTATAGGACTGGAACTAGCTTGCAAGTGAGGCTTATGCGGGGAGTCTTTTCAAATGCAAATGACTTTCATCTCTTTTTAATGACATTCCCCCGCACGAGCCTCCATTCCAAGCTAGTTCCAGTCCATTACCGAGAATACGAATTTGGCCTATTAATTGAGTGGAATTCAAAGAAATAAACAGTAGATTTTTACACAACTGTGAGGGTTTTTTTTCAGGATAAAATGGCAGAGAATTTTGGAGTTGTATTTTGAATGAATTTCACTGGACAGATTTCCTTTTGAACTCAATGCAGCCTAGAATTCGGATAATTATGGACCTACTGAAAGTAATGAAAACAAAACTTTTATGAAAGTAATGGTTTCCTGAAAGTTGTTAGTAGTGGTTCCGTTTGCCTGCTGAATCCAAAAGGCATAGTTAATAAATAGGTCCCTACTTTCAGAATTTTACAGAAATTCAGGGCCGTAGCCAAAAAGTAGATATGACTGAGACAACGTCCACGAAAATAAAGGGGCAATGTCCATGGTTCAATTCTCTTCCTACGTATTTAGGGTGGTTGTAATATATCAAACACAAGAGACAGTGTTTCATCGGGATATCCAAACACCGAGAAGAGAGTTGAAAATACGACGCGCAGCCGAGTATTTTTGACGAAATTCGAGGTATTTGGATAGCTGATGAAATGCTGTCTCGGGTGTTTGATATATCTTCTCAATCGAAACAAAAACTAAGGAATAAACGGAGAAGTAAAATTGTCAAAATCTATGCTAATTAAGACCGGGTATCCAAACCTCGTTCACGGTTGTGGTTTTCTTTCTTTTAACCTGATGAATTATTAATGAGTTTGAGAAAATGACTACAAACAACACAAACGAAAAAAGACTTACTGTGGCGTGTGCCTCGGTTTGCCTATTACTAGCTACGATCCTGAAATGGTAGAATCCGATAATACAAATTTAGTTTTGAATGAATGTGCGAGGGTTATATTTTGTGATAAAATAATAAAATCCTTACTCGTTGGTATGTGTTTCAGCTGGCACAAGCTGAGAAGGAAGAGATCCTTTTATTTGAATCACACCTGGCAGCAGCCACGACTAAAGTGACCATCACAGAAAGTAATAGTTTGTTGCTGAGTCAGCTGATTAGCATGGATCCTGTGTAAGTACAATAGCAGTGCTTGCTAATGCCTAGTTCACACTAGCGACAACGTAACGACATAAGGACAACGACGTAAGAAGGACGTTATGTAGTGATGTTTGCAATGTGAACATCCTGACATAACGACATAATAGCAACAAAACAGCATGAACATAAGGACATAAGGAACAAAAAAGAGATCTTTTCCTTGTGTCGCTAGTGTGAACCAGGCCTAAGTGATTGAGCCGTTCATTGTAGGTCGTAAATGGTAAATTTTCCTGCTGGCCCTTACTCTGTTTTTCAGACATAAATGCAGTTGACAAACTCACTTTGTTTAATGACTGATAAACCTGTCTGCCCTCCCTCTCCCCCCCCACAATTCACAAGTCCCGGCTAAAATGGAAGTTAGAAATGTTAGGTTTTGAAGAAGGAGGAGGGAGGGGGGGGGGGGTGGGGGGCAATAAAAGAGTCGAGAGACAGCTTGTGCGATGAATGGAAGATACAATAGATGAAACCCATATACAGTGTGCGAGTGTAATTACCCGCCGGCGCAGATTTAACCTGGGCCGTATAAGTTGGAGACAAGCTCTTAATTAATTCACCATCGCTTAATTTTGTAATCTCCTAAATGCTTCGCATTGATCAGATTTGACTTGTGTAATCCTTTTTTTTTCCACCATATTTGCGCTTTTCTCAAAACTGCGATGGGGAAAAACGAAAAGAACAAAACGTTAGGAAATCTGTTAGCTGCTCTTTGCGCGCTTTATGAATAACATTAGCACGGCAAGATGTTATTTGAACATTGATTGCTATCATGTGCATGCAGTTTAAACTTGTCAGAACATTTATCTTTCTTTTCAGTGGACCTGCACGTCGTCCCCCTCAGAATGTTATCGATCAGCTGAAAGCAACAAACAAGACTCTCAAACTGGGCCAGATGCTTTGCCGCAGCCGCTCACCTGACTTCCTGTTGGAAATCATCCAGAGGCAGGTAATAAAAGACGCATGAACCATACTTTGTGTTTGTGTAAGATTACAAGAGGGTCTCAATGAGGTAAAACCGTTAGCCGTAAAACGGGCCAAAACTTATCCGTGAAACATTTAACCACTAACCGTGAGAAATATTAAAGGTGGTCTCAAGATCTCTTGTCAAGACTTTTTTGTGTCTTTTTTTTTTGTGGCTTGTAACCTAAACCAGTCTGTAATTCGTATGATAATACCTTTTTTTCCGACCCGGAATGGTCCTAGAATTTTAAAATGTTGTACAGTAATCAAAATGAATTTTGAACTCTTTTAGGCAATGGAATACCGCGATAATGGCAATAACTGTATACAGTACTAGTGCTGTATACTGCAGTACTAGGACTACTGGCCATTAGTGATTAAAGAACAAATCATAAAATTTTGCAGCCAGCATTAACATTAGCATTAACAGTTTCATTGCAACAGAAAGCAGTGACAAAGTTTACAAATGTTTACGAGATCTTTCATAGTCGGGCCCAATTCCTTTCCAATTCTGGGTGTCCGCTTAACGGGAGCTTGAAAACAAAGGAACGTCTAAATCGTAAGACCTCATACTGTCCGCGGTTGCTTACGGGAATGAGTAAATGCAGAGTTTGAATGGGTGTTAAACGGGATTTTGTGAAGGTGGCCGAAAGAAGAGCTGTCCGCTTACGAGAGTGTCCGTTAAGAGAGCTTCCATTCTATTCTTCCTAATATGCTTCGCTTTTT
>Ga0126338_10002816_pt1 | contig 12058 bp, 3 predicted proteins | sample OrbCmetagenome_2_FD_92529 | JGI IMG/M metagenome (GOLD analysis project Ga0126338, IMG submission 92529) | Coral microbial communities from Petempiche,Puerto Morelos, Mexico - Orbicella C C metagenome | ecosystem: Host-associated > Invertebrates > Cnidaria > Coral | place: Petempiche,Puerto... | reverse complement strand
ATAGGTATATCTCTCAGTAGTAAAGATGGCATAAACATTTTTGGAAACTAATTAATCATTGTGGTGTAATTTTTTAAACATTGAACACAACGAATAGGTAACCGTGAGCCAGAGTCTGCGAAAGAGATTTATCACTATTCCATGAAAGATGTGATCTGATTCCAACCGTCCACCACGAACTATGTTTTATATACTACGTAAATGTACTTGCCGTGCTTTACTTGACAAAGGAACAGGGACTAAGGGTCGACATCCGTGTTCTCGAGGTCATGATTGTTACATATTTACTACTAATAAGTAATTTCACGTTTCTGTTACACATAGAAGTTAGTTTATACTCAGTCGATACATGTCACGAGTAGACTTGTAACAAGGGAGTGAAAAAGATAGGCTGCTGTTGTTATGAACGCTTACTGGTTGATACGAGTCTGATAGTTTATATCAGTAGATAATTAACTTGATATCGAGAATCAAAGGACACTGTAAATAATGAGTCTCTCGTTACCAAGATATTAACAGCACTGTAAATAAATGGAATATAAATTTCGATACAATTAGCTTTGGAACGCAGACAAACGTTCATTTGTTGTTTCACGTCGTCGGCGGTTTCTTTCCGTCGCTGAAAAATTCAAAGGTATCATAAACTACCTACGCATTCCACCTTAAAAGGTACATTGTAGTACCAAAATACGTCATCACAAAATTGCTGCTAACCCAAATTCCAACCAAGCATAATTGTAAATTCGTTGTTTTAAAAATCCCTAATTGTAAACGGTTCTTTTTTCTTTTAAACCTCCTATTAATAAAAGCCTCCCTTCCTCTGAAAAGCCAATGATGGATAATACAAGAAAATGTGAGTTAATAGCTATACATATGGTTCACCACAGCTTAATGTGGTCTACCCAAATTGTGGTTAATCCACGTTACCCGGGCACACCCCTATATGGTATGGTTTTTCAGACGCGTTAGTCTAAAATAGGATATCAGTTCAGCTCAAATCAGTTATGACTTTTATGCCGTTAAAATATTCGGCCCTGAAACATAACCAGTTGACATTCATTCCAGTTTTGACATGAGCAAAACGAGAGTATAAGATCCATTTTACGCGCTGCCCTCCTCGTTATAGAGTGTTTATTGCTAGCACGAAGAAGCACGCTCCAAGGCCTAGTTTGAATGCCAATTAATTAGTTTATTAAAAAATGATTCTCAACAAGGATTTTAAGTATTATTTTCAGCTTACTATGCATTTTAGTTGTCTAGATGCACCAGATTAACAACAACCGTATTAATTATTCCTTCTAGGACTGTCAGAAATGGTTAGAGACATGACTGAATGACTGTTTTTGTTGAAAAAAGCTTCAATTTAAAAATGCAAAGGGCTTATAACATAAGTTCAACCAAGCTCGAACAAGAGGAACTTCGTTTTCCTTCCATGTTCGATTGCTGATCATTATAGTAGTTTCCTAGTCGACAGAGATCAATGCTCTTTTTCTGGGAAAAAAATTCGAGAAAAAGCATTTCAACTTCAGCTATCGCGCAGAGCTTTCGAGCGTCCTGTGTTATTTTGATAACAGCTTCGTCGGTCGTTTTCACTTTTTCGTTTCTGAATATCAGTGAAAATTTAGCTAACGTGTTGCGAGAGGTCAGTCAACTTTTTTGAATTCTTTCTGTTTAATCCTGTTGTGTATTCGAGTGGAGGGTAAAGTAATTTTATCTCTCCTTAGATTGTTATTTCCGCATTTCCAGAATCCTGCGCTGAAAATCAAAGCACTCGGCATTGTTTCTCTTTTCCACTCTTTCATCTCCATTATGGCTTCAAGGCGGCTGAAACGCAAACCTTTTGCTCTATTTGCCATTTAGCTTAGTCAACCGCTGTAAACACAAGTTCTTTTACTGAAAATCGGTAAGATTCTAATTCTTCCAAGACTGTCAAGGCTGCTATATCTCAGCCTAGCGTTCCTGTTTTTTTCTTCAAAAAATGATATACAACCCATTTTATGTTTGAAATAAATGTCACTTCCAATAGTAAAAATATAGTGGCTGATTACACGAGGCGTCGCAGATGTTATTGGAATGAAGTCATCCAGTTGTTATGGTAGGGTTGAAGAACAACTAAACAAGCTCATCAATATTTACTCTGCGGTAAACCGCGACCACTTTGCAGTTACGCACATGATCTGAAATTAAAAAATATCCAAAAAAAAATACGCGCACTGATTGGGTAAAAACCGTGTTGTTATAACTCGATAGAAACACAGAACTAGCACAAGTGTTGACGTATGATGGCGCGAGCAAAGAGATTTTCATTTTGATGATCAAAGTAAACAAGTTGTTTTCTTTTTTCGTGGCGTTATTTACTAAAAGAAACAGATAACATGTTCTCCGTGTTTCTGTCTATCTTTTAATTCTTTATCGTACATGAATTTATCATCCTTACCAACTTCAAGCTGGGAACAGAGAAACCGTTTCCCTCTTTGCTGTAGGTGACAAGCAGCTGAGGAGGATAATTTATGTATGAACAAAAAATATAAAATATGAAGCGTTCAAGGCACTATATAATGGTTTTACTTGAAAGACGTTTACGCTAGATAGTTATAAAACAACAAACTAGTCGGATTATAAGGTAAAAACTGGCTGCGGTATTAATAACTAACATGTAGTCATGTCTAATGTAGGGGCTAGTTTTCGCTTGAAACCTTAGGGGCCGAGCGATGCGCCATTTTCATGGCAGAGGGAAAACGCCGTACTTCAAATACTGAAAGGCTATCGCTAATAGCAAATTTACACGATGTCGTTATTTGACTGCAGCTACCAGACTCCATTTCGTTTTCCCCTTATTATGTAATTTTGAAGTCACAGTGGGGTTTAAACCACAATTGCCCTAATCCCCCTCAGGAAAAAAGATGACGACTGGTACTACCCATGACTCTTAGCGCACGAAAACTTAAACAACGCTCATAGAAACGTACAGAAAAATTCTTTCAAACCTAGCATACACAATTTCGCTAGCACAGGGAAAAATATGGAAAAATATGACTTTCCTTGTACTTTATGGGCTGTGTAAGGCTCGCATGGTAATGTGGTAAAATGTACAGCCGGCATCTTTTTTCCCCGCAGAGGATTAGCATGAAATTCAAGGATTCTGGTAGTTGTAATCACATGACGCAATCGTACAATTCGCCTATTTTAAACTATATCTCGTGCTTGTTTAGTGCTCGGAGGAACAGTCATTATATATTCAAAGGGTTGCCGTAAATATTTAAAGGAACGACACATTGCATGGTGAAATTGTCTCCTAATAGGTCGTGACGCGATTTTGTAGTCATCCGATAGACTACTTAACGATTTTGTCATTACAGTGAATTTCTTCTTTTAAGATTGCAACTTTCTTCCCATGGTTTTAAAATCCTTTTTGTTTCGTCTAACAACGCGGCCGACCAGATTCGGACCAAAGGGACTGGGACTATGACACTTGAGTTGATGACGTAAAGTACGTCATCATCAGATACGCGGAGGGACTTGACATAACAATTAGGGGGACATTTTGCATGGAAGCAGCTGCAGTTAAAAGCCCACTACACGTCGGGCTGAGGAGTGATAAAGAATAACTAAAGGCATCTTACGGAAGTCATGAACGCAATTTGCTTTAATGCCATGCGAATCAAAATTATCTTGCGAGCTTCTCTGAAAGGCCTTTTTTGAAATTTTGAGCCAAAGGTTTTTATTTTTAGATTGCTTTTCTCATCGTTACGTTTTTGAGCTGTCCAGTTTGTGGGTTAGCCGTGTAGAGATTTTGATGTGAGTCTTTGCTCGTACGGCAAACTTTGTCAAAAATGTTTTTTTTTTAAAATAGAAAATGATTTTGATATTTGAAGTCGCGCTGTAACTAGATACTGCGAGATGTTCACCCTGATATCTTTTAGTCCATAAGAAAGAACTATGTTTTTTAAAAAGCTCTTTCTGCTAGTTTTTATTTTTATATCTGAAATACTTCCATTTTTGCTTTTGCACATTTAGGGTTTCTGGAGTGTCAGTCATTATGTGGATTTTCGCCGTTTTCTCGAGTATTCGTCTTCGTTAAAATTCAGTTTAGCCCATTTCTCAGCTTACAGTAAATTTTATGGATATCAGATCTCAGCTGACAGTTGAAGAAAGCGTAATTTCGCAGCAGACACTTAAAAAGTTTGTCTAATTCTCGGTTATCATGCAGGCCCTCGCATTATGCTTTTGCTTCCTAAAATGCTAAAGTGATCGGTCTACCCCAAAAAGGTCAGTAGTACTCTCGCTCATGATAAAAATGTATTAATTCTCACATTTTTAACAGGCTAGGTTGTTGACTCAGACAAATGTGTCAACGTACAAGTAATACAAATCGACTGACGATGAAGATGAGCTTACTACTATCGCGCGTTGTAACTCTTCAAACCAAAAACCGGTGATCTTCATTCAGCTATTAGGGCTTAGTTTCTTGGCTTTGGATTTTTAAAATGTTTGAGCATCAATATTTTTTCAACTTCCTTCTTCTGTGAATAGAATTTCCAGCAAAAACGCCATCAAAATGCTCGAATAATGCTTAATGGTTGTACCTGATTAAAATGCTCGACAAAATGCTAGCGTGATGCACAAGAGCCTATCACGTTGTATAAGAGATAAATTACTTCAATACGACCGAGTATAATGGGCAAGGCCTCTGTAGGGGATGTTAAACAGCAATGTTACATCCTCCTTTCGCAGTAAGCACATGATACAGGAATAAAACAGAGTTAAATTCATTATGTACTTGCACAAAATGTAAATTTGTCCGGCTTCACTTAAGTAATACAACAACCTCCGGTTTAATGATCTAATTTCTCTGCGGGGGCTAAAATATAATTATTGTCCCTTCCTACCAACGCAATAAGAAAACGATGGAGGAATAGAGTAGTGTGCAATTATGTACTCGCGTAAGATATTAAAAAAAATCAAATTACATCTCTGGGACTCTCTGTCAAGGTCAAGTTCCCGATGCTCTGATAAGAACTCGAGAAAGATGTCAGAAAGAAACGTTGTATCGCTTCTAGTTTAGCTACAGAGGGAAAGCTTTCTAGCTGGCCACTGCTAGCTCAAAACAGTCGTGTGGGACCGACTCTGATGCTGTCCTAAAAGAGATAAAGGAAAATACAAAATGTAAGAAGTTGACAAATTTTACCAGAAAAGAAGTTGTTTCTCAGTGTGCAACAGGAAAAGGGCAGAGCTGTCGAAGCTGATCAATGTGTTAAACATCACATGTTTTCTTCTTATCGCTATAATTAAAACAGTGAAATGTTCTGCAGAACATTCGAGTGGCATCTAATGCAAATAAGGCACTACTGTTTTGACAACTTACGGCTGTATCCTCCTTTATGCGACCGACAGTTTTTGTTATCTTGATTTCTTTTTCATGCACCCTACTGTTCCTTATGCCACCTTTATTGACTACCATGGAACCCAGCAGTGCCCAATCAATTACTAGCTCAAAATGATGCTTAATTTGAAAAAAAAAGTTGAACGAGAATCGAAAACTTGTAGGCGCGACATTTCCGAATCGAGTATCACTTTTTTTCCAATTTACGGCACCTTTAAAACTTCGAAGGAGAGACGCGCACAATTTTACGTCTTTTTTAATGATAACAAATGACGGAAAGTCGGAAAATGTAAAAGATATAAATATATCCTTAGGTTAACATGGATGTCTTGTGACCTAAAAAGGTATTTAGTATTCTGGTGTCAGAAACAGCTTGACATTTAATGAAAATAGTCAAGATACTGGAAATACTACAATTTTATCGAACGTCATCACAAGATCGTAGCTTCAGTACAGGAAACTGCAAAGGCAAGTTGTTTAGAATTCATCACACTAGTCTTCACCAGATTGCGCCAAGTTGTGCTTGCTCTTGCGCAAAGAACAGTTTAACATTAAGACTGTAGCCGGGCACACGTTGACTGAACAACATTCTTGCCTGCGTTTCAGCTCAAGATTCGCTTGAACTCACGCTCCACACTTTTTTTGAGTTAAACATAAATGAGAACTTGAATTAGCGTCCAGACTCTTATCAATTTCACTTTGCTTACGCCATTAACGGTAAGACTGTAGCCGGGCACACGTTGACTGAACAACATTCTTGCCTGCGTTTCAGCTCAAGATTCGCTTGAACTCACATTAACTCGTCTAAGTTAATATTTTATTTTATATACATAGCGTTACTTTATTTTGATTTTAATTTTCTCGGAGATACTAGCCTATTTTTGGCTACTCAAAATCTGAGATGAAATAAAGTTTTATGTATGTGTGCATGTATGCATGTATGTACGCCACCTTCGAATATCTTAGCTGTGCTTTTAATTCCACGTGTTTCTGTAAATATCTGTTCTCCATCACGTTTTTTCCTTGTTTTTTTTTTCTTTCACGACGGAAATTACTGGGTAAATTTTCTTCTCATGGTTTACATTGCTATTTGAAAACCATTAAGGTTGTCTGTGGACTTAAGGTTCGTCTTTCTGTCTAGTCCTTTATAATTTAACCACACTGCGTAAACAGGGCGGCCCGACTGACAACAGTGCTTCTGTTTCGCGAGAGAAATAGCCCAGTTGCTGTCGGCGAGTCACCAAAAAGTTAACCAGAAATTTTACAGATTCGCTAAAATTTTGTCGGACTACGGGAAATACCTAAGATACCCAACTTATAGGACATTTAAAAGCGACACGATTATTTTACTAAGAAATACCAGTTTGTAAATTAAAATAACGTGTGTATTTAGAGCTGTGTTAAATAAGTCAACGATTCTGACGATAGTTGTTATATATATCACATAAAGTTAAACCCGAAATTTATTGATTTATCGACCTTACATCAGATAACAGGGAATACCTGAAATATCTAACCAATATGTCTTGGAAATACGATAAAATAACCTTAAGAAACACCAGTAGGTAAATAATGTGTATGTTTAAAGCCATTTTAATGCAGTCAGTGACTCTATTTGTCACACACCTCACTGGCATTTTCATTTCAAAGGTTCCGCAAATTTAATAAAAAATCAAACTGGATTAGCTTTTGCTTGCGGGAAACTTTTATCAATATCACGGAATCAAAATAACTGCAAGCCCTTTTTTCTCTTTAAAAAAAATGGTGTCTGACACTTATTTATTTTCATAGCAATATATTTTCAAACCACTATTGCTGTTTAGGTTTTTCACCCTTTATTTCTTTAAGTAAATGTCTTCGATAACTACAATTATAGTGCCGCCAGTGTCAATAGTCATCGTTAGAATTAATGGTGTGTAGGCGTACAGAAAAAGAGCAGACTATGCAGCTTGCAAGCACTTTTGCGCTGAATTCGAAACATAAAAACATATTATAGGCGAGAAATATGATACAAAACTTGTTTATTCGTTTTGCCACACAACACAATCTGTTTTTAAAACATACTTACTGAAGGATTAAACACTGGTCGTAGATGGAGCATTTATCTTTAAGTGTTATTTTTCACACTATATTTTTTCTTAAATGATCGGAAGTAAAGAAAGTGTCTTAATTTTTCTAAAACACGTGTTTCTACTTAGGGAATATCCTTGAAACTTTTAGGGCGGAGACCTACACTTACTGCTTTAAAAAACAACATTTCCAAGAGAAATTAATTAAGGAGTTCTTATTTATATATTAAGTAATCTAAATCTATGACCCTAGGACTTATAACTCGCTTAGATGATGAGCGCGGGGTTCTAAAGGCCTAACAAAAATATGGAAGATTCCCTGTTCGGCTTTTTTCAGTTGTACGGTATCGGAAAGAATGTTAACAATCGTTTTGTTTTGTCTTCTTTATCCGCAATTTTTGACCGATGAAAAGCCAAGCTATTTCTTTATTGTTCCTTTTCACAACGAACATCCGTACGTTCATAAATGCGCGCACTGCATGTCTAATCACTTGAGCCACCTCCATACAAGTTCAACCATGACTGAATAAGTGGATCGTTGGGTGTTTGCTCAAGCTTGCCATTTCTATAAGTCTTGACCTTGTGGCTTTCCACGAAAACCGTGTTACTGCAACTTGTAAAAAACTCTGGAAAAAGTCGCTCCACTTGATTCTGCAGTTGGCCGTTGGCTGTATGAAGCTCATATCGATGGGTCTCGCGTGACGCGTGAAATGTAAACTGGCTCACTTTGCCTGTTAGGTGTGCCATATCACCTTCACATGTTTCGCCGCTTGTGCTCGCTTGTAAGATCTTACTCGTGCTTTGTAAAATGGTCTTCATTCTGCTTATACCTAAGGTTTCAAATGAAAAATTATCTGCCATCGTCAAAATCGATTTTAGAACTATATTACGGTTCTCAATGGGTACAGCGAGCTTCTTACTTTACGAGCTCAAGTTGCAGTGAGAAGAAATATTTGTACTAGTCTATGTTCTATCACTGTGTATAGAAGGAAAAGCAGGGAGACAGTGACACCAGGGAAATTAGAAGTTTTGGAAACTAAAACTAGATACAGTAGGGATATCTACCTTGCAGACTTGTGAAATGTGCTGCCAACAGCGTGTTGATGGATGTTGCTTAGTGCTTGAACAACAAGCGTGTTTTATTTCTACTGAGCGGCAGAGAAGCTATCTAGTTGCCATCAATTCAATCTGTCATCCAAACAGGTGGCTTGGCCGCTGGCTATGCAAAATCAATCCACAATGCAATATTTTAACGTGACAAATGAACAAAACGCGATATTTGCGTGTGACTGCCACGTGCGGATAGGGACTAATGATGAAGTGAAGCATTTATTTGACCGGCTTTCTTTTTTTACATGTGATCCAACAGTGTGTTGTTTTTCAAAGTTGGATTTCAGTGAGAGCAGAGGACTAATATCCGTTATGGACTTCGAATCCCTCAGTCCGTACGTTTTTAATTATACTGAAGCCTGCCATCGTATTTGTTCTTCAGTGTTAGCTGTCAAGTCCACTGTCAGCCAAGTCTATGTTTATCATTCATGCATTAAGCAATTTTGCCCATCTGATATATCGAAATTTTTGTTTTCGCTTGTACATGGTATATTTAGACACAGCATGCGATTTACACTCAGTTTATTTCTGGACACTTACGATCTCAAAAAAAAGTTCTACATCTTCTCTGTCTTCTGAGATAAACGCGAATAAGTGGTTCAGAAAGAGAACACCTCAGAAAGTTCATTTTACGAAGCGGGAGTAAAACCCTTCAACTACGAGAATCTCTAGTGGAGAGTTAAGACACGTGAAAGTGACAGAGCGCCCCTAAATAAAACGTGAGTTCAACATCGATATACACCTGTCGCGCGAGGACATCCTCGTGCAGCCAAGAATCTTTGGCCCTTTCACATTTCATTTTACACGCTGCAATTGATACAAGTTTGGTGAAAGATATACGGTCAAAAAGGGCGTGAATCTGTTACCTCCTAGAAAGGCTGGACAATCCGCCGATTCAGTCACGACTTAACCTGTTTTGGCAGCGGCTAAAGAGAGTAGACAATGCAAATTCATTTATCAGCTTAATTTCACAATGGTTGTAAATTGCAAGACGGAACAATTAAGGAATGGCATTATTGCTTTAAACGTGGCCAGAAGGGATTGTCAAATAAATGGCGACAGAAGGCTTCCAGATCTGTATTTTATTTCCAGGTATCCACAGTAATCGGGAACGAAATTGTAAACTCATTCTGAAAATATCGATATGTAAATTATCTGAAAATTAATATAGGTTTACTTCCTGCGATCAGGTATTGATGAAGGAAAAACGAAGAATATTATATGTTAATAAATTATGTATTTGAGAATTGGCTACGAATTGGCCCTGATGTACATACTAATCTTTTCTGATGAAATACGTATAATAAAATAACTAAAACAGCACCGGCCTTTACTTGTGAGCGCGCTGAAAAAGTCACATTGGGATATTTGTGCTTATACTGTATCTGATTTCTAATCTCAGTTACAACATCACGCGTCACTCTTTCCGTGTATATTAATACAGCATTCAGCTCGATCTACACTCGCTACAGTAGAAATTCTATCTAATCTTGTATGCTTTTTAACCCGTGAATTGCATAAACAAGTTACGGGCTGTATTGGAGGAGGATCAGATTGTGCTACTGAAGGGCTGGTTGATTATCTGCTACCTTTTCGCAACTCCGCTGTTTTGCGGGCGCATATATCGTTTGAAATCTCTAGTGTAGCGCTAAACATGGAACCGTTCGTTCAAATTACTCAATTTAAGGTGGCTTACTACAGTTTTGATGGGTTATAACAGCCCAACTTTTAACTCTTTTAAAAATATTCTATGATGTTTTTCCTTTCTCTATTAACTGTTTGCTTAAGGTGGTTCCATAGAGTAATCATTTATCGGGTTGCGCGCGCTAGTGTTATGTTTTGACTGCTGTTTTTGCATTCGTTTTTACACCCAGTCCTCTCAAACTTATCAAATGTAATAAGCAATAATGAAATAATGTTTTAATTACTGCCATCTCTGTTAAAATTATGGCCTTTAGTTTAGAATTATAATGCCCAAACATGTGCGTTTTTTACCGTTTTTATGTCTTTATTTGTGATTTTCTCGAATTTCCTTCGCTGAAATCTTCCAAAGTTCTCATAGTACGTTGAATCCGGTGGGATACGAATTTTACAACACGAATAAAGTAGGGTTTGCAAAGGTTGTTTTTCCGATTTTTGCAGATTTATGTCTTTTACCGCTTCTGAAAATCTTGTCAGATCGATTTCTCTAAAAAACGAGCTCCAACTAAAGTAAAATAGTTATTACCAGTATGTCAAATTTTACGGAATTTCACCGAAGGAAACGCGAGAAAATTCACTGTTAGTGTTACCTTTTGTGCTTATGTTGACGTCATAAAATATCGAAAACCACGCTGCGGAGTGGGTTCAGAGCCACCTTAAAATTTCGCAAATTTAAACCCACTCCGCAGAGTTTTTTTAAACTTTGCAAAAAGTTGCATCTTATCATGCTTATTACAATTCGATAATAAAAATGGGGGTCACCGAGCTCGTTTATGAGTTATAAGCGTTAAAAGCTAAAATTTAGGGTGTTTTTAGCAGGTCATATTGTTCCTACAGGAACCTGTTATATTAAAAGGATAACCGCAACTTGTTTACTAGTGGTTAGGAATTTGTATGATACCATTATTGTAGCAGCACTTGTTAAACATTGGTAGTATTCATCGTTCAAAGTATAGCTGTTAGAAAAGTGCTGGAAACTGTTGCTAGCCTCCTTAATCTCCACTGTTTGGGCGTACGTCAATTTATGTTTATATGTCTTGTTATGTCACAGTCCTGTACAGTTTATTGGCAGTTTGAATCCTCTTCTGGATTCGTATTAAACCAAGTTGTTATTCTATCCCCAGTTGTAAACACCCAAAGAAAAACACCTTTTTCTTATTTTATAACTTTGTTGTACGGTTTTCTCTTGTCTGTGACAAATGGGGGAAACTAATTTCTGTCTTCTTCTGATAACTGTTCACATGGGAAAATCTATTCAGAACTGAGTTTTCGAACTCTGCGATCGTAGCAATTCCACCTTTTCATAGGTATATTTAAGACTGTTTTCTGGAAAAGATAACAATTTAGAGCAGGATCAGAAAAGTTAAGTGAATCCGTGCATTTGTACTGATTCCAGTAGTAGTTGATCTTGCCAAGCTCTTTGGTAAAACCCAGTGGATCAAAATGCTCAGAACTTTTCACTGCAAGCATAAAAACGCCTTCTAAGAGGACATGTAGTTACTGGAGAGTTAATAACCACAATGGTGCAAAAATGTGGAAGTGTAGGACATGGGTTACAAGGCAATTACAAATGAACATATATGAAATTGGTTTAAATTTTGGCTTGATGTTGAGGATAAAAATGGGTCAAATCAGAAAAGACAAAGACATTATTTCATACGGAAGCTGAGGAGGGACTTCCGACTTCCGACTTCTGAGTTCCGACTTCGGATCGGACTTCTGAGTTCCGACTTCTGAGTTCCGACTTCCGACATCTGAGTTCCAACTTCTGAGTTCCGACTTCTGAGTTCCGACT
>Ga0126338_10002814_pt1 | contig 12063 bp, 8 predicted proteins | sample OrbCmetagenome_2_FD_92529 | JGI IMG/M metagenome (GOLD analysis project Ga0126338, IMG submission 92529) | Coral microbial communities from Petempiche,Puerto Morelos, Mexico - Orbicella C C metagenome | ecosystem: Host-associated > Invertebrates > Cnidaria > Coral | place: Petempiche,Puerto... | reverse complement strand
GTTTCCCCCCCCCCCCAAAAAAAAAAAACTTGGGCCCCCTTTTTAAAATTCTGCCTATTCCCCTTAAATTTTTGGAGGGGGACCTAAAAAAGGGGGATGTTATTTCTTGACAAAAATTTCCCCCTCTTTTGGTTTTTTTTTCAAAAATTTAATGACCCCCCCCCCTATTTTTTTATATGGGGGTTTTCCCCCCCCCCCCCCCCCCCCCAGCATTTACTGTGAAAACTCCAGCAAATGGATTTTGTGAAAATTTATAATTTCATCATTATACAGGAGGGGTAACCTGTAGAGTGGTTGTCAAAGAGAAATTTGATTTCCTGCAATAGCTAAAAGTTACAAATATTCATGTTACTGTTAATATTAGTTTATGTTTACAACTGAGCAGTCTTTTAAGCTAATTACAAGGTATCAAGTATTGCCCAAAATTCTGTCTCAAGACCAAAATTATTTAGCAAAAAAATGATGTTGATATTCCAGCAAATATCCACACTCCTCCTACAGAAGGGTTTTTGGTTTAACCCTCCCAGAGCTCTGAATATTCTGGACTAGTTTCGTACTTTCTTTTTAAAATTTGGATTTTAAATTCCCACTACACCTCATTTTCTAAGGACCTTCCACAGGGTGGGTATGGATATTTTCTTGAACCACTGACACATTTGGTACTGTTTTAGTTCTTACATGTTTACAAGTCTCTTAAGAGTGGGACATTTTGCAAGACTTTTAGTAACTCCTTAGTTTCAAAGTAGGAAGCTGCTACACTGTTTTTCTCCTGGTGACACCATAGAGTGCCACCTAGAAGGGTGCATTACTTAAGGCAATTTCAGCGTCAACTAACCAGTTATAGAATAATCCATTATTGTTATATGTTAATCATTGAAATTCGAAGCAATGGCTTAAAACTGTAAAAGAACTCAAAAGAAAAGTGACAAAGGGGCATGGATGGAAAAGACACTACAACATATTTTAAGTTTATGTTGATTTGTTTTCATGCATATGTCATGGTTAAATTTTGCCCTTTGTACATCTTGGTGTTTTCCTTTGTTCTGTTGTGTGGTATTATGTTATAATGTACATGAAAATACCCAGTTTTACCAAGGGTAATATCGAACCACAATGCATACACTGCATTGGCATGTAAATGGTCATTTTTCAATCCACTTGTAAATCTTTTTGCCAAGACAAAAACGTTATGTATGCATGTATTCAGTGCATGAAACCAGTCACTGCACGCAGCTGTAGAAGTTAGTTCACATGCATATTTTCAGGCTTCAATAATTCTTACTTTAGGTCATCTTTATAGCTCTTAAATTCCCACACTAGCACAACCAAGCTGCCCCACTGACTAAAAATGTTTCCGAAATATTAGTGGATTATGATGGTTTACAGTCAAACCAAGTGAAGCGTACCTCTCAAGATTACATTGATGAATTGATTATTTGAATATTGAACCTGCTAGTCGTTTCAAGAATGCAATAATGAATTGATTATTGGAAAATTGAACCCACTAGTTGTTCCAAGAATACAGCTAATAGGTTTAATGTTCAAAAAAATCAATTAATATTGATTTTTGAAATGACTAGCGTGTTCAAGATTTAAATAATCAATTCATTATTGCATTCTTGAAATAATTAGCGGGTTCAGTATTCAAATAATCAATTCATTGATGTAATCTTGAGGGGTACGCTTCACTTGGTTTGACTGTAACATGGAAAGATGATTAGTGAAGGCTTAACCAAATGTCAAAATATGAAACAACCTAAGTTTGTCAAGTGTATGTAAGATCACAAGACCCAATTCTGTCAGACTTGGTTTTCTTGATTTAGGTCTCCAATAACATCAGTTAGTGTGAATCACTGTTTAGTATTATTATTATTTTTTTTTTTTCAAAAAAAAATTCAGTGCTTACTAAAGTTCCTTGACGCTCAAGAATGCTTGCAACTTTTGAAAAACAACTTAAATGCTCAGACAAGTACTTGTGGCAGAATATGAGCTTGTAATCACAATCCACCAACTCCAAAGCCGTTTTAATGTTTATATTTTTAAGTGGCAACCACACTCTAAAATAAGTAATTTAACTTTTCAGACTAAAATAAATCTCTATTTTGGAGTGGGAAATGTGTTAAATTTATAGTTAATCAAATGCAAATAAAGCTGAAAACCTCTCCTTCATTATCGAAGGGTTCAAAGAAAATCTCTTTACCAGCTTGCCCTAGGATGGGGTAGCATGAAAGTCATTTTCATTTGCCACCCCCTCCCCCTACAAAAAAAAATTATCTTGCTGGCATGAGTAATATATTAAAAATTCTCCCGAACAGACAACTTTCTTTTTACATTGAATTTTTTTAATTTTATGCAAGTCTTCAAGAAAGAATATTTTGTCTCAAAAATGATAACCTGCAAACTTAAATTTTCAGTATAGAACTGATGCATTTTATTGAAATTTGGATAAATGGATATTACCCTGTCCAAAGAGAGATTAGATTGATTGTTTGGTTGATTGAAAATATTGTGGTAACTGGGTTTGCTTTGTCAAGGGCAATAACTTGTTGCTACTGACTTTGAAACTGTTAAGAAAATATCCAGAGTGGCAACGTCCTCTCATATGTAACAGTTATATTGTTGTTGAGACACAACACTTTTTCCCACCAATTAGAGGTGTTGTATGACAACCCAGATAACAGCTGTTAACAAGGCTACAATGAAGGATGGGCATTGTTCAGTTACAAGAACAAAGAAATTAGTGATATTACTTTCACTTTCTTTGCTCCTTGATAAACCACTAGGGATTAATGCAAACTTTTAATACCTTGCTTTAAAATTTCTCAAATCACTTTTCTTTGGCATCATATGTTGTGTTGCTCCAGCAAATAATCATACCCCTCCCTCAAAGGGTTTGTTGGGTTGACGTCAACCCCCAATCTGTCTGGAAATTCCAGTTTTGCTTTCTACTTTCCTTTAAAAGTTTTAGCTTTTGAGATCCCCCTCCCCCTTGGAAGATCTATTTACCCTTCTGCACACATTCACATCCAAGGAACAAATATTTAAGACTGATGGATTCTATTTAAGCAGTGATACTAAGCTGGTGATTGTTGTACAACACAAGTCAATATTTCTTATATTCTTCATTTTATTTCAATCAGTACATTTTCACACGCTACCTAAACTTGCTCATCTGTTAAATAGATCTTATCATTTCCATTGAGAGTAAAAAAAATGAGATGTCTCAAAATAATTGGGTACCCATGGAATCAAGCTTTGCTATGAACCAGGTTAACATTATCTATATTATTCAGTTTTCTAACTGAAAGTAAATACAAAATTTAAGTGTTCTCATCTCAAGAAGTAATTGCACAAACTCAGATGTAAGACCTGACAGATGTAGTAATTATAGTCAAAGACTAAGAGAACTCAAACGTTTGCATGTAGAGCATACAAAGATTTTGAGATTTCCTAAACTCTAAAAAAAGTTTCCTAACTAATTCACTAAAGAGGTGCTGATCAAACAAAAAGAAACAATGATTGTTTGTTAAATTAAGGAAGAGTGAAGAAAGGTTTTGGCTTACTGTTTCAACATTTTACATCAATGACATTGTTATTTAAGTTACAAATTCTTCACTGTGTACTTCTAATTTCCTACAACACATGCAGAACCAATTTGGTCCAAATCCTTCATGCCCAAATTCTCTGTACCTTATTTACATTATTGAGAATAAACATGACAAAAGAGAAATTTTCATCAGTCTGCCATTTATAGAATTATATAGTTAATTTCTCCAAAATAGTAGTTTCAAAACAGTATGAAGACAAGTGAGGAAAATTAGCATTGTTTTTGTTTTAATTATTAAAACTTGAACGCTGTCAAAATCATGGCTCACTGTTTGAAGGACTCTTGTGTTACACTTCTGCTTCAGTGCGCAGAGCTATGACACTCCATTACATTACATTAACTATAAATTCCTTGTACTCTAAGATTCTTTGGATCAAATGGTGCTTTGATGTGTACTTGTGCAGGAAACAGTTCCCCCATCAATTCAATACTGTATTTGCCTGACTTTAAGAACTCTGTGGTCACTGGGTTGCCACTAGGATCTTTAACATATCCATAAGCCATGCTCTTGCCTATTGCATAACCATACTCTCCTCTTCGGATGAAGCCAACAACTTTGTCATCGCGCCATATTGCTTCAAGACCAAGAAGAGCCTTGTGACTGTAAATACAAGATGCAAATAATCAAAATGTTGTAAGCTTACATTGTGTTGTTCCAGGAAATACCCTTGGTTTCATGGCTTGAACTTCACAACTACAGGAAATTCCATTTATTTGATATAATCTTCAAACTTCCCCTAGAAAAATTTGGCTTTTCAGACATTTCTTTCCCTTGATGTTCTTTGTGGTGGGTTAACAGCTATTTTCTGGAGCTGCACAACATTGCAAAAAGACAAGCTGATTACAATACCGTGTGCCACTTCTGACACCATCATTACATTTTGCTCTACTTAATTAAAAGACTTCTTCCATTCAGGTGGCCAGCTAAAGCAGTGGTGTCTTGCGCATGCAGTGGGGGAAAGCCTACTTACCTGTGCATGTAAAGTGTATGGGTCTTAATCGAGTCACTACAGCATCTCTAATGATCACAGAGCTTAAGTGACAACTTATGCATTGATAATAATAATCGTGTTTCTTACTCTTCAATGGTGAAGCATACTAATCTCTTCCTAAGACCTTCAGCTTTCTGCTGTTCAAGGGCTTCCCTTCCAAGAAATGGGGTATCTGACTTCAGTTTGCAAGTGAAACCCAATCCTGCCTCCAGAGGAGTATCGTCATGTCGTAAATCCTGATGCCAGTGTTTGTAACCTTTCTCTGCACTGAGTGAATCCAAAGCTCTGTAGCCACCATTTACAATACCAAACGTTTTTCCAGCTTCAATGATTGCTTCATAAACTCGCACACATGAGTCACGGGGGATGTGTAACTCCCAACCAAGTTCACCGACGAAAGTGATCCTAAGAGCACGAACATCATGGCCAGCAACATTGATGACTTTGTGAGTGGAGAAAGGGAAGGCCTCATTGCTAAGATCTGCTGAGGTCAGACACTGGAGTAACTCACGACTGAAAAGAAATCACATAAGATGTATGGTCACTGGCAACGTGTTGGTGATACAACCTTACAAAATACTACTGCCCAGTAACCCAAGGTAGAATGTCAAAGCCATCCAATTTGCATAGCAATACTCCTTAGAAGTCACTCACATGGTGTCAAAGAAGCCTGCAAATCCTGCAACTGTAGTTTTGCACATTATTAGCATTAACATGTAGAAGGTGATTGTAATCATCTTTAACCTAACTATTTGCTACCTACCATGAAATCTTCTTTTGGTCACTTACCTTTTCGGTCCCTGTACACTCAGCATTCCCATTTTCTCTGAGTTATCTTCAAATTTGACATCATATTGTTTGTCTTGAAGAATATTTTGGATATGACACCAACCATGCTGACCTATTCCACCACCGACTGCAATGTAAAATCCATCACCTGGAAATTGATGAAAGCATGGTAAGGGTGACTTATGTGACATTGTCAACAACCTTTGAAACAGTTTTAGTGATGCCCCTGGAGATATGGGGGTAGGTACTCCAAGTACATAACCTGTAGAGGGATATACCACAAGATAGGCTATGGTTTTTGGCCTTGATGCTCTGAACTGGGTATGGTGACACAACTGCTGTCATTAAACATGGTTTATACAGAACTCAACCATCCAAAATTGGAGACAGTTTGTGATATTAACAGGTGATCAGCCAATACCTCATGGCTGTGGGTCAAGCCTTAAATTGCCCCAACACAAACTTTCTCTTTGACCTTGAGTCATAACAAACATCGCTTATTGTTGTTTGATGTTGGACAAATGTAGAATAGTATGCTGTTCTAAAGTTTGAGTCTAAAGAATAAAAATGAATGCTTACACAAGCTGTATGTTCCTGTATACATGGTGCAACTGGTTCATTTTTCAATTAAATTTCTATTTAGAATTTCAGAAAATTTCCTCTTGCTTTCTTTAATTAAAATAATTAGGTATTTTATATGAGGGCCAACGTGAAGGAGATTGGTTGGTTTTCATGTATGGAGTGTACTTGACAATCTGATTTGACTTCAGTTCCCTGCAACCACAGCCATGTTGTCAGGCTTTGAATATTTCACACCCAACATAACTTGTAGCCCTAGTCTTATCCCAGCAGTGATGTTTTAAAAAATGTGTCTACACGTATATTAAATAATTTCAGTCTAATTCCTATTTACAAGTGAGTGATCAGGTGAGCATGTAGTGAGCCAATGAAATAACTGGTTGTTCTTAGACTAATAAATTTACACTTTAAGGATCACAAACTTGAATTTGTTCCATTGCTCACCCTCAAATTGTGGTTTTACAATACTTGAACCATCGCCATTCTCCAAGACACTGACAGTGATATCAGCCTCAGCACCCCCATCTTTGTTTGTCATACAGGTGTAAGTAGTAGCACCTGTAAATTATTTAGTAATAAGTCAGTTATCCAAAAGTCTGAAGGAGATATTAGTTATGAAGTCAAAAAAATTGTATGCAAGAGACCCTTCTGAGTGAAGAGTACGTGAAGAGTGAAGAATGACGAGTGAAGGGTGATGGTTGATGGGTCAAAAGAGAAGGATGAACGGTGAAGGGCAAAGATTATTATTAGATTCACAAGATTATTTCACAATTTCTCTTACCCTGTGTGTGTGGGAAAGTCAAGTACGACAAAAAAAATCATTTGATTGATACTGAGTTTACATTGTTATAACTGAGATTAAATAATAGACCCTGACTAATAAGATTAATATGTGCAAGTCAAATAATTAAATGCACATGTACCAGTAACTACAGTTAAGTACTAAGTACACTTTGGTACCTGGAGGTTTTGCCATATTATTGGTGAATATCCAGTCTGCAGCCTTCTGAGCATCAGGGCCAGTTAAATAAAACTTAGCAAAGTATGACATGTTGAAAACAGCTACTTTTTCTCGACATGCAAGGCATTCTTTTCCAATCTGTCAATGAAAGACAATCTTATTTTTAGTTTGTATAGTGTGATCGTCTGGGTGAGGGTAGTTCTGAAAAGAACTGTTGTTGGTGAGTGTTGTTGGTGAGTGTTGTTGGTGAGTGTTGTTGGTGACCCTCACCCGGATGATCACACTATATGAACTACTGATACTCCTGGGTTCAAACCATTTACAATCTTATTTTTAACACCATTTCACAAAATATAGAAAAATTGCAATTAACATAAGACTCAGAGAATTTGAGTCAAATTTCATTGGTCTTGCCATCTTGATGCCACGAAGACTCAATTTCTTTTGCAAGAGTGGGAAAGTCTCATGCTCACTCAAAAGATTTCATTTAGAGCCCTTTCATATGAACCTGGTCAACCAGGCTGGTTTGGTTTCCAAGATCTTGCCTCATCATTCTTTCCTTCATAAAAGTTTCAATGTAATCATATGAGATGCCGGGCTGGTACGATGACCGAGATGTTGGTTTTTGCAACTGAGATCTCAGTAACTGGATTTAAAATTATCCCACATGAACGCTGCAGCGCGGGTAATTGGGATGAAACTTTTTTGAAAAAATAGCTTCGCTTGTATGTATTTCCACTTCAGAAGTATGTAAATTTGCTTTATAAGTAATTATAATTATAAAGTTACCAGAGTCCACAAAGCTACGACAATCATGAACCGTTCAAGTTTACGTTCAGGCTCATATGAGCAGGCCCTTAGTCTCACTGTCTTGAGGAGTCACTGATTTACTATTTGGCTATTTACTATTTACCATTTGATTTACTGTTGAAATGCTCGGAGACATTAGCTGTTAAAGCTACTCTACAATCCGAGGGTAAATAAAGTATACTACTACTACTACTACTACTACTACTACTACTAGCACCCCTAAATAGGCATGGTGGCCTCATGGTTAGTGTGCTCATCTCCAGATTGAGCAGTCTGGGTTCAAGCCCTGGCCGGGGACATTGCGTTGTGTTTTGGGCAGGACATTTTACTCTCACACTGTGCCTCTCTCTACCCAGGTGCATAAATGGATACCGATGAACTTAATGCCGGGGGGTAACCCTGCAATGGACTAGCATCCCATCCAGGGGGGAGTAGAAATACTCCTAGTCACTTCATGCTACAGAAACTGGGATAAGCTCTAGCCTGGTGGGCCACTTGGCCTGTACTCAGACTTTTCCTTTACCTTTACCTTTTTACCTCTAAAGAGGCACCGTGGGACAGAGTGATCTTGCCTAAAACACAATATACCAATGGCTAATCCAAAGCAAGGTTTCCTTACCTCTTATTGAAATCTAGCAATTAACAATACTTTAATTTGATACTTACAATATCATGATGAGGTGGAAAGTCAAAGGTGTAGTCCTGACCCAGCAGTTCATTGTATTTATAGTCTTGGTGTTTTTTAACATCATAAGCTCCATAGTAATCATACTTCTTTACCTGAATGTGAACAAATTAAACACAAATTAATATGCCTGTTCAAAGATCTTGACTAATTTGTTATCAAATGCAACTACAGTAACTAAGTCAGCAGACAGTGTTTTTTAAGACAAACTTTAAAGTAACTTGGAATGGAGACTTTTACCTCTTACTAAAAGCAATTATTGCTAAACTTTTGAGTTGCCAAATGATATGTTAACACTTTACTTTAGGAGGTAACTTTTTTAAATCAATGCACATCAAAACTGTTGCTTCAAGCATGGAGAAAAAAACAGTAAAACTTCCCAAATCATTGCTAAATAAATAATAAAAAGCAGATGAAGAGAGGGTCTTGATTACCTCGGGTACTGCATCAGGAACAAACCAGCCTGGTCTCTCCCAGCCATGTCGCTCCTGATAAATACATCCTTTGTCCAAGAGGACCTGAAATTGACAGTCATTTGGCATGTTATTGAAATATGTAATATAAAGGTATCGAGTGTTTAATTTTGATACTACAGGTTAAGGGAAAGTCGTTTAATAGTTACTAAGAGACTTTATTTAGAGCACTCCTGTATTATGATTTAGGAGAAATATCGGACTATAAAATAGTGTATATTAAACATCAAATATTAAATTTAAGACATTAGTTTAATTAGGCAAACAGCTACAATCATAAAACAGTTTGATAGATCTGACATTATTTTTTATGGAGTACCTATAACACATTAGTGCACTTGTCTCTGGATCGAGTGGCCCGGGTTCGAGCCCTGGCTGGGAACACTATGTTGTGTTCTTGAGCTTGACACTTCACTCTCACAGTGCCTCTCTCCACCCAGGTGTATAAATGGGTATCGGCAAACTTAATTCTGGGGGTAACCCTGTGATGGACTAGCATCCCATCCAGGGGAGAGTAGAAATACTCCTAGTTGCTTCATGCTACAGAAACCAGGATAAGTTCCGGCCTGGTGTGCCACTTGGCTGGTATGCAGACATTCCCTTTACCCTTATAACACATTACTGAAAACCCAACCACAAATGAACTTAAGGGAGCTACTGTAACACTAATTCATGTACAACAGAAGACAAACTGCTCAATATATATAACACTCAGTTTAAATGATTTTTGTCTGCAATTTTAGTTTGACTGAAACAATTCTTCAGATTCTAAGAACACGCTTTGAACTCACAGAGACTTGACTAGAAATCATGTTCATCTGGTTAGTTTGCTTATTGAAAGTTAACAAAGTAGACACTACAGTACCTTGTGAAAAGGATCACATCGCATATTTCTAGAAGCAAGCGGTTCATCATGGCGAAAAACCATTGAATAGTTTTTTGCATAGGATTCGTGACTTCTTTCCCTCAGCCATTTTTGATTGGACGTAATTGATGAATGGAAACGCCTACAATAATAGTTAATAAATAAATAAAATTAATGCAACAGAGTAGAAATTATGGGTTGTCATTGTCTTTCTACAACTGACTGAATGAGCTTCAAGATTGACTAGCTGTGTGGAGGTCCTGTGGTCTCATGGTTAATGTGCTCATATCCAGATCAAACAGTTCGTGTTTAAGCCCTGGCCGGGAACATTGTGTTGGAAATTGTGGCAAGACACTAAATACTTTCACAGTGCCTCTCTCCACCCAGGTGTACACATGGGTACCAGCAAATTTAATGGTGGGGGTAACCCTGCAATGGACTAGCATCCAATCCAGGGGGGAGTAGAAATACTCATAGTCACTACATGCTATGGAAACTGTAGATAGGTGCTGGCCTGATAGGCCACGTGGCTTGTATGCAGACTTCACCCATACAAAATAGTCTGTAATAAATATTTTTTTGGTCAATTAAAGATAATTTTACCATTCTCATACATGATAGATGAAGAAGAGACAATTTTTTCAGAAATTGATTACCACAGCCTGGGTAGCAAGTGCTTCTGTGGGGTTCGGGTGCAAAGAATTACAGCGTGAAAAATGGAGCGAGTAAAACACAGGGGAAGGGGTGGGTAAGGAAGGCAGGAAACGCTTGCAGACAAACCCCTGGATTTTAAAAACTGCTCACGTGCACACTGAGATGTCATGCTGTCATTGATTGTCATAAATTAACCAAGAGAATCTTCAGTTTTCTGTAGTGGAAGTGAACTTTGGACCAAAACAAACTTTAATTTGTCAAATATGTCTGAAACAACAAGTGTATGGTGGGAATGGAGAAATCTCGATGACTCCGGGCGACCAATGCAGGCTTTATAAAATTTTTGCAATTTCAAAGTTAAATTTGGTAATTTATAATCAAGCTATATTTCTACCCAATCCGTCTAAAAGGAAGGACTGCAAGGGTGACGGTTTAGCATAAATCTGCCAGAAAGTTAAAATGTGAGAATTATTCAAGTCGCATTTGTAATCCTTGTGCTCACAACATTTGAAATCTTGGATCACTGTATTCATTCGTCCAGGAATCAATAAAGGTAAAATTAGCTAGTCAACTCCTACAAAGGCAACTCCAGTAAAGAAGCGTTTGCTGGAAATGCCAGATCCGCAAATCGGTTTGAATGTTATCGCCTGTGACAAAAACAAACTACGGAAAGTCTTCTCGGAAAACTCTCGTATTTGGGCAAGAGAGGCTTCAAACATCGGAGAAAGAAAATAATGATAATCTTGACCAGTATCTGAATATAGATAATCTTCCCCTAGGCGGCCTCCAAGTCAAAGCTGTTTATAACACCAACTCTGGAAATGTCCTCGTAAGAATTCCCTGCGACGAGAAGACTAGATGTTTCGTAAGGCAAATATGTGAAAAAAACTGGCATGCCGCAGTTAACACTAAAACAAATCATTCAGAATTGTACCCAAAGGTTCTAAATGCTGTCAACAAAAATGCTTCTAATGAAATGTCGGAGTAGCTAGTACATGATAAAATCAGAAAGCATGCTATGTAACAACCCAGACAAAATCACTAGGTTTTCCCACTCAGTAGTATCTTATTATCTTGTCCTTGGTGCATGTGGCATTCAAGAAAGTGATGTTAAAATGAAAGGAACAGCTGCAAATTGTGTCGCACTTGCTTCTGTAATAATGTGCAGGCTTCGAAATACCAAAGCATCGGCATTGCACCACAGATTTTTACTGTACTGTCAAAGCTCACGACTAAATCCTTGTTTGGCAGGAAAAGTTAACGCTTTTTATAAACAAGCTTCAAATGCATCTTCCCATCCTTTCTGGCACTCAGGGCCGGGTTGTTCAAAGCCTGATTAAGCTATCCCAGGATTAGCGAGAATTTTGATTTCATTTTTGTACATTTTCGGTGAGGTTCTCTGAATATATTGTTTGTGCCAGGGCTCGAAATTGCGACTCACTGGTCGCCAATGCAACCAAAAATTGAGCACTGGTGACTAAATTTTCAGAACTGGTCGCCAGCTGGCGACTCGTGTTTTGTTCGCTAACTAAAGAAAACCACGACACAACTTTTGTTTTTAAATCTTTATATTAGGAAATCAATCGGATATGGTAGCTAGTATACAACTCACCTTTCCGTCCCCAGTAAAATAATGTCTGAATATTAC
>Ga0126338_10002813_pt1 | contig 12065 bp, 4 predicted proteins | sample OrbCmetagenome_2_FD_92529 | JGI IMG/M metagenome (GOLD analysis project Ga0126338, IMG submission 92529) | Coral microbial communities from Petempiche,Puerto Morelos, Mexico - Orbicella C C metagenome | ecosystem: Host-associated > Invertebrates > Cnidaria > Coral | place: Petempiche,Puerto... | reverse complement strand
TTAGTTTAAAGAGATTTCATTTGTAAATGAACCGTAGTCAAGATTGTTTTGCTAAAGGTCTTGATAGTACATTTCAAAACGAGCGTTAGGTATCAAACAAACTACAGTCAGATATATCGGGATCATTGAACTAAGTAATTTGCCAAACACGATGTGGGGTTTGTGCCAAATCCATTCTCGTTGTCACTTTTATGCACCGAGAAAAAGTAGATTAACAATGAAACACTATAGGGCGTGCTCGAGCACGAAGTCAATCAATATATGAGGTACGTGTCTACAAGAAGTGGTCGAAAGTAAAACCTAACTCGTCAGTAAAACCTAACTCCTTCTACCTCGAGAATTATCAAAACATCATGCAATTGTGAATTATATATATTACAAGCAAAGCTCAAACTACAAATTAGTGTTAGTTAAAATAAGACAAATAGAAACCTCAGAGAACTATCACAGCTGATTCAAAGAATATACATTCAATTAGCTTTTCAGGTTTCTTTCGCTTCATATTTCTACCAGACAATGGCAAAATGATTTCAAGCAAAGCAAGCAAAACTGTTCCCATGGCACCAAGACAGACACCTGCGCTACGTTTCTACAAGACATTCATACTAATTATGGTTATCCAAAGTCCATCAAAAGCGACAATGACACCAGCAATATCATCTTCAAGTGTGACAACTAATGTTACAACAAGTCCTGAACCAACAACTACTATGAGACCAGCAACATCGTCTACAAGTGTAGCAACTAATGTTACAGCAACTGTTAAATCAACAACGACAATGACACCAACGACATCCCCTACAAAAGTGACAACCAATGTTATAACAAGTCCTGAAAGAACAACAAGAATGATACCAGCAACATCGTCTACGAGTGTAACAACTAATGTTACAACAACTGCTGAACTAATAACGACAATGAAAACAGCAACATTATATACAAGTGCAGCAACTAATGTTACAACAGGTGCTGAACCAACAACAATGATACCAGCGACATCATCTACAAGTGTGGCAACTAATGTTACAACAAGTGCTAAACCAACAGCGACAATGACATCAGCGACATCATCTACAAGTGTGACAACTAATGTTACAACAAGTGATGAACCAACAGCGACAATGACACCAGCAACATCGTCTACAAGTGTGACAACTAACGTTAAAACAAGTGCTAAACAAACGACATTAATGACACCACCGTCTACTAGTGTGACAACTAATGTTAGAACAAGTGTTGGAAAAACAACATCAATGAAACCAACGACATCGTCTACAAGACTGGCAACTAATGTTACAACAAGTGCTGAACCAACAACAACAAGGACAACAGCAACATCGTCTACAAGTGTAAAAACTAATGTTACAAAAACTGCTGAACCAACAACAATAATGACACAAGGAACATCGTCTACAAGTGTAACAACTAATACTTCGCCAATTGCTGAACCAACAACAACAATGACACCAGCGACATCGTCTACAAGTGTGGCAACTGATGTTACAACAAGTGCTGAACCAACAGTGATAATGACACCAGCAACATCATCTGCTACTGTGAAAAATAATGTTACAACAAGTGCTGTGGCAAGAACGACAATGACACCAGCGACATTGTCTGCAAGTGTAACAAATAATGTTACAACAAGTGCTGAACCAATAGCGACAATCACACCAGTGGCATCGCCTACAAGTGTGACAACTAATGTTACAACAAGTGCTGAACCAACAAGGACAATGACACCAGTGACATCGTCTGCAAGTGTAACAAATAATGTTAAAACAGGTGCTGAACCAACAGCGACAATCATACCAGCGGCATCTCCTACAAGTGTGGCAACCTATGTTACAACAACTGCCAAACCAATAACAACAACAACAGCGACCTCGCCTTCAAGTGGGACAACTAATGTTTCAACAAATGCTTAAGCAACAGCGACAATGAAGACAGCGACATCGTCTAGAAGTGTAACAACTAATGTTACAGCAACTGCTGAGCCAACAACGAGAATGACACCAGCGACATCGTCTGCAACTGTGACAGCTAATATTACAACAAGTGCTGAACCAACAGCAACAATGATACCAGCAACATCATCTGCTACTGTGAAAACTAATGTTACAACAATGACACCAGCAACATCGCATACAAGTTTGACAACTAATATTACAAAAAGTGCTGAACGAAGAACAACAATGACAGCAGCGACATCATCTGCCACTGTGACAACTAATGTTGCAATAAGTGCTGAGGCAACAACGACAATGACACCGACATCGTCTGCAAGTGTAACAACTAAGGTTACAACAAGTTCTGAACCAAAAGCGACAATGACACCAGCAGCATCGCCTACAAGTGTGCCAGCCTATGTTACAACAAGTGCCAAACCAATAACAACAACAACAACAACAACAGTGACATTGCCTACAGGTGTGACAACTAATGTTACACCAACTGCTGAACCAGCAACAACAATGACAGCAGCGACATCTCCTACAAGTGTGAAAACTAATGTTACAACACGTGCTGAACCAACAACATCAATGACACCAGCGGCATCGCCTACAAGTGTGACAACCTATGTTACAACAACTGCCAAACCAACAACAACAACAACTCTAGCGGCATCGCCTACAAGTGTGACAACTACTGTTAAAACAACTGCTGAACCAGCAACAACAATGACACCAGCAACATCTCCTACAAGTGTAACAACTAATTTTCCAACAAATTCTGAAGCAACAGCGACAATGAAAACAGGGGCATCGTCTAGAAGTGTAACAACTAATTTTTCAACAAATGCTGGAGCAACAGCGACAATGAAAACAGCGGCATCGTCTGGGAATGTAACAACTAATGTTACACCAACTGCTGAGCCAGCAACGAAAATGACACCAGCGACATCGTCTGCAAGTGTGACAGCTAATGTTACAACAAGTTCTGAACCAACACCAACAATGATACCAGCGACATCGTCTAGAAGTGTAACAACTAATGTTACAGCAACTGCTGAGCCAACAACGACAATGACACCAGCAACATCGCCTACCAGTGTGACAACTAATGTTACAATAAGTGCTGAACGAAGAACAACAATTACTCCAGCGACATCATCTACAAGTGTGGCAACTAATGTTACAACAAGTGATGAACCAACAACAGCAATGACACTAGCGACATCGTCTACAAGTGTGACAACTAATGTTACAAGAGCTGCTGAACCAACAACAACAGTGACACCAGCGAAATCGTCTACTAGTGGGACAACTAGTGTTACAACAACTCCTGAACCAACAACGAGAATAACACAAGCAGCATCGCCTACAAGTGTGACAACTAATGTTACAACAAGTGCTAAACCAACAAGGACAATGACACCAGCAACATTGGCTACAAGTGTGACAACTAATGTTACAACAAGTGCTAAACCAACAAGGACAATGACACCAGCAACATTGGTTACAAGTGTGACAAATGATGTTACACTAAGTGATGAACCAACAGCAACAATGACATCAGCGACATCGCCTGCAAGTGTGACAACTAATGTTACTACAAGTGCTCAACCAACAAGGACAGTGACACCAGCAACATTGACTGCAAGTGTAACAACTAATGTTACAACAAGTGCTCAACCAACAGCGATAATGACACCAGCAGCATCATCTTCCACTGTGACAACTAATGTTACGACAGATGCTGAACCAAAAACAACAAGGACACCACCGACATCGTCTACAAGTATGAGAACTAATGTTAAAACAAGTGCTGAACCAACAACAACAATGACACAAGCGACATCATCTACAAGTGAAACAACTAATGTTACAACAAGTGATGAACCAACAACAACAATGACATCAGCGACATCGCCTGCAAGTGGGATAACTAATGTTAAAACAAGTGCTGAACCAACAGCGACAAGGACACCAGCAACATCGTCTGGAAGTGTGACAACTAATATTAAAAGAAGTGCTGAACCAACAACAACAATGAGACCACCGGCATCGCCTACAAGTGTGACAACTAATGTTAAAACAACTGCTGAACCAACAACAACAACAACAACAATGACACCGGCGACATCGGCTACTAGTGTGACAACTAATGTTGCAACAAGTTGTGAACCAACAACGACAATGGCACCAGCAACATCGTCTACAAGTGTGACAACTAATGTTAAAAGAAGTGCTGAACCAACAACAACAACAACACTAGCGACATCTCCTACAAGTGTGACAACTAATGTTGCAACAAGTGCTGAACCAACAAGGACAATGACACCAGCGACATTGGCTATTAGTGTAACAACTAATGTTACAACAAATGCTCAACCAACAGCGAGAATGACACCAGCAGCATCATCTACCACTGTGACAACTAATGTTACAACAAATACTGAACCAAAAACAACAATGACACCAGCGACATCGCCTAGAAGTGTGACAACGAAGTTTACAACAAATGCTGAACCAACAACTAAAATGAGAAAAGAAACATCGTCTACAAGTGCGACAACTAGCGTTAAAACAAGTGATGAACCAAAAGCGACAATAACACTAGCAAGATCGTCTACAAGTGTGACAACTAATGCCACAACAAGTGATAAAACAAAAGCGACAATGACATCATCAACATCGTTTACCGCTGTGACAACTAACGTTAAAACAAGTGCTGCGGCAACAACAACAATGACAACACCAACATCGTCTACCAGCGGGACAACTAATATTACGACATATGATGAACCAACAGCGACAATGCAAGCAGCAAGATCTTCTCTAGATGTGACACGTGGTGTTGCAACAAGTGATAAGCCAACAACGACAGTGATGCTAAAAACGCCATCTTTTATAAGTGTGATATTTAAGGCGACCTTTTTAAGTGATTCACTGACAACAACTACTGAAACCTCTTTAAGTATTGAGCCAACCGGGGTAATGACACCAACAAGGTCTTTCTTTGTAAGTGACATGTCTGAGGTTGCTAGAAGTGATTCAGTAACGAGGACAGTAGTAACATCAGTGGCTCTCTCTTTGACTCAAAGAAATGAGGCTACGAGGAGTGAAGCCGGAACGACAACATTGGATGTACCAAAATCGACAGAGAAGTCGATATCGTCTCCTACAAGTGCAATATCTGATGCCGCAACCAATTATGCAACAACAACTCCAGGAACAACCGCAGTGGTACTAGGATTTCGTTCCTCTTCGGACGTATTTAGAAGTGCGACTCCGAAGACACTAACACGAACATCTTCTTACCTTTTGGTCTTTTCAACGTCCCTGAAATTCTCTCCTATGAAGACTTGGACTGTTGGGACAACTACAAGTACACCGTCCTCATCGTCTTGTTCAAAGGGGTATATTGGAGTAGATTGCACAGGTAAGGCTATCCGCTAGATACTTTTATTACAATGATTTTTCTGACCTCATGTTACATTCGACTTCCATTTCATTTTCGTTCGACCAATGTGATAGCACGTCATGGTGTTTAAGAACCGAACAATAAGAGAAAGTGGCTTTGCGTAAGAGTGAGGTAAATTTAGATTAATTTTCAGCAACAGCTTAACAAATAGCCACGGTATCTGTGTCATAAAGAGCGAAATTTGCTCTTAAATGGGTCCTTTGCAGCTAACATTGACATGATGCAAAATGTCAGTGCCATGCTGCGAGAGCAACAGAAGTAATCAAACAGAAGTAAAACTTGGGTGGTCAAGATTGCTTTGTTTCGGATATCCCAATACCATGTGAACGGTAGCTGCAAGGGGCCCTGCATTGTCCACTTCCGAACACAATTTTTAAATCTTCCAATATATTGCTTTTTGTAACACGTTTAGAAATTGACCAATGCCATCCAAACCCATGCCGGAATGGTGGAACGTGCGCGCAACAAATAAACTTGTTCACTTGTGAATGTGCAGTGGAATATGAGGGCGACAAATGCGAAAACGGTAAGAAATAGACAAGCTTCCATTTTTCTAGGCATTCATTAATCTTTCATAATTTTGTATGTCCGAATGTGGATTTTTGAAGTAGATAAAACACTTTAATCAAATCTTAACTTCTTGTTGGACAATTCAAAGGAGACGTGCTTGTGTAAAATGAAAACCTCAATACAATCTTGTGTCGTATTTTTCTCTTTTTAGAGAAACCACCTCCAAAAAAGTATAAAAGCACAGTTAAAGTGCAGGCGAGCTATCGACCATCTTACAGTAACCTGGATTCATCTGAATCCCGCGTCTTTGTTACGAATTTTTCTGACACGGTTGAATCTTTCTTCCGTGATGCCCGACTGCCCGGGTTCCGAAGTATTCAGGTGACAAGGCTATCAAATGGAAGTGTGGTGGTGGAGTTTATCATTCTAGTAGAGCACAATTCCAATACGACAAAGGATGCCATAGTTACCGCTCTGATAGATGGGAACAGCACAGGAACTCTTGGAGTGGTGTTAATTGGGAATATCAACATAGAGGAAATTATAGAGTTGTCTACTACAGACATTCCAGCTACGAGAGCTGTAGAAAAAGGTAACAAAGGTGCTTTGTAACATGTACAGTAGAACTTTGTTTACCAGAGCCATCTGTGGGCCACCAAATTTAATTGGATCGATGAAATACGGTGGGCATTTCAAAGGGGTCCTTATAACAAAGAAACGAAAACAACTGAGTGACATTTTATTTGGGCCAAAAGACCGCAAGAGATATAACGAGGCCTTTTGTTCAACATTTTTAAGTCTTTTAACTTTTTTTCTACAAATCCCATTTTCACGGAAACGATTACAAAAGGCCGCGATATTCAGCCATATTAACTAGTAATACTGATATATATAGAAGAGTAAACAAGGCGTTCCGAGATTGACATCCTTGGTTTTCGTTTGAACCTCAAAAAGTTTTGACAATGAGGCTACTGGGATATATTTACTGTTATTTCAACAGAATCTGATCAACTCGAGAAATGGATCATCGTGACGATATTAGCTGGAGCAGTTGTCACCGTTCTCATTCTGATAATTGTCATTTTAGCTGTAAGTATTTCCCTCCATTGTGGTAATCAGTCTTGTAAATTAGAATCAATCTCCTCGAGGTGTTGACAAACAAAACTGATTTACGTCTTTAAGGGAAGTTTCCGCGGCCTACCAGAATCTTCCGTTCACTGTCACAGTTATCCTCATCGTTTCGACTGGGACACAAGGCCATGAACGGAGGATAAATGTACTGAGTACCGTGCACCCATGCCTCGAGCTCATTTCAAGGGCGGATCCAGCGAACCAGGCTTGATCTAGAGCAAGGATCGCGATCACCTGTTAGGGCATCCTGACATAACGATTTGGGGCAGGGGCGAGGGCGGGGTGGCGGTGCATGAGGGAAGAGGGTAACCTAGCATGCAATCCAGGAGAACGAACATTATTCCTTGTCGCTTCATCCCATAGAACCAGGATTATTGAAAACGACAGCACCAGTAAATTATACAATCTGCGGCTCGTTGTGTTCCTAAACTTAGGCCGCAGCTTACCTTATCATTACCATTAAATTGTGTTAATTTATGTCATAAACCCACAGTTAAAATACAGACGTGTTGTCAGAGCAAACAACGACGAGCTCAAACTGAGGAATGGAAATTGGAAATTCATGAAAGATAATCAAGGCACTATGCGAGCTACCGCTTGCAAGCTGGTAAGCAGTGGAAATTCCCGGGTTAAATATTCGTCAGAAAGAGATCAATGACCAACACTTTAATGTATAATAAAGAAGACAAGAGGTTTGGGAAAGATGTATCTCTCGGTAGTATAAGACAGATGAATATAAACCACCTGATTTTAAATGAATTCATAAACACCGGCTGAATAATTTAATCCAGGACTGGTTTGATGAGATGCTGGCTATGTAGTTCATGAGGGTTTAATTAATGAGATACATGCCATAATGGTAAAGGAAGGATTTTGATCGAGATTTGTCCAGATTTCTATCATTGATTATAAAATATCTAAGTTAATACGCACGCTTTCATTGGTTGATAGGTGTGTTAAGATGAGAGTATGTAAACACGATTGTGACGTTTTAGATTCGGGCATATTCTAGAGAAATATTTTATCAAAGCAACAGAGCACGTTTTCCGTGTATACATAGTCTATACTTAACACTTGCGAGATTGGAAGAATTCCTGACAGTTATGCAAACATGTGACTGCGTCTCTGGTTTGCATAACTGTCTCGAATTCCCCGAGCCCCCATCGTGTTTAGATGAGGCGATGTAAACACAGGAAAAGTGCTCTATTGCTTAGATGCCCGCCATTTTTCTGTCTCGTTTTTGCTGTTCACTTGTCTTGATTATCTTTAGCTGTGTTTCTGTTGTTGTTTTGAAGAAGGACCTGAGAAATTGTATTTATTTTTATCTTTCACTAATTAGGAGCTACAGATGTCACTGGCACAGCTAAATCATTGTAACAATAATAAATAAATAAATGCGTCGGTCTGTGAAACTGACAGTAATGGTCCGACGAGATACAAGATGGAAAATACAGAAGGAGAACTTAGCGTTTCTGGACACAAACTAATTAGCGCCTTCTAATTGCTCAGTAGGATTAGGTATTCACCACGATTGGTCTGTCGGCAGCAACCTCGTTCCCAGGGACTCTCTTCTTCCAGGGGGCGGAAAGAAGAGAGACCCTGGGAACGAGGTTTACAACAGCCCTCCTCCCTAGCAACATGTCTTTCCTAATAGCTCGTTTAGGAGGGAACTAAGAGCTCGATTGACTCGAAGCTTGCAGACGTTTCTTACTCCTTGTTTAAAAATAGTACCTAATTAAAGGTCTTGATAGTTTTATCAAATTCTCGTTTAAGGAATGAAACCTTCTTTTCTATCTCTTTATACTTCATAATATTTGTCGTAATTTTTCTAGTAGAGAATTAAACCCGAGCCGCAAGATATGAAAAAGGAACCCTCAGGAATCTGTGGCTATTTTATACTGTATTAATATAATACTTATAAATTTTAATATCTCTTTCAAGGGCCTATTATGCGCCAAATATTTTGCCGTTAAAGCGTCTTTCTAGTCATTTTCAAATAGTTAGAAACTCGAAAGAAACAATTTGCGAAATTTGTAGAAAAATCCTATTCGTTGGGGAGTTGTATAATCGTTTTCTAATAGTTTTGGAAAGAGTACTTATTTTTTCTAAGCTCACATAAAATATGCACCTAGGGTAATTATTTAGAATGCCTGAATAAAACTAATTTTTTGCATTAGTGAAAACTTTGAAGCCCTGGGATTATATTCGTTTCACAGTTTTCATTTGCCTACTTTGGCGGTGGGGGTGGGGGGTGGGGGAAAGGGGTGTGGGGGTGTGGTCAAATGTGCCTCTCAAAGTCACAATATCATACTCTCAAGAGTTTCAAATAAGATGACGTGCAAATTGTGAAATGAAACAAATGACTTTCCGCTGTAAGAACATCCCGTGACGATACGCCCTAATTTTCATGTCGTAACGTTTGGGAAGCAGGGATGGCGCAGTGTTGAGAGAGCTCGCCTCCCACCAGTATGGGTTGACTTTATTACTGTTTCTAGCCTTGCTCCGGTTTTCTTCCCTCCATGCTCAAAAACCAACATCTCCAAATTCCAATTCGACCAGGATAGGGCACTTGCATGAAAACCAGCTAAGCCTGATGTGGCTTCCTTTCTAAAATTGTAGTACATTTATTTATTTATTTATTTATTTGTTTATTTGTTTATTTATTTAACGATAGTATTCGGACCTACACACCGTGACAATAATGAGTGTAGTGATAAACGACGGGATAAACCATGATGTACACCATGCCACACGATCAGCATTACAGAGGCGCTAGGTAACGTACCTTGAACCCGCAGTGCAAGCCCCTAACAGAAACTATGCCTGTAACCCGTTACTGGCGTCCGCGGGCAGAAATGAAAACAATCACTGCTGACATAAAGAAGAGAGCACTTGTCAAGTTTTAATGGCAGTCTAACAAAGAATTGAAAACAATAGAGTTATTTTAGTGATGCACAAAAAAAGCCCTGAAGCGGCATATATATTAGGACGAACATTTTGACCAAAGAACGAGAAAATATCCCGACTTAGCCATTTCCTAAGCTAAACTAGTCCCCACACCCCCTGAGGACAATGTTTTCGATTTATATAAACACAGGCCAGGGAGGCACTGCGGTTCAAGCGAGGTTTGAAATTGGAACTTTGTCGGGCTTCCCTGAACCGTGTCTGTATGTTAAATGGGTTGCTACGTAAAGAAATACATACTTGAGTGTACATACGCGTAATAGCAACAACCTTGACATCTCACATCGTATTTTATTCCTTTACTAACAAACATTACATTGAATAGGATGTTTCACTCTCTTGACTATTATAACTATAACAGCCATCACGCTTGCTGTACCACTAAATATTTATATGGCTCAGCATTCTGGCAAAATATTTCACACGCATTCTGTCCGCATAGGTTACACACAACACAAAACACCTTGTGCAGCCAGTTGTTTTAGTCGGGCATGTTACTCGCTCCTTCTCAGTATGGCCCTCCGCCTTTTCCGGTCCCCTTCTCTGCGCCTTTGGTTGCCTCTTGTTCGCCGACTATACTTGCTCCTTCGGGTGGCCCGGGGAGATAGGCACCTTTGTATCCTCCACCTTGTCCAGTCCCCTTCCCGGCACCTTTCTTTGCAACTGTTTGGCCGCTGACTTCGATGAAGATCATCCGGGCGCCAGTAATTGTGTACAATATATGCGCGTCTTGATCAGTTGGCGGAAAGTTGGTTTCGCTTTTCGCAGCTTGTTTCGCGTGATTGCAGCAACCGCACGTTGGGATTAGTATCATAAAGCGAATGTCATGATGTGGCGTCTGTGACCGGCAGTAAACATGTGCTGTAGCGCGCGCCTGTTGAGGTTTACATTCTGGACCGGGACGACAGTTTTCGTTGGGGCAGTTGTAAACACAGCATTCCTCTTCGGTGACAGAATGTCCGGTGCACTTGTTCCACAGTTCACCAGCACTTCCAGTTTGTCGTGGTATCGCGATATTCGTTGCACGATCGCCGGTAGTTAAAACCGCATGAGTGAAGGCTAGCGACCATTCCGGTTTCAATTGAAAGGTTCCGTCATTAAGATAGTCAAAAGCTTTCTGGAAAACTTCTTCACTAATTCCAAAGTCTTTGTAAAAGGACGCCGGAAGAGCGGGACATGTACGTGATGATGCCGCCATGTTAGCTGGGTTTAATTTTAGCGATCCTTGACTGCTTCCCTGTGCTTTGACTTGTATTTCTGTCCTGTCGGAAGAAATACTTCAGAGGCCTGCTTGCGATTGTGTTCATAAGCTGCTTATATGCAACATAAACTTGCTTAGGCGTGTTATCGGTATTTTCCGCATTAGTGAGATAATTGTGATTCGAGTGGCAACAGTATGAAAGAAAAGAGCGAAATATGCCTTGTCACGAAAAAAGAAGTCAGCATGGCTCCGAGAAAATTTCGAGTTCCACCAGTCTGATCTCATTTAGTTAGTGAGTTTGAATAACTCAACGACTTAGACCGTTTTAATTTGAAAAAAGTAATTTTCTGTGTAATTACTGTTGAAAAGCTAACGAAAGATTTCTCATGCGCTTGTTTAATGTTTCCTCGAAACTATCAGCAGGAACTTTAAATTATGCAATTTACATCCGCTTTAATATAAGTAGCGAATTGCTTTATAAAGACTTCCCTCTCAAGTTGCTGTTTCGGGTGTAACGCAAGTTAATATAACTTTGATTTTCAAACGGAGCGCATCTCATCAAACCAGCACCTGTGGATTGAACAGTTTTACATTGTCCAACAAAAACTTTCTACTTTACACTTGATAGTTTAAAAATGTAGACAAACATACAATTCATCAAGAAATGGATTTGGTGCACATTCCAGACATAAAAGAGTATAATCAACTTAAAGGAAAAGAACTTGAGTCGCCATTCTTTCAGTATCATTAGCACTAGTGGCTCTGGGTGCGTTTGAGCTTTTATTATTTCGGACAGATGAAAATATTCTTAGAAATCTTGACTTTATTGTCA